>ENA-OQET01000361-OQET01000361.1-human-gut-metagenome-genome-assembly--contig:-NODE-361-length-24947-cov-3.927760_pt1 | contig 24947 bp, 25 predicted proteins | sample MGYA00242800_ERZ504645 | MGnify/ENA primary metagenome ERZ504645 (study PRJEB26092, sample SAMD00036308) | human gut metagenome | host: Homo sapiens | study: EMG produced TPA metagenomics assembly of... | reverse complement strand
AGGGGACTTCCCATCACATCCATGTCTGTGGTCCTGCCGCTTCTGATTTGTGGTATCCCTGCCTTTTTCCGGAGTATAAATGGTTTGTGGTGCTCCTTCATATCGCAATGCTGACGGTAGGACTTCTGTTATCCTGGATTTTAAATTCCGTAAGCCCACCAACAGGGAGCTGGTGATCATTGTTGCGGTAGTTGCTGTGGCAGTCCTTCTTGTACTTTTCTACAACGAAGGATGGTGGAAGTTCAATTATCTCTATAAGCTTTCCATGGAGAGAGGTGGTAATCTATGATCCGGACAGCGGACAGAATGGGGCATATTACAGAGGAGGATTCCTTTCAGAACAACCTTCTGGAAAAAATCTACGGTTCTGTAGCCGGACGCATGCTGATCCGGCCGCTGGTCACTCCTGTTGTTTCCATTGCCATGGGAAAGCTTCTGGATTCCAGGCTTTCGGCAGCAGCGGTGAAACCCTTTATACGGTTCAATCATCTGGATATGAGTGATTATGAAAAGCGTAAATACATCTCTTACAATGATTTTTTCAAGCGGAAGATCCGGGAGGGTGCCCGCCATATTGATATGGAACCGGGACATTTTATCAGTCCCTGTGACTGCAGGGTGAGTGTGTATCCGGTAGATGAAAAAGCCCGTCTTCATATCAAACAGACCGAATATACCATAGAGGAGCTTCTCAGGAATCCTTCTCTTGGAAAAAGATATCAGGGTGGCTATGTGTGGGTGCTTCGTCTCTGCGTTCAGGATTATCACAGATATATTTATCCGGACAATGCGGCGGAGTCCGGACGCATCAGGATCCCGGGGATCCTGCATACAGTCAACCCCGTGGCCAACGATGCCTATCCGATCTACAAGGAAAACAGCAGAGAGTATTCTCTTTTGAAAACAGAGAATTTCCGTACCGTGCTGATGATGGAGGTAGGTGCTCTTTTTGTCGGAAGGATCGAAAACCGGCCAGGGAAAGCATTTGTGAAACGGGGAGACGAAAAAGGAAATTTTGCTTTCGGCGGCTCCACCATTGTGCTGATCACCGAAAAAAATGCGGTAAAGCCGGATGAAGATATTTTAAACAATTCCCGTGAAGGAATTGAAACAAGAGTATTCATGGGAGAAAAGATCGGAGAATCCTTTTAGAGGGTTCTCCTTTTTTGCGGATAAAATTAAAAAAATGAAATTACGTTCACACACACAACACAAACCTGTGATATATTATGAGCAGTAGCAAAGCGGAATGGAAATATCCGCTTTAGAATGAACCGGAAGTAAAAGCTCAGCTTTTTGTAAAGAGGGATGATACAGAGCATTTCGGGCTGTCAGCAGCTGTCCGGAACAGCGACTGAGAAACGGAGGAAGATAGAATGGATGCATTAAAAATTCTTGTAGTAGATGACGAGAGCAGAATGAGAAAACTGGTAAAGGATTTTCTCACCAAAAAGAATTTCCAGGTACTGGAAGCCGGTGACGGTGAGGAGGCCATGGATATTTTTTATAAAGAAAAGGATATTGCGCTTCTGATCCTGGATGTGATGATGCCGAAGATGGATGGCTGGGAAGTATGTCGTGAGATCCGCAAAAATTTCCAAGGTTCCCATCATTATGCTGACAGCAAGAGGAGATGAGCGTGATGAGCTTCTGGGATTTGAACTCGGGGTGGACGAATATATCTCCAAACCCTTCAGCCCAAGATCCTTGTAGCACGTGTAGAAGCCATTCTTCGAAGAACGGGACAGAGCAACCCGGATGAGATACTTTCAGCAGGTGGGATTGTCATTGACAAGGCAGCGCATCAGGCAACGGTAGATGATAAACCGATGGATCTGAGCTTCAAGGAATTTGAGCTTCAGACTTATTTCCTGGAGAATGAGGGAATCGCTCTTTCCAGAGAAAAGATCCTGAATTCTGTGTGGAATTATGATTATTTCGGAGATGCCAGAACCATTGATACTCATGTCAAAAAACTGAGAAGTAAAATGGGCGATAAGGGCGAGTATATCAAGACAGTCTGGGGGATGGGCTATAAGTTTGAGGTAGGAGAATGAAAAAACCGAAGGAAAAAATAAAAAAGATCCACAGTCTCCGCCATCAGATCACAGCATACTTTATCGGTCTGCTGTTTTTATCCATTCTGACTATTACCGTGATCAACGGAGCCTTTCTTGAAAAATATTATGTGACAAAAAAGATCGATGTACTTCTGAATCTCCGAACAACTCTGGAAAATACAGATATTGACAAGATGATGAACAGCAATAGCTCGAAAGGTATGGAGAGTATTCCCGATGAGATCCAGAGAGCCTGCTCCAGAAACAATCTTTCCTGGGTTATCATTGACAGCAGCAATACCAGCTGGCTTTCCTGGGGCGAAAATGAAAAAATGCTTCAGAGCAAGCTGTTCGGATATGTCTATGATCTGGATGAGGACGGAGATAAGAGCCGGACCTTGAAGCAGGGTGACAATTATACCATCCAGCAGTCGCATGACCGTTTTGCGGGAATGGATTATGTGGAATGCTGGGGACAGCTGGATGAGGAACATTATTTTATCATAAGGACACCCCTTGAGAGCATCCGGGAGAGCGCTGATATTTCCAATAAGTTTTACTTTGCGGTAGGTCTGATGATCATAATCTTAAGTGGTCTGGTCATTATGGTCGTGACCAGGAGGATCACCCGTCCCATCAGTGAGCTTACGGAACTTTCCAGAAAAATGTCAGATCTGGATTTTGAGGCAAAATACGAGAGCAAGGTCGGCAATGAGATCGATGTTCTGGGAGATAATTTCAACCGGATGTCCTCACAGCTGGAGACTACCATCAGTGAACTGAAATCTGCAAATAATGAACTGCAGCGTGACATTGAGGACAAGATCAAGATCGACAAGATGCGAAAGGAATTTCTGGATAACGTGTCCCATGAACTGAAAACTCCCATAGCCCTGATCCAGGGCTATGCAGAAGGCTTAAAAGAAAATATTTCTGATGATCCTGAGAGCAGAGAGTTCTATTGCGATGTCATTATGGATGAAGCCTCCAAGATGAATAAACTGGTAAAAAAATCTTCTCACACTGAATCAGCTGGAATCCGGCAAAGATGCAGTTGTAATGGAGCGGTTTGATATCGTATCCCTGATCCGCGGCGTGCTTCAGACCATGAATATCATGATCGGGCAGAAGAATGCAAAAGTGATCTTTGAGGCGGAGAAGCCGGTTTATGTATGGGCCGATGAGTTTAAGATCGAAGAGGTTGTGACAAACTATGTAAGCAATGCCCTGAACCATCTGGAGGGAGAGAAAGAAATCGAGATCAAGCTGCAGGATGAGGGTAACCGTGTGAAGATCAGTGTGTTTAACACAGGGACTCCGATCCCTGAGGCAGATGTACCGAATCTCTGGAATAAATTTTATAAAGTTGATAAAGCGAGAACCAGGGAATACGGCGGAAGCGGTATCGGTTTATCCATTGTAAAGGCCATCATGGAAAGCATGAACCAGGAATATGGCGTACAGAACTTTGATAATGGCGTGGAATTCTGGTTTACACTGGACCGGAAATAATAAAACTTTACCGTGATAATGTGAAAAAATGGGCGGCAGCAGAGAAAAGTCTTTGCAACCGCCTGTTTTTGCGTTATACTAAAGCAATGTAAATCGAAGGTGAGAGAGGAATATCGAGATACAAAAGAGCAGGAGGAAGCATTATTATGATAGGAATCATTGACTATGATGCAGGAAACATCAAAAGTGTGGAAAAAGCACTTCAGTATCTGGGACAGGAGACTGTCGTCTCAAGAGATCCCCAGGTGCTTCTGAAAGCAGATAAAGTAATCCTTCCGGGGGTTGGAAGCTTTGGTGATGCTATGGAAAATCTCAAAAAATACGGACTTGTTCCGGTAATACATGAGATCGTGGAAAAGGGAACGCCCTTTCTTGGGATATGCCTGGGACTGCAGCTGCTTTTTGAGAGCAGTGATGAGACACCGGGAGTGGAAGGTCTTGGAATCCTGAAGGGGAAAATCCTGCGCATCCCGCCAAGTCCGGGACTGAAGATTCCGCATATGGGCTGGAATTCCCTGCATATTCAGAACAGCGGAAGATTATTTAAGGGTATTCCGGAAAACACCTACGTTTACTTTGTACATTCCTATTATCTTCAGGCAGAGGAGGAAGAGATCGTGAAAGCGACCACTCAGTACAGCACATGCATCCATGCGTCTGTGGAGAAGGGAAATGTATTTGCGTGTCAGTTCCATCCGGAAAAAAGCAGCCGGTGGGGCTTGAAGATCCTTGAGAATTTTGCGGCACTTGAGTCAGGCACCGGAAAGGAGGCATAATCATGTTTACAAAAAGAATCATTCCATGTCTGGATGTAAATAAAGGACGTGTAGTAAAAGGCGTGAATTTTGTTGATCTTAAGGATGCCGGAGATCCGGTGGAAATTGCCAAAGCTTACGATGCAGCCGGTGCGGACGAGCTTGTTTTTCTTGATATCACTGCCTCCTGCGAGGAGCGTGATACCGTGGTGGATATGGTAAGAGCTGTTGCAGCCAACGTATTTATCCCGTTTACCGTAGGCGGAGGGATCCGTACCGTAGATGATTTCCGGAAGCTTCTCCGTGAAGGTGCAGATAAGATTTCTGTAAATTCCGCAGCTATCGACCGTCCGGAGCTGATCCATGAGGCCGCACAGAAATTCGGAAGCCAGTGTGTAGTAGTTGCCATTGATGCCAAGAGAAGACAGGATGGCGGCTGGAATATCTACAAACATGGCGGAAGACTGGATACCGGTATTGATGCTCTTGAATGGGCAAAGAAGGTGGAAGAACTTGGCGCAGGTGAGATCCTTCTTACCAGCATGGACTGTGACGGAACCAAGGCCGGGTATGATATTGAACTTACAAGAGCCGTTGCAGATGCGGTTTCCATCCCGGTGATCGCCTCCGGTGGTGCCGGAACCCTGGAGCATTTTTATGATGCACTGACAGAAGGCGGAGCAGATGCGGCACTGGCAGCATCTCTGTTCCACTACAAAGAGCTGGAGATCCGGGAAGTGAAGGATTACCTTGCGGAAAAAGGAATTTCCGTGAGAAGATAAGTTGGATGAGAGGTGATAGATATGGCTCCTATAGCAGGAGACTGGCAGGAGGCACTGAAAGGTGAGTTTCATCAGCCCTACTATGCCAAACTTTATAAAACCGTGATGACAGAATACAGAACAAGAAAGATTTTTCCGCCGCCGGAAGATATGTTCAATGCGTTTCATTTTACGCCTCTGCATCAGGTAAAGGTTGTGATCCTGGGACAGGATCCCTATCACAATGACGGACAGGCTCATGGGCTTTGCTTTTCCGTAAAAAAAGGTGTGGAAACACCACCATCTCTGGTGAATATTTATAAGGAACTTGAGGATGATATGGGATGTTATATCCCAAACAACGGTAATCTGGAAAAATGGGCAAAGCAGGGCGTGCTTCTTTTGAACACAGTGCTGACTGTACGTGCACATCAGGCCAATTCCCACAGAGGGATCGGCTGGGAACAGTTTACCGATGCGGCCATCCGGATCCTGGACCAGGAGGATCGCCCGATCGTGTTTCTTCTCTGGGGGCGGCCTGCTCAGATGAAGGCATCCATGCTTCATAATCCGAAGCATCTGATCCTGGAAGCACCACATCCAAGTCCCCTTTCTGCCTACCGGGGATTTTTCGGATGCAAGCATTTCAGTAAGGCTAATGAATTTTTGAAAGCCAATGGGGTAGAACCTGTTGACTGGCAGATTGAGAATATTTAAGTTAAGGAAAGTAAAATGGGTAAAAAAAATGATAACACACTTGTGAAAAACGCATCTTTTCTTATGGTTGCGGCGCTGATCTCCAAGATCATCGGAATGCTGTATAAGAGTCCGCTTTCAACTACACTGGGAAGTCAGAGCTTTGCACTTTTTCAGTTTGCACAGAATGTATATTTTATTCTGCTGATGATTGCGTCCTTCAGTATTCCTCAGGCTGTATCCAAGATCATGGCGGAGAAGATTGCTTTTCACAGATATAAGGATGCACAGAAGGTATTTTACGGCGCACTGATCTATGCGGCAGTTGCCGGCAGTATCGTGGCGCTGATCTGTGTATTTGGTGCAGGGATCCTGGTTCCTGACAGTATGGCGAACGCCCGTCTGGCACTGCAGATGCTTGCGCCCACAATTTTCATGTCCGGTCTTTGCGGTGTATTCCGTGGATATTTCCAGGCATACCGCAATATGATGCCTACATCGATCTCGCAGATCATTGAGCAGATCTTTGTGGCAACCTTTGCGCTTCTGATGTCACATGTATTTATCCAGCATTTTTCTGCAACAGGAGATATGGATCTGGTTCATCGCTGGGGAGCAGCAGGAGCTACTATGGGTACCGGAGCAGGTGTGGCTTCCGCGCTGATCTTTATGCTGATCGTTTATGGGATAAATCGTAAGATCATCCGGAAAAGGATCGTCAATGACCGCCATTCTGTAAATGAGAGTATGGGTCATGTAATGAGTAATATCGTGCTCATCATCATGCCGATCATTCTCAGTGCTTTTATTTATAATGTAAACGGATATATCAACAGCTATATGTATTCCGGTATCATGGATATCAAGGGTGCTGCCAAGGACGTGATCCAGACCTTGTATTCCGAGTACGGATATTATATGACGCTGATCAATATCCCGCTTACCCTGGCAAGTACAGCACCGACATCTATGATCCCTGAGGTTTCCGCGCATTATGCAATGCACGATATTGAAGGTGCAAATATGAAGACAGACCGTGCCACATGGATCAGTATGCTGATCTCCATTCCGGCGGCAGTAGGCCTTGCAGTTCTTTCCGGACCGATCACGAGACTGATCTTCCCGGGAACCAATGGCGTAGGCGGACAGCTTCTGATCCTGGGAGGAATCACCATTATCCTGAATGGCAACTCCAATATCACCAACGGTGTACTTCAGGGAATCGGCAAGCCGAAGCTCCCGATGATCCATGCAGCCATTGCATTGGTGGCAGATGTGATAGCCATGGCCCTGCTTCTGGTATTTACCAATCTTGGTGTTTATACCATTGTCATCGCCCAGATCGTTTATGCAGTTGTGATGTGTCTTCTCAACGATCGTTCCATCAAGAAATATATGGGCTATAAGAATCCATGGAGAAGTGCTTATTTAAGCCCGTTCCTTGCATCTATCCCGATGGGGGTTGTTGCGGGAGTGGTGTATTACGGTCTGTATGCACTGATCCATTCCAATGTGATCTGCCTAGGTATTTCCGTGATCCTGGCAGCAGTTGTATACTTTATTGTATATCTGTTTGTAAGCAAGCCCGGTGAAGAAGAACTGGGTATGATGCCTGGTGGAAGATATATGAAGAAGCTGGCGAGAATGATGAAGATCATCTGATCTGTAAGTCCGATCAGTAAACGGCAATACAGTTATTCGGTGCAGAACTCAAAGTGAACACAGTTAGCACAGGAAAAAATACTCACAGATTTGTTCCGGCAGATTTCCAGCCGGAGGATCTGTGAGTATTTTTTTATTATATCAGGTCTCTGGAAATGCAGGCTTTTGAAGAATGGATTCCTTTTAGGCTTTTTTCTGTGAAAACAGTCTTATGATCTCCAGAGTAACGTTCACAGCGGCATCCATTCCTTCTGCTGTAATGTGCTCATAAGGCCCGTGATAGGCATGTCCGCCGGTTCCGAGATTCGGGCAGGGCAGTCCCATAAAGCTTAACTGTGCACCGTCTGTGCCGCCGCGGATAGGCAGGATCAGCGGTGTGACACCGCAGCTGTGGCAGGCTTCCTCTGCCAGAGATATCAGCCATGGGCAGGTATCGATGATCTCTTTCATATTGCGGTACTGCTGGGTGATGGTAAGAGTTACGGTACCTTCCCCCCATTTTTCATTGAGGATCTCCGTGATATGTGTGAGCGTTTTCTGACGGATCTCAAAAGAAGCGGCATCGTGATCCCGGACAATATACTGAAGCTCAGCCTGGGAAACATCTCCTTTCATGGAGCACAGATGGAAAAATCCTTCGTAATCATCTGTATTCCTGGGAGTATCTGCCGACGGAAGCATGGAGTTAAATTCCATGGCAACGAGGGCTGCGTTGATCATAGTATTTTTGGAAGAACCGGGATGTACATTAACACCCTGGAAGGTTACTTTTGCACTGCAGGCGTTAAAGTTTTCGTACTGGATCTCGCCTTCCGTATCACCGTCCAGGGTATATGCATAATCCGCACCGAATTTTTTTACATCAAAGTGGGCCGGTCCCATGCCGATCTCTTCATCCGGAGTAAAAGCAACGCAGAGAGGTCCGTGAGGTATTTTTTCCGTAAGGATATGCTCCAGCGCAGTGAGGATCTCTGCAATGCCGGCCTTGTCGTCTGCGCCCAGGATCGTGGTTCCGTCTGAGGTGATCAGGGTACGCCCGGCAAGTGAAGCAAGATGGGGGAACATTTCCGGGGAAAGAGTTCTGCCGCTTGTGCCGAGAGGGAGCTCTTTTCCATCGTAATCTTCTGTGACCACCGGTGTGATTGCATGGTCGCAGAAATCGGAAACCGTATCCATATGAGCGATAAAGCCCAGTGCTTTGCAGTGCTCCAGACCTTCTGTAGCAGGAAGATGTGCATAAACGTAACAGTGTTCATCCAGAGACACATCAGAGATCCCAAGGTCCTTCAGTTCCTCCACAAGAAGCCGGGCCAGGTCAAACTGGCACTGGGAAGAGGGGGAAGAAGAGCTTTCTTCATTGCTGGGTGTGGATATTTTTACATAGGATAGAAGTCGTTGGTATGCTTTCATAGAAGAATATTCCTTTCTGAAAAAATCTATCCGGAACAGGTTATGGCCGCATTTATGAAGCCGTTCTGATTTTTCCGGAGATAATAACAGTATACCACACAGTATCCGTATATTTTCAGAAAAAATATCCCACGATGTGAAAAACCTGTGCTATAATCTGTGAGATAATAAAAAACAGGAGGATTTGAGAGTGGAAAAAAGAATCATACAGGTCGAAGAAAAAGTACCTGCAAAGATGCTGATACCGTTAAGTATCCAGCATATGTTCGCCATGTTCGGAGCATCCGTACTGGTGCCATTCCTTTTTGGTATCAGTCCGGCTATTGTGCTTCTGATGAATGGTGTGGGAACACTCCTTTTTATTTTCATCACAAAAGGAAAGGCACCGGCTTATTTGGGCTCCAGTTTTGCCTTCCTTTCACCGGCTCTTCTGGTGATCAGCAAGTATGGATATGAGTATGCCCTTGGTGGTTTCGTTGTTCTGGGTATTGCTGGTATGTGCGTGGCATTGATCGTCCGCCAGTGCGGAACAGACTGGATCGATATCGTGCTTCCTACAGCGGCAATGGGACCGGTAGTGGCACTGATCGGTCTGGAGCTTGCGGGAAATGCAGCAAGTACGGCAGGACTTCTGGACGAGAAGGTAGATCCGAAGAATGTGATCGTATTTCTGGTCACACTTGGAGTTGCGGTATTCGGGCAGATCCTGTTCCGGGGCTTCCTTTCTGTTATTCCGATCCTGATCGCGATCATTGTGGGATATGTGGCAGCAGGTGTATGCGGGCTTCTGGATTTTACACAGGTAAGGGAAGCGGCATTTTTGGCTCTTCCCAACTTTACATCTCCGAAATTTAATTTTGAGGCCATTATGACGATCTTTCCGGCATTGCTTCTGGTAACCTCCGAGCATATCGGCCATCAGATCGTAACCGGAAAGATCGTTGGAAGAAATCTTCTGAAAGATCCGGGTCTCCACAGATCCCTGTTTGCAGATTTCTTCTCTACCACAGTTTCCGGATGCCTTGGTTCTGTGCCGACAACTACTTACGGTGAGAACATCGGTGTCATGGCAGTGACAAAGGTTTACAGTGTACAGGTGATCGGTGGTGCGGCAGTGCTTTCTATCTGCTGTTCCTTCCTTGGTAAACTGGCAGCCCTGATCAGTACCATTCCAGGTCCGGTGATCGGTGGGATTTCCTTCCTTCTTTACGGAATGATCGGAACCTCCGGCCTTCGTATGCTGGTTGACAATCACGTGGATTACAGCAAGTCCAGAAATCTGACGCTGACAAGCGTTGTCTTTGTTGTAGGTCTTTCAGGAATTGCCCTGAAGCTTGGAAATGTTGAGCTTACCGGTATGGTGCTGGCATGTGTGGTTGCCATGGCATTAAGCCTTGTATTCTATATTCTGGACAAACTGAAGCTGACCAACGATCAGTGACAGGAAATATATTGCATAAAAAGCAGATGAAGAGGGAAATCATTTTTATCTGCATTTTTTTGCATTCAGAGAGGAAAAAGAAATCATGTATGGGAAGCTTTTTGTCGGATTTTCAGAGATCTTGTCAACAAAAAAACAGAGGGATTTTCAAGTATCTTATTGACAATCATTCCGTTTTATAATACTATGTAATACAGAAAACACGAACAAAGGTTCGGATTAAAGGAAACCTGATTAGAAAGAGAATAAAGAATAGGAGATTACATAATGATCAGTGAAGAGAAGCAGAAGGCGCTGGAAGCGGCTCTTGGAAATATTGAGAAACAGTTCGGTAAAGGCTCTGTCATGAAGCTTGGAGATTCCAGTTCCCATATGCAGGTGGAGGCAGTTCCCACAGGATGCTTAAGCCTGGATATCGCCCTTGGTGTAGGTGGTGTTCCCAAGGGACGTATCGTGGAGATTTACGGACCGGAGTCCAGTGGTAAGACAACGGTAGCTTTACATATGGTCGCTGAAGTGCAGAAGAGAGGCGGAATCGCAGGATTTATCGATGCGGAGCATGCTCTTGATCCCTGTTTATGCCAAAGAGTATAGGTGTTGATATCGACAACCTTTATATTTCACAGCCGGATAACGGAGAGCAGGCGCTGGAGATCACAGAGACTATGGTACGTTCCGGTGCTGTGGATATCGTGATCGTGGACTCTGTTGCAGCCCTGGTCCCCAAGGCTGAGATCGAAGGAGATATGGGAGACAGCCATGTAGGTCTGCAGGCCCGTCTGATGTCACAGGCACTCCGTAAACTGACAGCTGTTATCAGCAAGTCCAACTGCGTGGTGATCTTTATCAACCAGCTTCGTGAAAAGGTTGGAGTGATGTTTGGCAATCCGGAAACTACAACCGGTGGACGTGCGCTGAAATTCTATGCATCTGTCCGTATGGATGTACGCCGTGTGGAAACATTGAAGCAGGGTGGTGAGATGGTTGGAAACCACACCCGTGTGAAAGTAGTTAAGAACAAGGTGGCTCCGCCATTTAAGCAGGCAGAGTTTGATATCATGTTCGGAACCGGTATTTCCAGAGAGGGAGATATCCTGGATCTGGCTGCAGAATGCTCCATCGTAAACAAAAGCGGAGCCTGGTATGCATATGAAGGGGATAAGATCGGACAGGGACGTGAGAATGCCAAATTATTCCTGAGAGAGCATCCGGAGATCCGCGATGAGATCGAGAAGAAGGTTCGTGTACATTATCATCTGGATCCGGCAGATGAGACAGCAGAAGCAGCAGTACAGGCAGAAGATACAGAGAAGGAAGAGTAATCCATGCTGGATCTGGAAGAACGAAACCGTGCAAGAAAGAAAGCCATGCGGCTTCTGGAACATATGGACCGCACAGAGAAAGGCCTGACGGATAAACTCCGTCAGGCTGAATTTTCACCGGAGGCAGTAGAAGATGCCATTGCTTATGTGAAGTCCTATGGGTATATCAACGATGCCCGTTATGCCAGAACCTATATCTCCTTCCGCATGGAAACCAGGAGCCGTCAGAAGATCCTCTCGGAACTTCAGTTAAAGGGTGTGGACCGTCAGATTGCCCTGGATGCCTGGAATGAGATGGAAGAGCTTATGGAACCGGACGAGCGGGAGGTATTACGCAGGACGATCGAGAAGAAATATGCGCCGGACACAGAGCTTGATGAAGGACAGATGCGAAGGCTGTATGGATATCTGGCCAGACGAGCGTTCCGGTATGAGGATATTTCCCATACCCTGGAAGAAATGAACATCCGGGTGAACCGTGATATGGAATGACTCTGCGGAGAAAAAGAGCCAGTTTATATATGCTAACCAAAATCTGCTTTTTCATGAGAAAAACTTGACATAAATGTGAAAAACAGCTAAACTTGTATTGTTGTATTTGTACAATGAAAACTAAATAAGGAGGTGCTCCTGTGGCAGGCACAATTATCGGTGTTATTGTCGCTGTGGTAGTCACGCTACTTATTGCAGTTCCTGTTACTTGCAAGGTTGCTGTTGACAAGAAAGTACGCAAGGATGCGGAAATCATAGGTACAGCAGAGGATAAGGCAAGGAATATTCTTGATGAAGCATTGAAAGCAGCAGAGACCAAGAAACGTGAAACTTTACTTGAAGTAAAGGAAGAATCTCTGCGAACTAAAAATGAACTGGAAAGGGAAACCAAGGAACGGAGAAACGAGCTGCAGAGATACGAGAAGCGAGTTTTGTCAAAAGAGGAATCTGTTGACAAAAAAGCCAATGCAGTGGAGAAGCGTGAGCTGGAATGTACAGCGAAATTTAACGAGTTACAAGAAAAAGAAAAACGAGTAAATGAACTTGAGGAAAAAGGAGTACAGGAACTGGAACGAGTTTCAGGTCTTACCTCCGAACAGGCAAAAGAAGAATTACTGAAATCTGTAGAAGATGACGTAAAGGTGGATGTTGCAAGACTCTATAAAGAGCTTGAGAACAGAGCAAAGGAAGATGCCAATAAGAAAGCCAGGGAATATGTAGTCAATGCCATTCAGAAATGTGCAGTGGATCATGTTTCCGAGACAACGATTTCTGTGGTACAGCTTCCAAGTGATGAAATGAAGGGAAGGATCATCGGTCGTGAAGGCCGTAACATCCGTACACTTGAGACACTTACCGGTGTGGATCTGATCATTGATGATACACCGGAGGCAGTGGTACTCTCCGCATTTGATCCGATCAGGAGAGAGATCGCCAGAGTGGCTCTTGAGAAACTGATCGTGGATGGACGTATCCATCCGGCAAGAATTGAAGAGATGGTAGAGAAAGCCCAGAAAGAAGTGGAAGCACAGATCCGGGAAGATGGTGAGAATGCTGCCATGGATGTAGGGGTACATGGAATCCATCCGGAACTTCTGAAGCTTCTTGGACGTATGAAATTCCGTTCAAGCTATGGACAGAATGCTCTGAGACATTCAATTGAGGTTGCACAGCTTTCCGGACTTCTTGCAGGAGAAGTTGGTGTGGATGTGCGTATGGCCAAGCGTGCCGGACTTCTTCATGACATTGGTAAATCCATTGACCATGAGGTAGAAGGTTCTCATATTCAGATCGGTGTGGATCTCTGCAAGAAATACAAGGAGTCCCCGATCGTTATCAACACGGTTGCGTCTCATCATGGTGATGTGGAGCCGGAATCTCTGATCGCGTGTATTGTACAGGCTGCTGATGCAATTTCCGCAGCAAGACCTGGAGCAAGACGTGAGACCCTGGAAACCTATACTAATCGTCTGAAACAGCTTGAGGATATCACCAATGAATTCAAGGGTGTAGAGAAATCTTTTGCTATTCAGGCAGGAAGAGAAATTCGTGTTATGGTCGTGCCGGATCATGTAAGTGATGCAGATATGGTTCTCCTTGCAAGAGATATTGCAAAGCAGATCGAGGCAGAGCTTGAGTATCCTGGACAGATCAAAGTTAATGTGATCCGTGAAAGCAGAGCGGTTGACTACGCAAAATAAGCTTTCAATGGAAGAAAGTTCTGGAAATATCAAAGGCCGGACAGCTTTTTAGCTGGCCGGCCTTTTTGTCATGTGGAAAAACGGTCATATTACCGGAAAAACAGGCGTAAACTGGTACAGGGTGAGTAAATGGAGAGTAAGACAGAGAACCGGAAGTGGAAAAATGCCGGACGTTTTCCGGCGGAGCTTCTTTTTATGACCGGATTTTTTGCGGGAAATGTGTTGCCAAATCTGATCTGGAAAATGGAGTGGAAACAGAAAACCCTGGCTTCTTTTTATCTGATCCGCAGCTTTGCAGGAAAAGATATTTCCGGCGGAGCTTATTTCCTGGAAGTGCTGCGACTGAAGAGGAGGTTTTTTTCTTCTGTTGTTTTTATGCGGATTTACAATATTCGGAGTGCCTTTGACGGTCGCATATATGCTGTTTTTGGGAATAGAGACAGGAATGATCCTGGCATTATCGGTTCTGGAATTTGGCATTTATGGCGGTGTGGCCGGCGCCGGACTTCTGATGCCGCAGTATCTGGTCTATATTCCGGCGTATTTTTATCTTGCAGGTATCGTATACAGACAATCGTATGGGATCTGGAAAAATTATGGACTTGTGCCGCAGAAAACAGGGGCTTATTTTCGGCAGGGGATCACAGTTTTTCTGCTGTATACAGGAGGAATCCTCGCAGAAAGTTTTCTGAATCCCTGGATCGTAGAAAAAGTTATAAAGGGCCTGAAATTTTTTTTGAGGAAAATTTCCACAATATCTAGTGATGGTTTCCATAAAATCTGCGATATTTGGTGGTTTGTGCCGAAAAGTGTTGAAATTGTGCGGTTTTACGATGAAAAACTGTTTGATTTTATGTAAAATTCACAGTATAATTCAGTCATAAACGAGTATGATTTTAGAGAAACGGGATGCAGAGAAATGGACATAGAGATACGGGAATTTATTACATATTTACATAATAGAAAAAGGACGTCACATAATACAGAAGTATCTTACCAGAGAGACCTGAAGAAGATGGCAGTGTATTTTGCAGATCGTGGGATCTATGATATCCGAGATGTAGGAGAACTGGAGCTGGAAGGCTATCTCAGCTATATGGAGAGAGGACAGTTCGCTTCCTCAACGATCTCCAGAAATGTAGCATCTATCCGTGCCTTGTTTCAGTATCTTTATCAGGAGAACAGGATCGAGAGGGATCCGTCTCTGGAACTGAAGCCGCCCAAGGTTGAGAAGCGGATGCCGGAGATCCTTACTGTGGATGAGGTAGACCGCCTTTTGAAACAGCCGGATCTGAATACACCGAAGGGAATCCGGGACAGTGCCATGCTGGAGCTTTTGTATGCTACAGGAATGCGTGTCAGTGAACTTTTGCGGCTGAATCTGGAGGATCTCAATCTGCGGCTTGGTTATGTAGTCTGTCACGATGAGGATAAGGAACGGGTGATCCCGATAGGAAATGTATGCAAAACAGCCATGGAGAAATATCTGAAGGAAGCCCGTGGAAAATTTGTGAAAGAAAATGAGACGGAGAGTCTTTTTACCAACTGTTCAGGAAAATCCATGAGCAGACAGGGATTCTGGAAGGTTCTGAAGGGATATGCAGAGGAAGCCGGGATCCAGCATGATATCACGCCGCATACACTGAGACATCTTTTGCCGCACATATGCTGCAGAATGGAGCGGACGTGAAGAGTGATGCAGGAAATGCTTGGACATTCGGATATTTCCACCACACAGGTCTATCTGAACTTTGGCGTTGCGAAAAATGCGAGACGTATATATGAAAGCACATCCGAGGCATTGATCTGTAAGAAATAATATAAAAAACGCGTTCAAAAAAGAACCGGCAGCTTCCAAAATGGAAGAATGCCGGTTCCTTTTTTTGAACATAAAGTGTAAAAGGATCACAAATGTCCGTTCCCTGAAGTGCAGATCAGACAGAACTTAGCAATTTTCAGCGATCGTGTAAAGCAGCTTCTCAGACTCATCCCAACCAAGGCAGGCATCTGTGATGGATTTTCCGTAGATGTGATCTCCACCGATCTTCTGATTGCCTGGCTCGATATAGCTCTCGATCATGAGACCTTTTACCATGGAGTGAAGCTCAGGATCTACCTGACGGCTGTGAAGAACCTCACTTGCGATACGAACCTGCTGCTCGTAATGCTTGTTGGAGTTGGAGTGGTTGGTATCCACGATCACTGCCGGGTTGGCAAGGTTCTTTGCATGGTATTTGTCATAGAGAAGACGAAGATCCTCGTAATGGTAGTTTGGGATTGCTTCCCCATGCTTGTTTACTGCACCACGAAGGATTGCGTGAGAGAGCGGGTTGCCGGTGGTCTCAACCTCCCAGCTTCTGTAAATAAAACGATGAGCGCCCTGTGCTGCAACAATGGAGTTCAGCATAACGCTGTAGTCACCACTGGTAGGGTTCTTCATACCAGCCGGAACATCCATGCCGCTGACAGTGAGTCTGTGCTGCTGATCTTCAACAGAACGTGCGCCTACAGCAACGTAGGAAAGCAGATCAGAGAGATAACGGTAGTTCTCCGGGTAAAGCATCTCATCTGCACAGGTGAAGCCACTTTCGCGGATAGCGCGCATGTGCATCTTGCGGATCGCGATCAGCCCGGCAAGAAGGTTCGGTTTTTTCTCAGGATCCGGCTGATGGACCATTCCCTTGTATCCTTCACCGGTTGTACGTGGCTTGTTTGTGTAAACACGCGGGATGATAAGGACTTTATCCTCGATCTTTTCCTGAACTTTGCGAAGTCTTAAAAGATAATCGCATACGGCATCTTCGTTATCTGCAGAACATGGTCCGATGATAGCGAGGAATTTATCGGATTTTCCGGTGAAAACGTCGCGAATCTCAGCATCGCGTTTCTCCTTGAGCGCCTGAAGTTCAGCATCGAGCGGATACTGATTGCGGATTTCCTCAGGAGTTGGCAGTTTTTTTATGAATTCAAAACTCATAGTACTTTATTCCTCCATAACTATAGACATTTCGATTATTTATTATAAACGATTATTGGCCGATTGTCGATAGGAAAATTTTAGCGCTTTCACGTGTAGAAGAGTAAGCAGCAACTCACCCAGAAAAATTCCGTAAAAATAGCCTCGGATCCCTGTTGCCGGAATTATAAAAACAACGGAGAAAATACGGATGAGAATGCCGGCAATACTGTGTATCAGACAGAGCCCCGGTTTTCCAAGTCCCTGCAGGATGCTGGTGAGCATGGTGTTTGTATAAAGAAAAGGACAGATAAAAGACAGATACCGTATGTAGGTGCCGGCAGTCTGGCTGTGAAAAAGCAATGTTCCGAGGAATGGGCCAAAAAGAAAGAATCCGCTTCCGCATAGAAATCCCAGGAACATGCACAGAAAAAAGGTCTGATCTGTGACACGGCGGATCTGCTTCTGCTCTCCCAGCGCATCAAGCTGTGCGATGGAAGGCATCATCATCACAGCGGCGGAAGACGTAAGTGTGGAAGGAAACAGGAGCAGGGGCAGTGCCATTCCGGTAAAGATCCCATAGATTTTCAGTGAGTCTGATGCTGTCATGCCGGAACGCAGAAGCATCTGTGGAATCAGAACCGCTTCTATGCTGCCGAGAAGTGTCAGAAGAATCCTGTTCAGGGAAATGGGAAAGACAGTGTGAAAAGGTCCTTTAACAGCGAAAAGATCCTGATGGGACTTTTTTCTTGTACAGGGTGATTTCCGAAATGAAAGGAAACTACCAGCAGAGACACCAGCGAAGCGGCAGCCTCTCCGGCAAGAGAACCACCCGCTGCGATCAATGCAGTGATCGGACGTCCTTCGGAAAGAAAGATCAGATACAGGATATAGGTAGTGCCGATCCGGGCAGCCTGCTCCGAAAGCTGCACGGCTGCCGGAACAGAGGCTTTTTTTCCGGGCATAATAATAGCTGTCAATGCAGGAATGAATGGCACAGAGCGGAATACTGACAGCTGTTATGCGAAGAAGACTGGCAGTCTGCGGTGTTTTCAGAATTGTGGAAGCAAAAAAATATGCGTGTTGAAAAAGCAGAAAACCGGCTGCAGCAGAAAAAAAGACAGCCATAAGTGTTCCTGTAACCAGCGAAAAACGTGCCTCCTTTTTCTCCTGAAGGGCAAGTCTGGATGCGATCAGGCGTGAAAAGGGCAGACTGGATCCCTGTATAGGATAAAGCGGCCATAAGTCCCTGGAGAGGTAGAACCAGCTGATACAAACCAAGACCTTCTGCACCAATGGCATAGGAGAGGAATATTCTATAAAAGAAACCTGCGATACGGCTGATAAGACCTGTACAGGCAAGAATCAGGGTTCCTTTGAGAAATAATTTTTTTTGACATGGATAACCTTGAGTCCTTTTTTGTCAGTATATGAAGAAGTTAGTCTTGACAGAACCATATGTTTCTGATAGAGTAAACATGAAATCCGAGGAAAACACTGGGAATTGAAAAAGAGGTGAGCGGATGAAACTGTCAACAAGAGCAAAATACGGACTTAAGGCTTTGATAGACCTTGGTCTTTACAGTGAAAAAGAAGCGGTCTCGCTTCAGAGTATTGCGGGCCGTCAGAATATATCAGTCAGCTATCTGGAGCAGCTGATGGCGACTTTTGAAGAAAGCGGGCCTTGTGAAGAGTGTCCGCGGCGCAGCCGGAGGATACTTCCTTGGAAGACCGGCAGAAGAGATTTCAGTGGGAGATATCCTTCGTGTCCTGGAGGGTGGCCTGGAGGCTGCAACATGTCCGGGAACAGAAGGTGACGGTGGCTGCCAGGGTTCTGATCTCTGCGTGGCTAAATTAGTGTGGAAGAGGATCAACGACAGCATCACAGATGCAGTGGATACCCTGATGCTCAGTGAGCTGATCGAAGAAAGCCGGAGAATACACGAAAAATAATTATCCTGAACAGGAGGAAAAGAAAATGGGAAAAATGATATATCTGGACAATGCGGCTACCACAAAGACCGCACCGGAAGTTGTGGAGGCTATGCTGCCGTATTTTACAGAGTTTTATGGAAATGCTTCAACCGTTTATGATTTTGCGGCAAACAGCAAGGCTGCCATCGCAAAGGCAAGACAGCAGATCGCAGATGTGATCGGAGCCAAAAAAGAGGAGATCTATTTTACTGCAGGTGGTTCCGAGTCTGATAACTGGGCTCTGAAAGCGACCTTTGAGGCATATAAAAATAAAGGAAACCATATCATCACAACAAAGATCGAGCATCATGCCATCCTTCATACCTGCGAGTACCTTGAAAAAGAGCGTGGTGCCAAGGTCACATACCTGGATGTAGATGAGAATGGTTTCATTGACCTGGATGAGCTTCAGAAAGCCATCACACCGGAGACCATCCTGATCTCTGTTATGGCTGCAAACAATGAGATTGGTACTCTTGAGCCGCTGAAAGAGATCGGACAGATCGCACATGAGCATGGAATCCTGTTCCATACAGATGCTGTTCAGGCATTCGGCCAGATCCCGATCAATGTAGATGAGTTCAATATCGATATGCTCAGCTCCAGCGGACATAAGATCAACGGACCGAAGGGAATCGGCTTCCTCTATATCCGTAAGGGCGTTAAGATCCGCTCCTTCGTACATGGCGGAGCACAGGAGAGAAAACGTCGTGCAGGTACAGAGAACGTTCCTGGTATCGTAGGATACGGTCTTGCAGCAGAGCGTGCAAACAAGTCCATGAAAGAGCGTACTGCAAAAGAAATCGAGATCAGAGATCATATGATCAGCAGGATCCTCACAGAGATCCCGTACGTACGTCTCAATGGAGATAAAGTAAAACGTCTTCCGAACAACGTAAATGTAAGCATCCAGTTCATCGAGGGAGAGTCACTTCTTCTGATGCTTGATAATTTCGGAATCTGTGCATCCAGCGGTTCCGCATGTACATCCGGTTCTCTGGATCCGTCACACGTTCTGTTAGCTATCGGTCTTCCTCATGAGATCGCACACGGATCTCTCCGTATGACCTTAAGCGAGGAGACGACAATGGAGGATGTTGATTTTGTAGTAGATAAGCTGAAAGATATTACTGCAAACTTAAGAAGCATGTCTCCATTATATGAAGATTTTATTAAAAAGCAGAAAAAATAATAAAAATACTTGCCAGGAGGAAAAAATAATGTATAGTGAAAAAGTAATGGATCATTTTCAGCATCCACGTAATGTCGGTGAGATCGAGAACGCAAGTGGCGTGGGTACTGTAGGAAATGCAAAATGCGGTGATATTATGAGAATATTCCTTGATATCGATGACGAAACTCATATTATCAAAGACTGCAAATTTAAAACATTTGGATGCGGTGCAGCAGTTGCAACAAGCAGCATGGCAACAGAACTTGTAATGGGCAAGACCATTGAGGAAGCTATGGAAGTAACCAACAAGGCCGTTATGGAGGCTCTGGACGGACTTCCGCCGGTAAAGATCCACTGTTCCCTGCTTGCTGAGGAAGCAATTCATGCAGCTCTCTGGGATTATGCAGAGAAACATCACATTAAGATCGAGGGTCTTTCCAAACCGAAGTCTGATATCCACGAGGGTGAAGAGGATACAGAAGAGGAGTATTGATTCCTTTTATTTACGATCATAACCGGGGCATGAGCAAGCTTCAGTCGAACAGAACCGTAAGCCATTGAAAGGACAGGTAAGTAAGAAGCATGACAGGACTTACGAACGAAGAAGTTCAGGAAAGAATTGCGCAGGGCCAGGTAAATAATAACGAAAACCCCAACACCAGGACATATAAGCAGATCATTCTGGAGAATACGTTGACATTCTTCAATTTTCTGAACCTGGTGCTGCTGGTTCTCGTACTGCTGGTTGGTTCCTACAAAAACTCCATGTTTGTAGGAATCATTTTTATTAATACCGTGATCGGGATCATTCAGGAGGTCCGTGCCAAGAAGACGATTGACAAGCTGGCCATCCTGACAGAATCCAAGACGGTTGTTCTGCGTGAAGGAAAAAAATGGAAAATTTCTACAGAGAAGCTGGTTGTCGATGATCTGATATTCCTGAAGGCCGGAGAACAGGTTCCGGCAGATGCGAAGATCCTGGAGGGAAGTCTTGAGGTCAATGAATCTCTGCTTACCGGTGAGGCAGACAATCTTCCGAAGAATCCGGGAGATGAGCTTTTTTCCGGAAGCTTGTGACGGCGGGACAGGCCTGTTGCCAGATCATCCATGTGGGAAGTGACAACTATGCGTCAAGGATCACCAGCGAGGCAAAGGAATTCAAACGCCATAATTCAGAGCTTAGAAATTCCCTGAATGCCATTCTGAAGGTGATCAGTATCATTATCGTACCAATGGGTGCGCTGCTTTTTTATAAACAGTATTATTTTGTGGGAGACAATATCCGGGATTCTGTTGTCAATATGGTTGCAGCGGTCCTGGGAATGATCCCGGAGGGACTGGTCCTTCTTACCAGTGTGGCACTGACTCTGGGTGCGCTGAAGCTTGCCCAGAAGAAGACGCTGGTGCAGGAGCTGTACTGTATAGAAACTCTTGCACGCGTGGATACGCTCTGCCTGGATAAGACAGGAACTATCACAGAGGGTACCATGTGTGTGGAGGCGGTGGAGAACTATCCGCCGGTGTATGATGAGATTTCAGAGACAATATCCGGGAAAGATCCTGAATCCGGCGAAGGTGACAGCGATGGAACTGAGAGTTCTGCGACTTCTGCAGTTTCAGCAACAGATGCGATCGCAAAGGAGGATGGAAGCGCGAATCTCGTATTACAGGAAAAGTCAGAAGCTGACCCGGAGAAACATAGTCAGGAAGATCCGGAGAAGACCCGGGAGATCGAGCATATCATGGGAAATCTGCTTTCTGTGCTGAAGGATCAGAATGCCACTGCCGATGCACTCAGGGCAAGATTTAAAGTATCTCAGGATATGGAGCTGGATCATGTGATCCCGTTTTCTTCTGACAGGAAGTACAGCGGAGCTGCATTTACAGATACAGGTACTTATCTGATGGGTGCAGCGCAGTTTCTTTTTCCGGAAGGGAACCCGGAGCTGATGGAGTATTGTGGCAGATTTGCAGAGGAAGGTCTTCGTGTGTTGGTTCTTGCCCATAGTGTAAATGTGAGTGAGGGAGCGGAGCTTCCGGAGGGACTGGAACCTGTCGGACTTTTGCTTATTACCGATGTGATCCGTGCAGAGGCACCGGATACGCTGGCATATTTCGAAAGTCAGGGTGTTGATCTGAAAGTGATCTCCGGTGATGATCCGATGACGGTTTCTGCAATTGCCAGACGTGCAGGCCTTAAAAATGCAGAGCATTATATCGATGCGACAACGATCACAACTCAGGAACAGATGGACGAGGCAGTTGCAGAATATAGTGTGTTCGGGCGTGTAACACCTCAGCAGAAACAGGCAATGGTGAAGTCTTTGCAGGCTCAGAAGCATACGGTTGCCATGACCGGTGATGGTGTCAATGATGTTCTGGCGCTTAAAGAGGCGGACTGCAGTATTGCCATGGCTGAGGGCAGTGATGCGGCCAAGAATATTGCCAATGTGGTATTGCTGGATTCTAATTTTGCAGCAATGCCGGAAATTGTGAATCAGGGACGCCGGGTTGTAAACAATATCCGTACTGCGGCATCTATGTTTCTGATCAAAACGATTTTTTCCGTGCTGCTGTCACTGATCACGATCTTCTTCGGGGATTCCTATCCCTTTGAGCCGATCCAGATGTCTCTGATCAGTGCCTGCGCTGTTGGTATTCCTACATTCCTTCTGGCACAGGAGAATAATTATGAGAAGATCGACCATACATTTTTGCGTCATGTATTTATGAATGCATTTCCGGCTGCTGTGACCATCACGGGCTGTGTGTTCAGTGTGATGCTGGTATGCCAGAATGTATACCATTCCAATGTTATGCTGAATACAGCCTGTGTGCTTGTAACAGGATGGAATTATATGGCGGCACTTAAGACAGTTTACGCACCTCTGAATAAGTATCGAAAGGTGATCATTTACAGTATGCAGGTGATCTTTTTCGGTGCGGCGGTGGTTCTGCAGAATCTTCTGACACTGGGATCGCTGGAATTCGGAATGATCATTCTGGTGTTCCTTCTGATGACATTTTCTCCGATCCTGATCGATGTGATCACGGCCTGGCTCAGAAATATTTACAGCCGTTCGCTGGATAGTGGGGAACAGGGGAAATTTGCTGCATTTATTGATAAGCTGAGAAAATAATAATATGAGAAATAAAAAAAGGACACTGCCCGTTGAAAATGGCAGTGTCCTTTTTTGCAAATAAACTGTGAAGCAGTTATCCAGTTATCCGGTGCAGAGCTGTGTAGAGAATGCAGATTGTGGATATCCGCCTGACAAAGCTATTATTTCGTGTGCATAAGCCAGATAAATCCGAAGGCCGGGATTTCTACAGCCTGTGCGTCTCTCTGAACTCCAGTGAGAAGATCTGTGTAGGTACCGTCCTGTTCGTTGATCCAGGCTACCTTATCCTGGTCGCTGAAGTTGTAGATGCAGATCAGCTTTTCTTTGGAGGTTTCTCTTACCAGGGCAAGGAGAGCTTTTTCCCAGGTTTCCAGTGTATGTGCAGAAACTTCAGGTGCAAATACCGGATGGCTGGCGCGGATGGATTCCAGCTGCTCAAGGCTGTTGAAAATGCGTCCCTGGATCGTTTCGGCATCGGCTCTGTTCCGGGCAAGTGCCCAGTTGAAACGTCCATTGTGGAGCCAGCGAGGATCAGCTGCTTTGGAAATGTCTGTTTTATAGGTGTAGTCATTCAGCTGTCCGACCTCGTCACCGCTTCGAAGTACCGGAATTCCGGGGAGGGAAAGAAGCAATGCATGAAGTGCTACGTCATAGCGGATTCCCCGGCTGACACCCTCCATATTTCCTTCATAATCAAACGCTCGATTCCTGCAAGAGATGCGGTTGTTCCGCAGAGCTCGGATTCCTCGGTTTCCGGATTTACATAAATTTCACCCCGGGCAAAGGAATCAGGGAAAATACCTGCCAGGAATTCATTCAGATAATCTCTGTGAGGCCCTTCTGTGATAAAGCTTCCTTTCAGGAAATCATAGTCCAGATTCCAGCGTACCGTGTTGCGGTTACGGAGGTAATTCTGGAATACCGGTGCCTGCGGAAGGTCTGCAGCTCTGTCGATTCCCCGGCGGAGAAGGGCAGTGTCCTTTGTGGCAACGGTATGCCAGAGATCGGACATCAGCTGGGTGCTGTTTACAATGTGAAGTTCCGGCATATCGGAAGTTCCGCCAAATGCAGCAGCCTCTGCAGGTGGGCGGTCTGTTTCGCCAAGGAGAAGAATTCCGGGGCATACGATCTCACACACCATTCGGGTCATACGCAGCAGAGAGTGAAGCTTCCAGAGATTTTCTTCCGGCATCATCGGAAGGATACCAAGGCTGAATACAGAAGCACCTTCATTTGCAAGCTCCAGGATCTGAAGAAGCATTGCATTGAAATAAGCCGGAGTCTGGAGCACACATGGCGCACCGGACTGTGGGTCATCCACAGAAAGACTTAACGGGATCTCAAGAGCCAGGCGGATACCTGCTTTCCTACAGTTAGCTGCAAGTGTGTACAGATCTTCGGAGGTTCCGATCTCCGGGATAATGCGAAGAGAGCAGTTGGAGGTTGCCTGGAAAAGATCTGTCAGGTACAGAGTGTCTGCTTTGCATTCACTGATATAGTCCAGTTTATCGGACAGCCCGGAAAGAGTATCTGCGAAGTCAGCAGGATTTACAGCCATTCCGGTGAAAGTAGTCTTACGGAACCAATCAGGATCTGCAGCGCAGTTCTGGTCGGCTTCCTTCATGGAAAGAGAACGCTCACGGTAGATTTCTTTCATCTTTTTTGTGAGGCTTGAGAATGTGCCGGTAACTTCCGGGTGATCGCGGAACAGTTCGCAGTAAAGCCATTTCAGATCATTGTAGTAGTGTTTCAGACGTTTCTCGTAGAGGGCATCGTAAGCTGTGTCCTCCCTTGGAGGTTTTCGACTTTCAGAGGCTCGGTCTTGGAAGTAGTAACTTTCGCCGGTTCAGTCTTAGAAGTCTCGACCTTGATCGGTTCGGTCTTGGAAGTCTCGACCTTGATCGGTTCGG
>ENA-OQET01000360-OQET01000360.1-human-gut-metagenome-genome-assembly--contig:-NODE-360-length-24953-cov-4.846290_pt1 | contig 24953 bp, 23 predicted proteins | sample MGYA00242800_ERZ504645 | MGnify/ENA primary metagenome ERZ504645 (study PRJEB26092, sample SAMD00036308) | human gut metagenome | host: Homo sapiens | study: EMG produced TPA metagenomics assembly of... | reverse complement strand
GTTCTAAGGGATCAATTTGTGGAAATTATGCGATGAATGAATGTGATCTTATCATTGCATTGGGAGCAAGAGGGGTATGCCAGTGGGATTGTTCAGGAACGGCTTTTCGAAAAGCAAAGAAAATGATCAATATCAACTGCGATTATGATGATCTTGGTCAATATAATAATTCGGTGAGAATCCAGGGTGATGCGCAGGAAGTTCTGATAAAACTTAACGAGTTACTAAGAGGAAGAAACCTGAATTCCGATCCAGAGTGGATTAAAGGGTGTGTTCAGAAGAAAGAAGAGTGGGAAGCTTACAAAAAGCTTAGATATGATCAGCCGGTCCTTGAAGATCCAAAACGAAAGAAGAAGATTCTTACAGAACCGGCAGCAATCAAAATTGCATGTGATTTCGCAGCAGAACACGAGTGTATTAAGATCTTTGATGCAGGTGATGTACAGGCGAACGGTTTTCAGATTGTGACAGATGAAAAACCAGGGTATACCATTTCGGATAGCGGATCTTCCTATATGGGATTTGCAGTTTCTTCTACACTTGCCTTTGCGATAGCAGGCAATAAGGATTATCCGATGGCGTTCACAGGAGATGGAAGCTTTATGATGAATCCACAGATTCTAATTGATGCAGTGCAGCATGGATTAAAGGGAATGATCCTCTTGTTCGATAACCGGAGAATGGGAGCAATTACTAGTCTACAAAACGCACAATATAGTATAGAATATAAAACGGACGATCAGGTTGTAGTTGATTATGTGCAGATGGCTGAAGCAGTACAGGGAGTAAAAGGATTCTACAGCGGAGAAACACCGGAGGAAATGAAAGAAGCGTTAGCGAAAGCATATAAGTATGACGGTCTGTCACTAATTCATATTCCAGTACATTATGGAGATGATGAATTATCCGGTCTCGGAACATTTGGAGACTGGAATGTCGGAAACTGGTGTGAACGTGTGCAGAAAATGAAGCATGAGATTGGTTTTTAATTAAGAATGTACAGGCGGAAGGCCTGAAAGATAAAGGAGGATAACATATGAATTACGAGATTCCTGAGAAGATGAAGGCGTGGGTACTGGGAAATCCAGGAGAACTGACACTTGAGGAAAAACCAGTTCCGGAACCGAAGAGAGCAGAGGTTTTGATCCATGTGGATGCTGTTGCAATCTGTGCAACAGATTTGGAGATTATTAAGAACGGTCCACCAGCACTGATCCAGGGAGGACTTCCATTTAATAAGGGATTTACTCCGGGACATGAATATATGGGAACTATTGTGAAGCTTGGACCTGGAGTTGATGAGTATAAAGTTGGTGATCGTGTTGCGGTTGAGATTCATGCCGGATGCGACAGTTGTGAAAGATGTCGCGAAGGAATGTATACTTCTTGTCTGAATTATGGACAGAACTATGAAGGGCATGATAAGGGGCACAGAGCAAATGGATTCACAACAGACGGTGGATTTGCAGAATATGTAATCAATAGCGTAAAAACATTATGCCATGTAGGAGACAATGTTACAGATGAAGAGGCAACATTGATCGTAACAGCAGGGACAGCAATGTATGGTCTGGATACGCTCGGCGGATTGTTTGCGGGACAGTCACTGGTTGTGACAGGACCTGGACCGATCGGACTTATGGCAGTAGCAGTTGCCAAAACACTTGGAGCTAATCCTGTAATCCTTACAGGAACAAGAGACAATCGTCTGGAACTTGGTAAGAAATTGGGCGCAGATTACACGATTAATGTAAGAAATGAAAATGTTGTTGAGAAGGTAAAAGAACTCACCAATGGCGAAGGCGTACATTATGTAATGGAATGTTCAGGAGCACCAAATGCAGTAAATGAGGCGGCAGCAATGGTAAAACGTGGCGGTAAAGTGTGTTTGGCAGCGTTTCCGTCCAAACCAGTAGAAGTTGATGTTGCAGCACTTGTAAGAAACAACATTTCTCTGTTTGGAATCAGAGGAGAAGGAAGAAGCGCAGTACACAGAGCAGCGTCACTGATCAGTGAGAAGAGATTTGATGCATCACTGATCCATACACATACATTCAAATTTGATGAGCTACTTACAGCATTGAAATATTCAAGAGAGAGAATTGACGATGCAATTAAAGTTGTAGTTAAGATTCCAGGTTAAAAAAGCAGGAGAGTAATCGTATGATTCAGTACAAAAAAATATTACATGCCCGGTACAAAAGAAGAGCTTTTGAAAACAATCGATACGATAGATTGTACTTATGATATTCTCGCTGGGGGAACGGACCTTTATGCAAAAGAAAAAACTCCTTTCAATGGAGCGGATGCAGCGATAGATATCAGCGGAATAAAAGAGTTTTCTGTCATTAAATTGAAAAAAGAAGAGGGATTGATAACCTTTGGGTCCAATATTTGTATTCAGCAGTTCCTGGAAGAGAAGGTGCTGATGGAGAATGTACAGATTCTGCGACATGCAGCGATTTATTTCGCGGATCAGCAGATCAGAGAGATGGCAACTGTCGGAGGTAATGTGGCAAATTCCTCGCCTTCCGGAGATACGATTGCTCCGCTGACAGCGTTGGAGGCGGTGATTCATACGATTACTTCAAAAGATAATAAAATATGTGAAAAAGAGACACCAATTACGGAATTTATTACCGGTGTGGGAAAGAATTTACTTGAAAAGGGAGAAGTGATCTCTTCAATCACTTGTCCGGTTTTAAAAGAATATGGATGTGCATTCAAGAAAGTTGGACTGAGACGTTCCCTGTGTATTTCAACAGCCAGTTCTGCATTCCTTGTTAAAGCAGATGCATCGAAGACACATTTTGAAGATGTGAGAATTGCTTTCGGTGCAATCGGGCCGGTGCCAAGAAGAATGATGGAGATTGAAGACAGACTCAAAGGTGAAGTTATTTCAAAAGGACTGATCCAGAAGATGGAAGAATATATTCCGGAAGATGTGGTACGGTCTCGAAGCAGGAAAGAATACAGAAGAAATGTAGTTAAGAATTTTACGCTGGCAGGAATATATGAAGCATTGGCAGAGATTGGGATTATCCCACAATAGTAACAAAGGCACAAATCTTAAGAGGTTTTAAAAGAGTGGATTATGGAGATGGAACGAGTAAAAATTGAATTGACAGTAAATGGAAGAAAGGTATGTAAGTATGTTGCTCCGGCGATGAGACTGGCCGATTTTCTAAGAGAGGAACTCCATTTAATAGGAACCAAAAAATGGATGTAATGCCGGAGAATGTGGTACCTGTTCTGTATTGATCGACGGTGTACTTAAGAAAAGCTGTCTGATACCGGTCATGAAAGCAAATCACAGAGAAATCGTGACGATTGAAGGAATTGGGAAGGCTGGTCTTAGTATTATCCAGAGATGCTTTCTGAAGGTGGGGGCTGTCCAATGTGGATATTGCACACCGGGAATGATTATGGCAGCTACGACAATATTGAAAGAAAACAGACATCCGGACAAAGTGGAGATCAGAAGAAGACTCGGTGGAAATATCTGCCGGTGCACTGGATATGCGAAGATTATTGAAGCAATCGAGCTTGCCAGGGATATTCTCAATCATGAAATTAGTGAAGAGTGCTTGGAAGTAATTCCCCCATCTACAGGGAAAACAATAGGATCCTGTGTAGAAAGGGTGGATGCAAGAGGCAAAATGACAGGGGCATTAGAGTACGCAGCTGATATGGAAATGCCAAGAATGCTTCATATTCATCTTGTCAGAAGTAAGGAAGTTCACGCCGAAATTTTGAAAATTGATTATGAAAAAGCATTGGAAATGCCAGGTGTTGAAACAGTAATTACTAGTGAAGATGTGCCGGGAGAAGATAGATTCGGCGTATATTATCATGACCAGCCAGTATTGGCGAAAGGAAAAATCCGTTTTTATGGCGAACCAGTTGTGGCAATTGTGGCAGAGACACTTGAAGATGCAGAAGAAGCAGAAAAGGGTGTAGAGATTACATATAAGAAGCTGCCGGTTGTATCCAATATACAGGAAGCAATCGAGTGTAAAGCTGTTTTACATGAGGATCATCCGGATAATATTGTATCTACAACTTGTGTACAAAAAGGCAATGTGGAAGAAGGATTTAAAAGCAGTGAAATTATTATAGAAAAAGATTTTTCTACTCAGGCAGTTGACCACGCATATCTTGAGACAGAAGCGGGAATTTCATACTGTGATCCTGATGGCACGATAGTTGTTAAATCATGTGATCAGGATATTACCCATCATCGAGTACTGCTTGCAAAGATCCTTGGAATGCCGATTAATAAAGTAAGGGTGATTATGTCTCCGGTAGGAGGAGGATTTGGTGGAAAAGAGGATATGATCTATCAGGCGATTCTTGCAATTGCAACACTGAAGACAAATCAGCCGGTAAAACTTGTTTTCTCAAGAGAGGATTCCATGATAGGAAGCTGTAAGAGACATCCGGTTACAATGCATTATAAAATTGGCCTGAAGTCCGATGGAAAGATTCAGGCGGTTAAGGCAGAAATCAGGTCTGACGGAGGGGCATACTGCTTCTCAACCAAAGGAACCGTTGCGAAATCTGCAATTTGCGGAGCAGGACCATATCAGATTGAGAATGTCAAAGTAACGGCGACGGGCTATTATACGAACAATACTCCATCAGGTGCAATGCGTACCTTTGGAGTGCTTCAACCAACTTTTGCAATTGAATCGTTGATGGACATCTGTTCAGAGAAACTTGGGATTGATCCTATAGAACTTCGCATGATTAACGGAATGAAAGACGGCGCGGTAACACATACACGGCAGGTACTTGGTAAAGTAGCTTATACAGAGACACTGAAAAAGTGTTCTGAGATTGCTGGATGGGAAGTTGGATCATCAAGAGTAAGGGGGTCGGTAAGAAAAGATATAAAGGGAAGTCAGATTGCAGAACCTTATATTCCTGGAAAGGAATTTAAGTCAGAAGAGGCAATGAAACTTTGTAGAGATAGGTTTAAATACGGACGTGGTGTTGGAACAGGTTGGTATGGGATTGGAAGATGTGCAACAATAGATAAAGCAGGTGCATTTGTCGAGATTGATGACGGAGGTACAGCGATGATCCTGACCGGAGTAAGTGAAATAGGAGAAGGAATTCTGACAGTCCTGACACAGATCGCCGCAGACGAATTGGGAATGTATCCGGAGGATATTACGATTGGAGATAATGATACGGCACGAGTTCCAGAAGCGGCACATGTCGGTGCAAGCCGGCAGACTTATATGATTGGAAATGCAGTATGCAATGCATGCAGAGACGTAAAGAAAAAATTTATTCGTGAAATGGCTGCTTATTGGAATATAGATAGCTCTTCAATATGTATGAAGAACAGAAGAATCTATGTGGAAGGAAATGCACAATATAATTTGTCACTGAAAGAAGCAGTCGATATATGTAAGAAAGTAAGAGGTATTGTTCCGTTGGGCTCTGGAACATATACCGCACACCATGAAGGACTGGATCCGGTTGATGGAAGAGGAAATCCATGGCAGGCTTATGTGTTCGGAACGCAGATTGCAGAGGTTGCAGTTGATACTTTTACCGGGGAAGTCCATGTTCTTGGAATTTGGGCAGCGCATGATGTGGGAAGAGTAATTAATCCGCGAGGGGTTGAAGGTCAGATCGAAGGAGGAGCTGTACAGAGTATGGGACAGACAATTATGGAGAACTATGTGTTGTCAGAGGGAGTCCCGACAAATAAGAATTTTGCCAAGTACATTCTGCCGACCAGTGTAGATGTTCCGGAGATTCATTCTTACCTGGTAGAAGAAAGAGACCCATTCAGTCCAGTGGGCGCAAAAGGAATCGGGGAACCTGCTCCGTTGCCGACAGCACCCGCAATTGTGAATGCAATTTATGACGCAGTTGGTGTCCGGATTACTTCACTTCCGGCGATACCGGAGAAAATATTAAATGAGATATCGAAAATGAAAAATTAAAAAACGTCAGATACATGTTATATCATAATGTATCTTCCAAGAAAAGGAGAAGAGAATTATGAGTAGTACGAGAAATACAGTTGGTTTATCAGTAAATCAAAAGAAATGGATCTATATAGCGATCAGTTTTGCGGCAATGATGATTATTAAGAATGTGACATTCCCATCATCGATTACAACAATCAATGGAGCAGAACTTACAGCGACAGGACAGGAAGCATTATCCGTTCTGGTTCTGGCATTGCTGTTATGGATCACGGAGGCAATTCCATTCCACTTTACAGGAATCCTTGCAATGGCACTTCTGTCAGTATTTGGAGTAAATTCATTTGCTAATATTGTAAAGGTAGGATTTGGAAATATTAACGTTATCTTCTTTATTGGTGTATTTATTTTAAGTGCATTTATTAATAAATCGGGACTAGGAAAGCGACTGGTTAATATCTGTCTTTCAATTACCGGTAACAGCACGAAGTTTATTTTACTTGGTTTTATTGTTACAGGAGTTATTCTTTCCATGTGGATTTCCAATATGGCGGTTGCGGCAATGTTAATGCCACTGGCGAAATCACTTCTGGATGAAGAAGGCGTAGAACCACTGAAAAGCAATTTTGGTAAAGCACTTATGATGTCTGTAGCATGGGGAAGTCTGATCGGTGGATTTGGGACTCCGGCAGGAAACGGACCAAACCCACTGGCTATTGGATTTATGAAAGATATGGCAGGCGTTGACGTGTCTTTCCTTGACTGGATGAAATATGGTGTTCCAATCTCTATTATCCTGATCCCAGTAGCATGGGGACTTTTAATGTTGGTGTTCAAGCCAGAAATGACCCATTTGAAAAAATCAAATGAAGAAATCAGAAAAGAATTTAAAAATCAGCCGAAACTCAGCAGAGATGAAATTGTAACATTGATTATCTTTATTGTAACAGTGCTGACATGGATCTTCTCGGCACAGTTAAAGAAACTGCTTGGAATTGATCTTCCAATCGCATTACCGATTGCTTTTACTTCTATGCTGTTCTTCTTCCCGGGAGTTAGTACGATTAAGTACAAAGAGATTGAAAAATCTATGTCATGGAGCAGTATCATTCTTGTTCTTTCAGGTGTATCACTTGGAATGGTTCTGTATGATTCGGGCGTTGCAAACTGGATTGCATTAGGATTGTTAGGACGTATCGAAAATTTAAGTCCGATTCTTATGGTATTTGTTGTTGTGCTTAGTGTATCTATTATGAATATTACTCTTTCAAGCGCAACGGTATCAGCAAGTATTGTTATACCAATTATTATCGGACTAGCAATGAACATTGGTGTGCATACGATGGCACTTGCATTTCCAGCAGCATTGGCATCTTCACTGGCGTTCATTTTGATTACATCAACGCCAACAAATGTTATTGCCTATTCAGCGGGATACTTTTCAATCAAGGATTTTGCTAAAGTCGGAGTTATTATGACTGTGTTTTCCTGTATCGTTGTAGCAGTCGTAATGTACGGCGTTGGTTTGATGACAGGATTGTATTAGGAGGAAAGAAAGGAAAAGGAATCATATCGTATGGTATGGTTCTTTTTTTTGGTTGCATAAACCTGGCAAACTGCATCCGTGCTTGCACGAGATGCAATTTGCTAGGTGTAAGTGCAGTAAGATCATCGAGCATTAGGTGAGAGAATTAAGTATAACAGCGAGTAGGCATCAGTTAGTTCAAGCGAAAAAAGCTAATTCGACTGGTGTTGCACAATGCGCAATCAGGGAGGGGGAAATCATTGCAGGTAGAGGGATTAAATATATAATTTAAATTAGTAGAAAAAGGATTGGAATCCAATCAGAATCAATTCACGATCAAAGGAGGAATTAACATGAAAATTGCAGTGATCAATGAAGTAAGTGCTTCGCTTAGAAATGAGGATATTATGAAAGCATTGCATAAGACAACAGATGCAGAGATTCTGAATGTAGGAATGAAGACTCCGGAGCAGATGCCTTCTCTTACTTACATCCATACCAGTTATATGGCAGCAATTCTTCTGAATACAGGAAGTTGTGATTTTGTTGTTGGTGGATGTGGAACTGGTCAGGGCTTCTTAAATGGTGTGTTACAGTTTCCGGGGATTGTGTGTGGACTGATCGTGGAACCGCTTGATGGATGGCTGTTTTCCCAGATCAATGGAGGAAACTGTGTATCACTTCCGCTGAACAAGGGATATGGCTGGGCAGCGAATGTGAATCTGGAGTATACATTTGAGAAGCTTTTCAAAGATCCGGCTGGGGCAGGATATCCGAGAGAGAGAGCTGAGAGTCAGGGGCAGAGCCGTAAAAAGCTGGCAGAGATCTCTAAGATGACACACAAGGACCTGACACAAATTCTGTTAGATACAGATTCAGAGATCTTGAAAGCAATTGCCGGAACAGACAGTTTTATGGAAGTTTTGGAACATGGCGGAGATGGTGCGAAAGATGTATTAGAGTACTTAAAACAGTTTAGATAATATTTTGCTGTGTTGCTTTGAGCTTTGAGTAGAAATGGAGGAAAGAATCAGTATGGATAAATTTATAGAAAAATTCAGTCTGGAAGGAAAAAAAGCAATTGTAACAGGAGGAGCAAAAGGTCTATGCAATGGAATGGCACAAGCGTTGCATGATGCGGGAGCAGAGGTGGTTCTTTTGGATATTCTGGATATTGTGGAGGATTCTGCGAAGGAAATGGCAAAGGAAGGAGCAATGGTTCATGCAGTAAAAGGAGATTTGTCAGACACGGACTCGTTGGAATCTGTTTATAATCAGTGTTTAGAAAAACTTGGAGGACGTGTAGATATTCTTCTGAATGGAGCCGGAATTCAGTATCGTGCGCCTGCTGTTGACTTTCCACATGACCGCTGGGAAAAAATAGTAGCAATTAATATGAATGCAGTATTCTACTTATCACAACTTGCAGGCAAAACCATGATTGAACAGAAATATGGAAAAATTATCAATATAGCTTCGATGACAGCGTTTTTTTGCAAGTGTCCTTATTCCGGCATATAGTGCAAGTAAGGGTGGCGTTGCACAGATTACCAAAGCATTGTCCAACGAATGGTCCAGTCATGGCGTGAATGTAAATGCTATTGCGCCTGGATATATGGCAACAGAGCTTACAGCTAATATGAAAGAGGTGAATCCGAAGCAGTATGAGGAGATTACAGGAAGAATTCCTATGGGGCGTTGGGGAAATCCAGAAGATCTCCAGGGACTTGTTGTATTTCTGGCATCTGATGCATCAGCGTATATCTCAGGTGCTGTAATCCCAGTAGATGGCGGATTTATGGGTAAATAGCAGAGAATTTGCAGAAACAGGAAAACGAAAAGAAGACTTTTCAACAAGAATATGAAGAAAGAGATTAATAGATAAATCGGAAGAGAGGATATGAACATGAGACTGGAAAATAAAGTAGCAATTGTTACAGGAGCAGGAAGAGGACTTGGTCGTGGAATCGCATTGAAGCTTGCAACAGAAGGAGCAAAGGTGGTTGTAGCAGACATGGCACCGGCAGATGAGACTGTGGCACTGATTGAAAAATCTGGTGGAATAGCAAGTGCATTTACTGTAAATGTTTCTAGACAGGAAGAAGTACAAGCGATGGTCAAGTATGCGATTGATACATATGGAACATTGGACATTATGGTTAATAATGCCGGAATTAACCGGGACGGAATGCTTCACAAGATGCCAGTAGAAAACTGGCAGCTTGTAATTGATGTAGATTTGACAGGTGCGTTCTTTGGAACGCAGGAAGCGATCAAGTACATGAGACAAAAAGGATACGGGCGTGTGATCAACATCTCTTCTGGTAGCTGGTTGGGAAATATAGGACAGGCAAACTATGCAGCAGCAAAAGCTGGTGTTGTAGGACTTACAAAGACTGCAGCAAGAGAAAATGCAAGAAAAGGAATCACCTGTAATGCAATTTGTCCGGGATTTATTGAGACAGATATGACCTTGAAATTGAAAGAAGTAAATGACGGAGCAGCCTGGGAAAGTATGATGCAGAGAATCCCGATGGGCTATGCAGGAAAAGCAGCAGATGTTGGCAATATGGTTGCATTTCTTGCATCTGATGAAGCTTCTTACATTACATCTGAAGTGATCAATGTAGGTGGAGGTATGATTGTGTAAAGAGGTAAGAATGAGGTGATATACAGTTATGGTAAAAGGAAAAGATGTGTGGGGAACGTGGCTTCAGAGAGACATGGAAGAACGACAAATCGGGAATCGTACTGTTTATACCTTCTCAAAAATGAAGAACAGTTTTTACGAAATGTTGTGTGATACAGCAACAAAATATCCGGATAAGATAGGAATTGTAGACAACTGGAATCGTGAGTATACATATCAGAAGTTCTTGGAAATGGTTAACCAACTGGCAGCTTATATGAAACATATACTGAAGGTGGAAAAAGGAAATCATATTGGACTTCTTTTAAATAATGGAATTGAGTTTGCCACTGCAATTTATGCAGTGTGCAAGCTTGGTGCAGTGGCAGTTCCGCTTCCTACGAAATATCGTGAACCAGAGATACAGTCTCTTGTGAAAAAAGCAGATTTAAAATTTATATTCGTTAGTGAAGATTATAAGGTATGGACATCATTCTATACAGAATGTGGGATAAAAGTTATCCTGACCGAAAATGAGAAAACAGAATATGGATTTACGTATCTGGCAATGCAGAAAGAAAAAGAGGAATCTGGAGAAGGAGAGCTGGAGGATGAAGTGATTCTGATGTTTACGTCAGGAACTACGTCAACTAGTAAGGGAGTCATTTTGAAAAATTATAACATAAATCATGCAGTTATGATATATCAGCGAATCCTTGAACTCGGAGAAGATGATCGGACAATCATTCCAGTTCCAATTTATCATATTACTGGTTTAGTTGCACTTCTAGGCTTATTTGTATATATTGGTGGAACGGTTTATCTGCATAAAAGGTATGATGCTTATAGGATTTTAAGTGCTATACAAGAACATGAGATAACATTTTTGCATGGTTCACCGACTGTATTTGGACTTCTTTTAGAACTGAAAAATAAATTTTCTAAGAATGAAAGTATTCGTGTGTTGGCTTGTGGTAGCAGTTATATGCCGGTAGAGACGATGATGAAATTACATCAATGGATGCCACAGATGACGTTTCATCGAATATATGGAATGACAGAAACATCATCTCCGGCAACAATTTTTTCCATCTGATGCAGCTACAAGTATTTATGCAAAAGCACAGGGAAAACCAATACCAGGTATGGAACTCAAGATTGTTGATGATTCTGGAAAAGAAGTGCCATGTAAAGAAATTGGAAATGTACAGTTAAAGGGTACTAACATATGCGAGTCTTATTATCATATAGAAAAATCACCTATCGATAAAGAGGGATGGCTTGATACAGGGGATATGGGATATCTGAATGAAGACTCTTATCTGTATATTGTTGACAGAAAGAAAGATATGATTAATCGTGGTGGTGAAAAAATATGGTGCAATGATGTTGAAAATGAAATTACATCATTAAAAGGGGTAAAAGAATCTGCACTGGTAGGAATTCCAAGTGAAAAATATGGGGAAGTAGCAGCAGCTGTTGTTGTGTTGGAAAAAGAAAGCAAGTTAACAGAAGAAGATATCAAACAAAAATTACATGACAGAATTGCAAAATACATGATCCCAGAAAAGATACTGTTTTTTAGAGAAAAATTCCAAAAACCCCAGGATTAAAAACTGATAAAAGAGCAATCAGAGCACTGTTTTTTTCCAGAATAAAAAAGTAAAGGAGCAGAGAGGAACATGCTGAAAGCAAATTTTATTACAGCAGATGAAGCTGCACGAAAAGTGAAAGACGGAGATACTGTATGTAGTATTGCGATGACACTTGTAAGTGTTAGTGAATCTATTTTGAAAGCGTTGGAAAAACGCTTTTTTGGAAAGCGGACATCCCTCTAATCTTACCTTGCTTCATTCTTGCGGACAGAGTGATAGAAAAGATGGAATCCAGCACTTTGCACATGAAGGCATGGTGACGAGAATTATAGGATCTCATTGGGGATTACAACCACGTTGGATGGATATGATAGCAAAAAATCAGGTAGATGCATATTGTCTGCCGCAGGGACAAATTGCACAATTATATCATAGTATGGCATGTGGTCTTCCGGGAAAAATGGCAAAAGTGGGACTGGGCACATTTATTGATCCACGTATTGAAGGTGGAAAGATGAATGAGCGAACCAAAAGGCTTCCAGATATTGTTGATATTATTAAATACAAAGATGAAGAGTATATGTTTTATAATCAGATTCCGATTGATGTATGCATTATACGAGGTACGGAGTGCGATGAGATGGGAAATCTGACAACAACAGAAGAAGCAATGAAGCTAGAAGTACTTCCGGCTGTTATGGCTGCTAAGCGATACGGGGGAAGAGTAATTGCACAGGTAAAACGTGTGGTTCAGACAGGAAGCTTAAACCCAAAAGAAGTAACGGTTCCAGGAGTTTTTATTGATGATATTGTGGTCTGCGAAAATCCTTTGGAGGAACATCGTCAGACATCATCTTGGTATTTTGATCCATCTTATTGTGGGCAGGCAAGAGTACCACAAGAAAATATTCCAGCAGCGTCTTTTAATGAAAGAAAATTTATTGCGCGTAGAGGTGCAATGGAATTGTATCATGGAGCAGTTGTTAATCTTGGAACAGGAATTCCAAATGATATGGTAGGAAGAGTCTGCAATGAGGAAGGCATATCAGATGACATTATGATTACTGTAGAATCAGGAATCTATGGAGGTGTTCAGGCAGGAGGCATTGATTTTGGAATTGGTCAGAATCTTTATGCGATGATTGGACATCATGAGCAGATGGATTATTACAATGGGGCTGGTGTGGATATTACATATATGGGAATTGGTGAACTAGGAGAGGACGGAAGTGTCAATTCAACAAAAATGGGAGTTCGATGTACAGGTGCCGGTGGATTTATTGATATTACACAAAATGCTAAGAAAGTAGTTTTCCTTGGAACATTTACAGCTGGTGGAGCAAAAATACAAGTTTGAAAATAGAAAACTTGAAATTCTTCAAGAAGGAAAAATACGAAAAATGGTGCGGCAGGTTGCACAATTATCTTTTAATGGACCAATGGCGAGAAAAAAAGGACAGGAAGTCATGGTTGTAACAGAACGTGCAGTATTTCAATTGGTAAAAGATGGTGTTGAGTTGATAGAGATTGCCCCGGGAATCGATCTACAGACACAGATACTTGATAAAATGGATTTTAAGCCAATTATAAGCAAGAATCTGCGCGTAATGGACGAAAGATTATTTGTTCAGGATGGACCTTTTGGACTTAAATTGAAAGAAAAATAAAAGACTTATAAGATTGTGAAAATAGAAGAAGGAGAAAATTCATGAAAGATGTAGTAATTGTAAGCGGCGTGAGACTTCCAGTTGGAAGTTATGGTGGAAGTTTGAAAGATATCACAGCAATAGACATGGGAGCAATGGTGGTAAAAGAAGCAGTTAAAAGGGCGGGAATCCAGCCATCAGATGTTGATGAGGTTGTAATTGGACAAGTTGGAGAAGTTGCAGAAAATGGATTTATTGCAAGAGCAGTAAGCTTAAAGGCTGGAATGCCGAAAGAAACAACCGCTTATTCTGTAAACCGTCAGTGTGGCTCAGGGCTTCAGTCCATTGCAGAAGCTGTGATGGAGATTCAGACAGGACAGGCGGACGTTGTTGTTGCTGGTGGTACAGAGAATATTTCAAGACTTCCGTATTATGTAAACGATGCACGATGGGGAGCAAGAATGGGTCACAAAGTATTTGAGGATGGAGTTATTGACATTCTTACATGGCCGTTGGATGGAAATCATAATGGTGTGACGGCAGAAAATGTAGCAAAAAAATATCATGTAACAAGAGAAGAGCAGGATGCGTTCGCAGTACGTAGTCATCAGAGAGCATGCAAAGCAATTAAAGAAGGCAAGTTCAAAGATGAGATTCTTCCGGTAGAATTGAAAGATCGTAAGGGAAATGTAACGATTTTTGATACAGATGAGGGACCAAGAGAAGGACAGAGTATGGAAAAACTTGCAAAACTTCGTCCATGTTTTGTAAAAGGAGGTACAGTAACAGCGGCAAATTCTTCCAGCTTAAATGATGGCGCTGCAGCAGTTGTTGTAATGTCTAAAGAAAAAGCAGAAGAACTTGGGGTGACACCAAAAGTAAAGATAGAAGGATATGCAATTGCCGGATTTGATGCGGAACTAATGGGATATTCACCGAAAATCTCCAGCGAGAAACTTGCTGATAAACTTGGATTAGATCTTAAATCCATTGATATGTTTGAAATCAATGAAGCATTTGCGAGTCAGGCGTATGCGGTGAGCCGTGATCTTGGACTTGATCCTGAAAAGGTTAATATTTATGGTGGCGGAATCTCCATCGGACATCCAATCGGAGCAACAGGCGCAATGCTTACTGTAAAAGTAATGTATGAGTTAATGAGAACAGATAAAAAAGATGCAATGATTAGCATGTGTATTGGTGGAGGACAGGGAATCTCTATGTACTTTACAAAATGCGAAGCATAATTTGATGTATAAAAAGTCCGTCTATGTATTAATTATCAATGTTCATAGACGGACTTTTGAATTTATAGAAATAATACCATCCTGAAAGATGAAAATATCAGAATGGTAAAAAGGAAGTTATCTGATGAAATTTGTTGCAATGGGTTCCTCACGTTGAGGAAGTGGAATGCCGTTGGATTTTCCAGCTTCAATACATTTTAAAAGCCAACTCATGTTAAGAGCAAGTGTGCGCATGGTTTGAAGCCCTTCGAGATCTTTTTCTATGTCTGTTGGTTTCAAGCCGTGAACCTGATTCCAATATTGAGATGGAACAATTGGCATATTACACATTGCAAAATACATGTTCATCTGGGAGAAGGCTTCAGAAGCACCTCCTCTGCGACAGGAAACAACTGCGGCAGCTGGTTTGTTTTCAAGATAAGAACTTCCACTGAAGAAAAGACGATCCATAAAAGAAGAAAGAGAACCGGTGGAAGATCCATAATAAACAGCGGATCCAAATACGAATCCATCAGTATCCTTTGCTTTTTCTAAAAATATCTTTAAAATATCATCAAATACACAGGTTCCGCTTTCTTGACATTGACAGCATCCGATACATCCTTGGACAGTGCTTCCAATCCAAAAAATTTCAGAATCAATTGCTTCTTTTTTTAATTGCATCTGAATTTCTTGTAAAGCACGGTGTGTACAGCCATTTTTATGTGGGGATCCATTTACTAATAATACTTTCATGTTATTGAGCCTCCTTGCTTAAAGCATAATATTGAACGATCTGCCTTACATTATAAACGTAGCAAAGGAGTATGGAATAATCAAGAAAGAAAAACTATTAGTTGCATAATGCGCAACAATAAATTAAAAGATTGAAAGAAACAGTAAGAGAATTTCAATCTTTTAATATGTAATCAAATCAAATTCATATATTCCAACGCCTGGCGGATTCCGCCATCTTCCAATGCGCCGGTCACATAATCAGCCTGTGATTTCAAGTCTTTAGACCCATTTCCCATAGCAACCTTAAATCCGGCAGCTTGGAACATTGGCAAGTCATTATTGCTATCGCCGAAAGCAATAACATCCCTCTTTTCGTATCCAAGTACATTACTCATAACACTGATCGCAAGTCCTTTGGAACAGCCTTTCATGACAAATTCAATCGTTCTTCCAACAAAAGATCCACTGTGAATAATATAATCATACCATAGGGATAATTCCTGGCATAATTTCTCTGGGTTACATCCGGGTGTGCGCTTGGCACTTATTTTGTTAAAGTGAAGATTATGTTCATTTCCACGAATAGGAAGCAGTTTGTCACCGAGTTCCTGAGTGATCAGATCAGCAAACCAGTCTATATCACTTGTATATTCATCCAGATTATAGTACATATAATCATTGCCTTCCAGTACAGGGATAAAACCGTTTGCCTTAATGATCTCTACGGTATTCCATGCCAGGTCGGTTGGCATCTCACGCTCAAACACCCGCGTTCCATTATATTCGATATATGCTCCAAGATTAGCGATAAGTCCGTCAAATCCAATCTCCTTCATAAGATATTCAGGAACAAAAGCGTTTGAACGACCGGTACAGATGAAAGTCTTATGTCCGTTTTTTCTCAACTGTTGAAGTGCAAGTTTTGTATCTTCTGGTGTTCCTTTTACAATATCTAAAATTGTTCCATCTGCATCAAAGAAAAGACATTTTCCCATTGTAAGTATTCCTTCTATATTATAGTATTATCTCTCGCCTAAAAATCCCATGAATTTACGCACAGAGTAATTCAGGATAAGATCCTCCGGAATGTCAGCTTTTCGAGCCAAAGCTTCGGCATACTGGAAATCTCCAACATGTTCTGTGCCGTGGCTGTCACTGGAGAACAGAACCGGATAATTAAAGTGCTTGGACAGATTCAATATTAAGAGATCAGCGTAGGTCGTATCCCCACGATATCCATTCGGACTTAAAGAACTGTTGTTGATCTCAAGCAGAACATGGTTCTCCATTGCAGCACGGAAAAGCGCAAAATAATCTACCGGGAATTTCTCGTTATCGCAATGACCGATGATATTAACATTAGGATTCTCCATAGCTTTGATATAAGCACGGGTGTTCTCATCTGCTGTTCCAGACTTGAAAATTGGACGATGCATACTTGCTATAACATAATCCAGAGACTCTAAAATCTCATCATCAAGATCCAGTTTTCCTTCCTGATTCAGAATATTTACCTCTGCGCCGTAAAGCATTCTAACACCGAGACGCTTTGACTGTGCAAATGCAAGGCTGCGGAAATAAGAAATGCGTCCGCCACCAAGCGTTTTCGGACCATGATCGGAAATTCCAAGCATCTTAAGTCCGGCTGCATTCGCAGCTTTTGCCATATCAGTCATGGTTGCACAGGTTCCGTGCCCGCTGGCGATGGAATGTGTGTGGATATCAAATTCATAAGAAGCCATATAATCCAACCCTTCTTTCTAATCGTTCGCGCGAGAGACACAGTGTCGATTAACGTGTCATGTCGCATATATACCCTAATTATGCGGTATTTTGAGTAAAATGTCAATTAATTCGAGGTAAAATACAGAGAAAAAACAAATAAAACACAACACAAACCATGTTGGGATTTGTTGTAACTTTAGAGAAATATAATGTGGGATGTATTGTGTTTTGATTGACTTTAAGGGATAAATAAAGTATAATAAATGTTAATATTGGAAGAAAGGAGTTTAAGAACAAAATGGGACTTTATACTTATGACAGTACTCCCATCCCGAAGTCGGACAGAATTCCAAAACTGGTAGAAAACCTGTATGCGAAGATGCCTGAGATTGAGTCGGCGAGAGCAGTACTGATTACGGAGTCGTACAAACAGACTGAGAATGAACCAATGATCATCCGTAGAGCAAAAGCGTTCCAGCATATTTTGGAGAATATTCCGATCACAATCCGTGACCTGGAACTTGTTGTTGGAAGCAGCACACTTGCCCCAAGAGGATGCCAGACATTTCCGGAGTTCTCTTACGAGTGGTTGGAGGCAGAGTTTGATACAGTTGAAACAAGAAGTGCTGACCCGTTCTACATCTCTGAGCAGACGAAGAAGGAACTGAAAGAGGCGAATGCTTACTGGAAGGGCCGTACAACAAGTGACCTGGCTACAGCGTATATGGAGCCGGAGACATTACTTGACATTGAACACAATATCTTTACACCTGGAAACTATTTTTACAATGGTGTAGGACATGTGACAGTTAAGTACGGTGAAGTTCTCGAGATCGGATTTTCCGGAATCCGCAAGAAAGCAGAAGATGAGCTTGCTTCTATGAAGGTTAGTGATGGTAACTACCAGACAAAATCACGTTTCCTTGAGGCGGTGATGATCAGCTGTGATGCTGCAATTACATATGCCCGTCGTTATGCAAAGCTTGCACTTGAGATGGCGGAGAAATGTTCTGATCCGGTAAGAAAGAAAGAACTTCTTATCATTGCACAGAATTGTGCGAATGTACCGGAGAAGGGTGCGACAGGATTCTATGAAGCATGTCAGTCCTTCTGGTTTGTACAGCAGCTGTTACAGATTGAGTCCAGTGGACATTCAATATCCCCTGGAAGATTTGATCAGTATATGTATCCTTATTATAAGAAGGATCTCGACAGCGGCAAGATCACAAGAGAGTTTGCACAGGAACTGCTGGATTGTATCTGGGTTAAATTAAATGACCTGAACAAGTGCCGTGATGCGGCTTCAGCAGAAGGATTCGCAGGTTACAGTCTGTTCCAGAACCTGATTGCAGGAGGACAGAATGAAGATGGTATAGATGTTACGAATGATCTTTCATTTATGTGTATTACATCATCTATGCATGTATTCCTTCCAATGCCTTCTCTTTCAGTAAGAGTTTGGAATGGATCACCACATGAATTCCTGATTTATGCAGCAGAACTTACAAGAACAGGAATCGGACTCCCGGCTTATTATAATGATGAGGTTATTATCCCGTCACTTGAGAGCCGTGGACTGACTTTACAGGATGCGAGAGACTATAACATCATCGGATGTGTAGAACCACAGAAGTCTGGTAAGACAAATGGATGGCATGATGCAGCATTCTTCAATATGTGTCGTCCGCTGGAACTGGTATTTTCAAATGGTGTGGACAAGGGTGTACAGATTGGTCCAAAGACAGGTAATGTTGAGGATATGAAGACATTTGATGAATTCTATGATGCTTATAAAGCACAGATGGATTACGCGATCGCACTGCTTGTTAATGCTGACAATGCCATTGATATGGCACATGCGGAGAGAGCACCGTTGCCGTTTCTTGCATGTATGGTTGATGACTGTATCAAGAGAGGAAAGACACTGGAACAGGGAGGCGCTGTATATAACTTTACAGGTCCGCAGGGATTCGGTGTTGCAAATATGGCAGATGCACTTTACGCAGTAAAGAAACTCGTTTATGACGAGAATAAGATCACGATGCATGATCTGAAGATGGCTCTTAGCACAAACTATGGAAAGGGCCTGAGCAACGAGGATGTTGCAGAAATGGTATCAGAGGTTGCTTCTGCAATGAAATCTGCCGGACAGCCGGTAGGTGAGAAAGAAGTTGCAGCAATCCTGAAAACTGTTGTTGCAGCAACAGAATCAGAACAGGTGAAGGCAAACGGCGAGAGAATCCTCAAGCTGATCGATGCAGTGCCGAAGTTCGGAAATGATATTCCGGAAGTTGACGCATTTGCAAGAGATGTTGCCTATACTTATACAAAACCACTGGAGAAATATAAAAACCCGCGTGGAGGTATGTTCCAGGCAGGATTGTATCCGGTATCAGCAAATGTACCGCTTGGCGGACAGACAGGAGCTACACCGGATGGACGTCTGGCACACATGCCTGTAGCCGATGGAGTATCTCCAACAGCAGGTAAGGATGTAAGCGGACCGACAGCAGCTGCAAACTCCGTTTCCAGATTAGACCACTATATTGCTTCAAATGGAACACTGTTCAATCAGAAGTTCCATCCGTCAGCACTGAGTGGAAGAGAAGGACTTGAGAAGTTTATAGGACTGATTCAGTCATACTTCGATCAGAAAGGAAGCCACATGCAGTTTAACGTTGTCAGCCGTGATACACTTTTGGATGCACAGAAGCATCCGGAGCAGTATAAACATCTGGTTGTACGTGTAGCTGGATACAGCGCACTGTTTACGACATTGTCCAAGTCACTGCAGGATGATATCATCCGCAGAACAGAGCAGGGATTTTAAGAATAAGAAGGAGACAGCATGGAAGAATATCTGAAGACCAAAGGAAGAATCTTCGATATCCAGCGGTATTCCATCCATGATGGGAATGGAATTCGAACCATTGTGTTCCTAAAGGGCTGTGTGCTCAGATGCCGCTGGTGCTGTAATCCGGAATCACAGCACTACGAGATCGAGACAATGATGGTACAGGGAGAACCAAAAGTGATCGGTGAGGACACTACGGTTGCTGAAGTAATGAAGACGGTAGAAAAAGATCGTACTTATTATAGAAGAACCGGAGGCGGACTCACACTTTCCGGAGGCGAAAGCCTTTGCCAGCCAAAGTTCGCGAGAGATCTTCTGCGAGCAGCGAAAGAGTCAGGAATCACAACTGCGATGGAAAGTATGGGATGCGCACCATACAGTACAATCGAAGAGATTCTTCCATATTTAGACCAGTATCTGTTGGATATCAAACATATGAATCCGGAGAAACATAAAGAATTTACAGGACGCTCGAATGAACTGATGTTAGAGAATGCAAAGAAGATTGCAGATTCTCATATGACAGAGTTGAGTATCCGTGTTCCGGTTATTCCGGGATTCAATGATACAGAGCTGGAGATTCGTGATATTGCCGCATATGTCCGTAAGCTTGGCAATGTGAGAAGAATGCATCTTCTTCCTTACCACAGACTGGGACAGGACAAATATGACGGATTAAATCGTCCATACCTGATGGGCGATGTAAAACCACCGACAAACGAAAAGATGGAACGCCTTCTGCAGGTTGCAAAGGAAGTTTCAGGTGTAGAGTGCCGGATCGGCGGTTAAAAATAAAAAAACACAATCAGATAATCTACACGAAGTCGAAAACAGAGAAAATAGTGAAAATAATCACAAGAAACAACAAAAACAACGGCTGTTCAAATTGACTAATGTGGGATTGTGTGGTAAAATAAGTTAAGAAACAACACAAAACAAAAGTTTTGACACGATTCCAAGGAGGAGAAAAAATGCAAAACGAATACGAAATCAAAAAAGAAATGTGTGAAATCGGAAGAAGAGTTTACAACCGTGGAATGGTTGCAGCTAATGACGGAAACTTTTCTGTAAAACTGAACGACCATGAGTTCCTGTGTACACCAACAGGTGTCAGCAAAGGATTCATGACACCAGAGTACATCTGTAAAGTAGATGAGAATGGTAATGTTCTTCAGGCAAATAAAGGATTCAGACCATCTTCAGAAATTAAGATGCACATGCGTGTGTACAGAGAGAGACCAGACGTTCAGTCTGTAGTACATGCTCATCCACTGTACGCTACAACATTCGCTATCGCTGGTATTCCGCTTACACAGCCAATCATGCCAGAAGCAGTTATCGCTCTTGGATGTGTTCCGATCGCTAAATACGGTACACCTTCTACAATGGAGATTCCGGACGCTATCGAGCCATACCTTCAGCACTTTGATGCAGTTCTTCTTGAGAACCACGGAGCACTTGCTTACTCAGACAGCCTTCTGAGCGCATACCACAAGATGGAGTCTCTTGAGTTCTACGCACGTCTGTTATGGCAGTCCATGCAGGTTGGCGGACCTCAGGAACTGAACGATGAGCAGGTTCAGAGACTGTACGAACTGAGAAGACAGATGGGACTTCCAGGAAAACACCCGGCAAACCTTTGCCCGAACGCTAAAGCTGGTAAACCAAGCTGCCACTCATGCGGTGGAAACTGTGGCGGATCTTCAGCAGCAGCTCCAGAAGGAACAGATGCTGATCTCGTAGCTTCTATCACAAAGAAAGTTATGGAACAGCTGGGAATGTAATCTGACAGATTAGTAAAGGAGCAATGCTATGAATGAGCAGGAAATTACCAGTGCAGTTCAGGCTGTGCTGGATCAGATGAAGGAAGCAGCTCCACAACATACACACAAACATGTCTGTAAATGCAAAAAGCATCAGATGACATTGAAGCTTGCCAATGCCTTGATTGAAAAAGTTAAGGCAGAAGCGGCACGTGTGGGCGTGAATGCGGTTGTAGCAGTTTCCGACAAGGCAGGCAGACCTGTAGCCGTCCAGTGTATGGATGACGCCTACATAGCGAGCTTTGACATTGCATTGAACAAGACATATACTTCCGCGAGCCTTAAGATGTCCACAGCAGAGTTAAGTCAGTTGAGTCAGCCGGGACAGCCGTTATACGGAATTCAGTTTACGAATGACGGTAAGATCGTGATCTTCGGGGGTGGAGAGGTACTCGAAGCTGATGGCAAGATCGTCGGTGCACTCGGAGTCAGCGGTGGAACTGCTGAGCAGGACACAGCAATCGCAGCTTACGGAAAACAAGTCTTCAAGGAGGTATTAGAGTGTCTATAAATGAACAGATGGTTCAGGACATCGTACAGGACGTTCTTGCAAAGATGCAGATCGCTTCTGATGTACAGGGAGATCGCGGTGTATTCAAGGATATGAACGAGGCCATTGAGGCAGCGAAAGCGTCCCAGAAGATCGTGGCTAAGATGTCACTGGATCACAGAGAGAAAGTTATCTCCAACATCCGTAAAAAGATCAAGGAGAATGCAGAAATCCTGGCCCGCATGGGAGTTCAGGAGACTGGCATGGGAAATGTCGGACATAAAATTTTAAAACACCAGCTTGTAGCTGAGAAGACTCCGGGAACAGAGGATATCACTACACAGGCATGGTCAGGAGACAGAGGTCTTACATTGATCGAGATGGGACCGTTCGGAGTAATCGGAGCGATCACACCTTGTACAAACCCAAGTGAGACAGTTCATCTGTAACACAATCGGAATGTTCGCAGGTGGAAATACAGTAGTATTAACCACAGTCCGGCAGCAATCAAAACATCAATCTACGCAGTTAATCTTCTGAACGAAGCATCTGTTGAGGTTGGTGGACCGGACAACATTGCTTGTACAGTAGAGCATCCGACACTTGAGACAAGTAACATCATGATGAAACATCCTGCAATTCAGCTGATCGCTGCAACAGGAGGTCCGGGAGTTGTTACAGCAGTTCTTTCTTCAGGAAGAAGAGGAATCGGAGCTGGAGCAGGTAACCCACCGGCACTCGTTGATGAGACAGCAGATATCCGTAAGGCAGCTGAGGACATTGTAAACGGATGTACATTTGATAACAACCTTCCGTGTATCGCAGAAAAAGAGATTGTTGCAGTTGATTCTATCGTTGATGAACTGATGCACTACATGGTAAATGAGCAGGGATGCTACCTGGCTTCCAAGGAAGAGCAGGATGCACTGACAAATGTAGTTCTTGCAGGCGGAAAGCTGAACAGAAAATGTGTTGGACGTGATGCAAAGACACTGCTTGGAATGATCGGAGTTACAGTTCCGGACAATATCAGATGTATTACATTTGAAGGACCAAAGGAACACCCACTGATCGCAACAGAGCTTATGATGCCAATTCTTGGTGTAGTAAGAGCGAAAGATTTCGACGATGCTGTAGAGCAGGCTGTATGGCTTGAGCATGGTAACAGACATTCCGCTCACATTCATTCCAAGAATGTAGATCGTATTACAAAATATGCAAAAGCAATTGACACAGCAATTCTTGTTAAGAACGGACCATCCTATGCGGCACTTGGATTCGGAGGCGAAGGCTTCTGTACATTTACAATTGCCAGCAGAACTGGTGAAGGACTTACAAGCGCAAGCAGCTTCACAAAGAGAAGACGTTGCGTAATGACAGACAGCTTATGTATAAGATAACGGAGGTATAGACAATGGAAATGAATTCTGCTAATGTAGAAGCTGTTGTAAAACAGGTACTTGAGAGCATGCTGGAAAAGAAAGTTCCAGAAGCAGCTCCGGCACAGAAAGCAGCAGGAAATGAAATTCCAAAGACAGCTCACGTAGCTATGCTTACAGCACTTGAGCATTTTGAAATCAAAGAGTATCCGATGCCGGAAGTTGGTGACGGAGATATTCTTGTTAAAGTTGAAGGATGTGGTGTTTGTGGAACAGACGCTCACGAATTCAAGAGAGACCCATTCAGCCTTATTCCTGTAGTACTCGGACATGAGGGAACAGGTGAGATCGTTAAGATGGGTAAAAACGTTAAAGTTGACAGCGCTGGAAAAGCTCTGAATCTTGGAGATAAAGTTGTTACATGTATGATCTTCAAGGATGATCCGGAGATCACAATGTACGACCTCAACAAACAGAACGTAGGCGGAGCTGATGTATACGGACTTCTCCCGGACGATGATGTTCATCTGAATGGATGGTTCTCAGATTACATCCTGATCCGTGAGGGATCTACAGTATTCAACGTAAGTGATCTGGATCTGAAATCCCGTGTACTGATCGAGCCATGTGCAGTACTTGTACATGCAGTAGAAAGAGCTAAGACAACAGGAATCTTAAGATTCAACAGCAGAGTTGTTGTTCAGGGATGTGGACCGATCGGACTGATCTGTATCGCAGTTCTTCGTACAATGGGTATTGAGAATATCGTAGCTGTAGACGGAGAGCAGAAGAGACTTGACTTTGCTAAGAGAATGGGAGCTGAGAAGTCAGTTAACTTCAAAGATTTCCAGGGAATCGATTGCACTTGCACAGGGAGTAAAAGATGCATTCGGCGGACATGCTGCTGACTTCAGCATTCCAGTGTACAGGATCACCGATCGCTCATGCAAACATTTACAAATTCAATCCGCAATGGTGGTGGATCTTTGTGAGCTTGGATTCTTTATCAATGGTGGAGTATGCAACAATCAACCCACACTTCGATCTTTGCTCAAAAGAAATCACACTGGTTGGCTCATGGGTATACACTACTGAGAGATTATGCAACTACATTTGATTTCCTTAAGAGAGCAAAAGCAATCGGACTTCCGATGGATGATCTGATCACACACGAGTTCCCGCTCGAGCAGATTAATGAGGCTCACCAGACAAACCTGGCTATGAAAGGTCTTTAAGATTGCAATCATCAACAAATAAGGTGAGAGAGTATGGAAGCAGTAGGTATGCTGGAAGTATTCGGACTTGCAACGGCATTTGCAGCTGGCTGACGCCGGATGTAAAGCAGGAAATGTAAGACTGGAGAACTTCGATAAAA
>ENA-OQET01000356-OQET01000356.1-human-gut-metagenome-genome-assembly--contig:-NODE-356-length-25092-cov-3.765071_pt1 | contig 25092 bp, 25 predicted proteins | sample MGYA00242800_ERZ504645 | MGnify/ENA primary metagenome ERZ504645 (study PRJEB26092, sample SAMD00036308) | human gut metagenome | host: Homo sapiens | study: EMG produced TPA metagenomics assembly of... | reverse complement strand
TCTTACATCCAGAATGTCAGCACTGCTGTACTCTCCTGGCATATGTGCATTTCCTACATTACAGGCAACTGTCAATGTGAATCGTTACCCTTTACATTTCCCATTCTGCCACGGAAAAAATGGCATGGCACTGAGTGGAATCCTTAACTTTCCCATTCTTAATGACCGATTCATAAAGCTGCCCCTGTTTCTCGTATTTCAGAGAAGAAAGATGTCCTGACATCTCTGTTCCGTCAATCCTGGACCTTCCATGAATTTCACAAATGGTCAGTTCCAGCCAGCTCCCACGCGTATTATTTCGAATACATGCCAGATGTTCAAAGCCCTGATGTGCCATAGAGAGTCTGGTTTCGCTATTTCTGCTTATCTGATGAATAGCAATCCCTACCTGAAATTTTCCTTTTTCCAGTATCTTTTCAATAAAATATGCATTGGAATCTTTTTCTCCCTGAGGATTTTTCTGTTCCTGTTCATTTTTTCCTTCTACTGTACGTTCCGTTGTCTGTCTTGCATTCCTTACCATAGTCCTCAGCAGATCATAATCCACGTTCTCAATCAGCTGCTTCATCTTCTCCGGAATTTCTTTTTCCGGAATATTCATTGCTTTCAGATATGTCTTCACATCCCTTAAGAGCCTTTTATAAGTTAGCAAGGCATGCGCACCTTCCGTGGTAAATTCATATTTTTCCGTCAGATATCCTTTTCCAATGCACTCTTTAAAAAATCGGCTGACTGGTCCATGACTCACCCCACAGGTATCCGCAATCATCGCAACACTTCCGCGCTTTTTTCCTGTTTTTTCCAATTCCAGAAGGTACTGAATCTGAAGCATTGATGGATGTAAGAGATTTCTGTTATCCTGATTGTTCACGTCTTTATCCCTCCGATTTCCAGATATGTACATCAAGTTCCCGGCTGTTCCAGTCAACAGGCTTCTCACCTTTTCTCGTAAACGCGATCAACGCAGTTCCTTCTATAATCGGGTCCTGGCATCGTGTTGAAAATTGAAACACACTGGACGGTATCCAAGGATTTCCCATTTTCTCCTCTGCCTCTATCCATCCCTGTTCCGGATCTTTGTACCATAAATTCTGCGCCGAAGTATCTTCTTTTTTTATCAGTTCAAAACTACTCTTGTCTTCTGTAATGTGAAGCCAGATATTCTCAGAAAAACAATCAAACTCCCTGGCAAATCTTCTTGGACATGTTTTCTCTATCTGATAAATTCCCATAAGAAACATATACTTTCCCGTCTGATACCAGCTGCGCAGATCCGAATGCTTCAAAATTCGTTCAAATGTGTCTCCATAATCCACAAAATTACAAATCTGCTGAACCGTTTCCTCACTGACCACATGTTCCATACGGCAGGCATCCTCTTGGGCTTTTTCATCTGAAACACCAACAAACTGAAGAAACTGCGTGAGGATTTCATGACGATACTGAAATTCTTCTCCTGTGATCTTTCCAAACTCTGTAAGTGAAATTCCAGAGCCAGATCCATCCTTCTGATGTCCTGTAGATGTAACTTTCTCTCTGATAATATAGCCATGAACTTTCAGTTGTTTCAGATAAAAATTGACTTCTCTTCTGCTCATATCCATACGGCTGCATAATTCTTCAACTGTAATCTCTGCTCCTGCATTTGCAATCAGACAAATCTGTTCCAGCATATCCTCCTCAATTTCACGCCGTGAGGACGGAAGCTGCGCATCTGTTTCTTTTATTATATTTTCTTTTAAGTCATTCTTTGTTAGTTTTTTCTGTATTAATTCGTTCTATCTCATACAACCTTCATGTCAGATCACTCAGATTGTAAAAATGGTTTTCCAAACACAATCTGGCACTCCTCTGTTCCACTTTATTCATCTTTTCATTACAGCTTTCAGTATCATTATTTTTATTTTCTTTTCTATATTCTTCATCAAGTGGAATTCTAACAGACAGTTGTAGTTAGTGTCAACTAATTTATTTTTTTCCAAAATATGCAAAAATAAAGCATATAGATATTTCTATACGCTCTATCATGTATTGCTTATCTTTTTCTGCGATCATTCTTCTCATCGTATGCCAGATTATTCTGATACATCTATCGATACGATTCATAAAATCATCCATCGTTTCGACGCTCAGATTAGATACCTCATATTCTTTTCAGATTCCATATTTTTTCAGATCAACTTTGCCATCCACTACTTCAATTCCATCTGCTTGATCGAGTAGGAGACGGCTTTCTCCGCCGACCTCTCACACCACCGGACATGCGGTTCCGCATCCGGCGGTTCAGTTAACTTAACATCTTGTTTGACAAAAATATTCCTCTGCTGAGAGTAACCCGAACATTTTTCAGACGTCATTTGACATTGCATAGCAAATAGTTTCTGTACGACAAACCCGAGCATATCCATGGAATCCTGCCGCACTTTTTGCATTCTTTTTACTAACACCCAGTTTTATCAGATTTCTATATCTGGTTTTAGGATTTTTCCAATGTTTCCATATGCACATCCTGAACCTGTACCTAATAATCGTATCGAGTCTTCGGGTTGCTGTAAGAATTGAGCCAATTTTAAAGTAATTGATCCAGCCTCTTACCACTTCCGCTATCTTTTGGGCTTTATATGAGTTACTTACACCCCACTTGCGGCTCGTTAATTTCCTGACTTTCTTCATTACCTTATCCAATGACTTTTATCTTATATTTCTTTTCTTGAAACTGATAATAGAAGGCAAATCCCAGATATTGTATTTCTGTGGGTCTCCCTATTTTACTCTTGCCCCTGTTCACTTTCAGCCGCAGAACATTTTCAATATACTTCGTGACAGCTTTTTATAGAAAGCTTAGATATTACATTGCCTTCTCATCGTAATAGGTACAATGCTTACTCTTATGTGAGTATTTGTCTCCCAGCGGATCAAAACCTCCTTTTCCATAATCTTCTACTATTCTTTTTTGATTTCCAACAACTACAACATTTTTATAGTCATAATAATACACATATGTTCTGAAAAAACTATTTACATCTTCCTAACGCTGCACTCTTGCTCCTGCGCCACCCATAATTGCTTCTACTTCCTTCTTCCTGGCCATTGTCGTATCTCCCGGTGTGGTCATCGCAAGCGCTCCATGAGCAGCTCCATAGTTAACTGCTGTTTCCGGATCATCCGACGTCATCAGTCCATAGATAAGACCAGAGGCAAAAGAATCCCCGCCGCCGACACGATCCAAAATTTCCAGCCCCTTATAATCTTTGGCTTTATATATCTCACCATCTGCCCAGCATATTGCGCTCCAATCATTTACGGTAGCCGTACACACCGTACGTAACGTAGTTGCAACTACTTTAAAATTCGGATATGCCCTCGCTGCCTCATTAATCATTTTCCTATAGCCATCAAGATTCAGTTCTTTCAGATTTTCATCGTTTCCTTCAATCTCAAAACCAAGGCAGGCAGTAAAATCTTCTTCATTGCCGATCATAACATCCACATATCTGGCAATCTCCTTATTCACCTCCTGCGCTTTCTCTAAACCTCCAATAGCGCTCCACATAGACGGCCGGTAATTCAGATCATAGGAAACTATCGTTCCATATTTTTTTGCAGTTTTTATCGCCGCAATTACGGTTTCACATGACTGTTCAGAAAGAGCCGCATAAATACCTCCGGTATGGAGCCATCTCACGCCCAGTTCACCAAAAATATAATCAAAATCAAAATCCTTTGGTGTAGCTTTCGAGATCGCAGTATTTGCCCTGTCAGAACACCCTACCGCCCCACGGATACCAAATCCGCGCTCAGTATAATTCAGTCCATTCCTGCATACCCTTCCGATTCCGTCTGTTTTCATCCACCTGATCAGTGAGGTATCCACTCCTCCCTGCATGATCAGATCTTCCATCAGAAGCCCTACCTCATTGTCTGCAAACGCTGTAATGACTCCTGTGTTTAACCCAAAGCATTTCCGAAGACCGCGGATTACATTATATTCTCCTCCGCCTTCCCAAACTTGAAAGTTTCTGGCCGTGCGGATTCTTCCCTCGCCCGGATCCAGGCGAAGCATCACTTCGCCTAAGGAAACCGCATCATATTTACATTCTGACCTGTTTTTTAATTTCAGATTCATAGTTTCCTCCATCATGCACGAATCTCATTTACAAGAGAAACTGCCTCTTAGTCATATCTTTAATCTTTCAAATTCGCCTGCTTTTATCAGATCAGATTTGACCATCCAGCTTCCTCCACATGCAATAATTGATTTACACTGCAGATAGTCCGCTAAAATTTTTTGCGTTTACACCTCCTGTAGGCATAAACTTTAGTCCAACATAAGGTGCTGTAAGTGCCTGAATCGTAGAAACGCCGCCAAACTGTACTGCCGGGAAAAAATTTCACAACCTTCAAATCCTCTCTTCACCGCCTGCGCAACCTCAGATGGGGTGATGCACCCCGGAAATACTGGTATCTGCTTTAAAATGCAATAATCAACCACCTCAGGATCAAATCCAGGACTTACTATAAATTTTGCTCCTGCCGCTACTGCCCTGTCTACCTGCTCCGTCGTAAGTACCGTACCCGCGCCGATCAACATATCGGGATATATATCTGTCATCTTTCTGATGCTTTCCTCCGCCGCCGCAGTACGGAATGTTACCTCGGCACAGGGCAGTCCCCCCTCGCAAAGAGCCTGTGCCAATGGTTCTGCGTCCTCTACATCATTGATCACGACAACCGGAATTACACCTGTTTTCTCAATTTGTACCATTATGTTTTCCATAAAACCCACCTCTTTATTACAAAACTTCTATTTGTAGTTCATATATACTGTCTTCTTCTGCAGATATCCCTCTAATCCGTACTTTCCGTCTTCTCCACCTGTTCCGCTTAATTTAAACCCGTTGTGAAATGCATTGATTAACTCACCATTTTCTCGATTTGTATATACTTCACCAAATTCCAGTTCATTCACAGCCCGCATGATATATTTTGCATTATTCGTGAACAGATATGCCGACAGACCATATTCACAATCATTGGCGAATTCAAGCGCCTGATCAAAATCCTTTACTTTCATAACAGGAAGAACAGGACCAAACACTTCATTCTGAATAAGTTCATTTTGTTATCTTCCACCTCGACAATACACGGATACAGCCAATTACCATTTTCTGTTGGTTTTTTCTCCGGTGTCATATCTAATAGAATCTTCCCTCCTTGCTGTAGGGAAAGGTCAACCATCTGGGATATTTTCTCTATCTCTGCCTTATTCACTTTCGGACCCATAAATGTATTCTCATCCATGGGATCTCCAACAATAATCTTCTTTGTTTCGGCAATAAGCTTTTCTACAAACTGATCATAAACTTCTTCATGAATATACATCCTCTCATTACAGGTACAAATCTGTCCGCAATTAGAAAAACGGGAAATAACCGCTGCCTTAACAGCTTTGTCAATGTCAGCATCGTTCATAACGATGAACGGTGCTTTTCCGCCCAGCTCCAGATGAACCTCAACACAATGTTCTGCTGCAGTGCGGAAAACTTCAATTCCAGCGCCTGTACTTCCGGTCAGTGTAACAAGGCGGGTCGTATCATTTCTTACCAATGCATCCCCCACTACACGTCCCGATCCGGTAATAAAATTCAAAACCCCTGATGGCAAACTGCTCTCTTGAGAGATTATTTCTGCCAACCGCATCACTGTAAGAGGTGTCTCTGACGGCGGTTTGATAATCATAGAATTACCACAGACCAATGCATTTCCGAATTTCCGGGTTGTTAACGCCAATGGGAAATTCCACGCTACAATTCCAACGGTCACTCCATATGGAACTCGCTGGATCCATGTCTGCTCGCACTCCAATTCAGAAGTAAGGATTTCACCCTCAATTCTTCTGGCAGATTCCGCTGCATAACAGAGAAAGCCCCTCGCCCCTTCGACTTCAGCTCTTGCCTGAACAATAGTTTTACCATGTTCACTGGTAAGAAGTACCGCTAACTCCTCCTTATGCTTGTTGATGAGTTCGGCAATTTCCAACAAATATTCTCCTCTTCTTTGAGCTGGTATTTTGCCCATTCTTTTTGTGCTCTCTTAGAAGAACACAACGCATCATCTACATCCTTTTTGTACTTTTAGGAACCGTACCTACGAGTTCCTGATTAAACGGATTATAAACTTCAATTCTCTCACCAGACTCTGACGGAATCAATTTCCCATCAATCATATTATTAAGCTGTAACATAGTCTCCTCCTACATGAAATATATTTATTTAGTTCCCCAAATATGCTCTTGACTCTCTTTTATAGTATCTGTTGTACAATACCTCCCCTCTATGATTATGTTTTTTTCAACATTCTCATTCTTAATTAACTTGTCCGCAACTGTAACCGCAGCTTTACCTATCTCATCAAGATCCATTACCATTACTCCATCAGCGGTACCTGACAGTACAGCATTATAACCTTCCTTCGAGCCATTCACACCAGTCACATATATACGTTCTCTCCATCTGCCGGATGAATCAATGTTATCAAGTACACTCTCCACATTAGGAAAGAATGAATCTGTTCCACAGAATACAGCCTTGATGTCAGGATAACTCCGAAAAATTCTTTCCATGTCCACAAATGCAGCATCTAAATTCCAGTCAGTCGGAACTTGAATCACCTGTATCTTTTCATCTTGCATCATCGCCTGATGAAATCCTTTACTCCTGTCAATACCATTCTGGTCATTTAATGCACCCACTAACTCAAGAACTTGAATCGGCTCTTTAGATTCACGAACCTGCCTGATGATAGCCTCTCCACATGCCATTCCATCTGCTACTGAATCTGGTCCTACATATGCATCTACCGATTTGCTATTTGGAATTAATCTGTCAAAAGTAATAACAGGAACTCCTTTTGCTTTTGCCTGCAGCAATGCCGACTCAATTTTATTCCGGTCAACAGCACATCCTGATATATAAATTAATTTACTTTATATAGATTTAACTTTTCCAGATCAAAAACCACACCTGTTCCGGGTGCTTTACAAGTCTCGAGGTATCCGTCTTTCACGACAAGCGGATCTACTGTATATTTATATATCGGGAAACTATGAAACTCTACCATTCCTCTGTTTTCTACTGCCCCGAGCACATTTGCGTGAAGTTCCTGCATTCCATGAGAGTGAACTTCCACAGAATATTTTTCTGCAAGGTCCGCCACTTTTAAAAATCCTGTAATACCGCACACATTAGAGCAATCTCCTATCGGGCGCTTAATCCGTGCAAGTTTCATTGCCAGCTCATGTTCATAGATAGTATGCAGATTTTCCCCCATTGCTATCGGAATTGATGTTGCCTGTCCGATTCTGGCATATCCTTCGTAATCATCCGGATTCGTAGGCTCCTCAAGCCAGCCGATATTATATTCTTCCATTCTCTTTGCCATTCGAATAGCCTGCTCTTCTGTCCAGACCATATTGGCATCAACCATAAAAAGAGCCTCGTCACCGATCAATTTTCTGACAGCCTTAATTCTTTGGATATCTTCATCCTCATTTTTCTCTGCCAAGTTTGATTTTCACGGCTGTATGACCGGAAGCCAACTGTTTTTCTATATTCTCTAACAGCTCTTTCTCACTGTACATGAGATCAATGCCACCATAATAAGTCCTAACCTTATCCGCACCTTTTTCCACGCAGGTCTTTCAGTGCAATACCATGTGACTTCAGTTCTATATCCCAAAAGGCGATATCTAAAGCAGAAATTGCAAATGAAGCGATTCCGCCCCGTGCCACATAATGTATATGCTGATTCATATAATCATTCATTTTTTCCGGAGAATTCATCGGTACCCCAATCAGCTGCGGGGTGAGATCCTGCTCCAGCATCTTAGCGATTGCTGCTCCGCCAAATCCTCCTGTATATGTATAACCACACCCGATTCTCCCGTTTTCCAGAGTTACTGTAGCTGTGATTAATTCAAAATTATCATGTTTTCCGTGAAGAGCATCTACCAAATTTCCCTCCAGCGGTACTTTATAATAGTCAATAGCAATTGTTTTAATTTTATTATCCATTGCAGTAATAGCTCCTTTTTTACACTATTGCAGCTCACACAATGCCGATTATTCAAAAACAATAAGTGTTTTTACAACATCCTGTCCATTTGCGATTGTCTCCTCGAAAGCCTGCTGAATATCATCGATAGAATATTTTCTAGAAATCATTTTTTCAGCATCTATTTTTCCTTCTTCCAGCCACTTCATTACCTTCGGGAATTGATAACAGTTCATCCTTGATCCGACAATACTCAACTCCTTCTTCGTAATGAGCACCGGAGGGATTTCTGCCGGTTTCGCATCAAATCCTATGCAGGCAATTCTTCCGCGCGGTGCTGCATATTCAATCGACTGCTGAAAAAGAGACGTAATACCTACCGCATCTATCACCACATCCAATCCGCCTGGTGCAAACTCTTCAATCATGTCTTTGATTGACTCTTTCTTGCTGTTGACAACTTTATCAGCTCCCAATGCCCGTGCCTTTTCAAGTTTTGAATCAACAACATCTGCTACCATGATACGACATCCTATCCCTTTTGCGACTTGAACAATCGATAAACCTATTGTTCCTGCTCCAATGATTATAACATTATCTTCCTTAGCTGCTGAAGTTCTCTCTAGAATATTTGCAGCAATTGAAAATGGCTCTGCAAGTGCAGCCTGTTCAAAACTGATAGAATGATCAAAAGGATACAGATGTTTTTCATGTACAACTATATAATCCTGATACCCTCCATCCATTTGAACTCCATAGCATTTTACATTTTCGCACACATTCGGATATCCTTTCCTACAGGTTGGACATTCTCCACATGCAAATACCGGGTCTAATGCAACTCTATCTCCAACTTTTACTCTCTCCACTTTCTCTCCAACAGCCGTCACTTCTCCTGACAATTCATGGCCCATTACTCTCGGAAGTATAACATCGGCACGTCCTTCGTTAAAAATATGGAGATCTGTTCCACAAATACCAACCGCCTTTACTTTCACCTGTACATCATATTCACTTGAAATTTCCGGTTTTTCTCCCTCAACAACTTCTATTTTTCTTACTTCTGTTAATTTAGCTACTCGCACTTTAATTCTCCTTTCTATGCTATTAGCAAAACTACATCACTGCATTCTTTATCTCACCATTTCGCAATCATTTCCTTTTAACCGATGAGATTGTATAACAGCTTCTACCTCACCGCGCAAAGATGCCTGCATATCTCCCGGTATGGTATTCTTTATCGCTCCCGCTGCATTGCCAAAACTTAATGCTTTCGCGCAACTTCCATTCTCGCTTAAAATTCCATACAGTACTCCTGAAATGTACGCATCCCCGCTTCCAATTCTATCTACCACCTCAATTTTTGAATATGGCGGTTCCTCATAAAATGTATCACTGCATTTTTCATATATTACAGAACCAAATGTATGGATTTTAGGTGAGTGAACAATCCGCTGTGTTGATGCAATCACTCCAATATTATACTCATCAGCAAACTCTTTCATCATATCCTTCAGATTGCCGCTTTTTTTAAAGGTAAGCCTTGCAGTCTCCTCCGAGCAGAAGAAAATATCAACCAAAGGCAGTATTTCTTCAATGGTCCTCCTCGCCTCTTCCCCGCTCCACAAATTACTGCGAAAATTTACATCAAACGATATTAGAGCACCATTCTTCTTGAACTTCTTTATCATTTCATATGCCGTAGTTCTAACCTGCTCTCCCAGAGCCAGGGTAATCCCGGTCGTATGAAAACATCTTGTCAGCGAATACATTGTGTCCGGGAAATCTTCTATAGAGATCTTGGACATTGAAGTATGCGACCGGTCATATACAATTCTTGGTTTTCTTGGATATGCCCCATTTTCATAATAATAGATTCCTAATCTTGCATCCTTTTCAATATCATTCATGAGGTAATCATCACTTACACCTACAAATCGAACTCTATTTCTCGCAAATTCACCAATATCATTCTCAGCGATTTTTGATATAATTCCGGCTCTAAGCCCCAGTAAGGACGCTCCGCTCAGAACATTAAGTTCCGCTCCCCCGACTTGCTTTTCAAATGTTTCTCCTCTTACAAGTTTCTCATTCATTGGCGGAGACAATCTTAGCAATATCTCCCCAAGTGCTAAAATATCAAACATCTTTTCCTCCCGTTTGATTGCATCCTTGTATATATGTTTGGGGAATGTACTTACATTCCCCAACAATCATGGCAACAATATAGGTTATAGATTAATACGTCATATTCGTTTAAAACCTTTCTTACGGCTGTTTACCAATATACGCTAAAATACCTCCGTCAACATACAGTACATGTCCGTTTACAAAGTTAGATGCATCTGAAGCAAGGAATACTGCTGGTCCGGCAAGATCCTCCGGGTCTCCCCAACGTGCTGCTGGTGTCTTTGCAATAATAAATTGATCAAAAGGATGTCTGCTTCCATCGGGCTGTTTTTCTCTGAGCGGAGCAGTCTGAGGCGTTGCGATATATCCAGGTCCAATACCATTGCACTGAATGTTATACTCGCCATACTCTGAACAGATATTTCTTGTCAGCATTTTCAGACCGCCTTTCGCTGCAGCGTATGCTGACACTGTTTCTCGCCCAAGTTCGCTCATCATAGAACAGATATTAATGATCTTTCCGTGTCCTTTTTTGATCATTGAAGGAATCACAGCCTTAGATACAATAAATGGAGCATTCAGATCCACATCTATGACCTGTCTGAACTCATCTGCCGTCATGTCACACATCGGAATTCTCTTAATTATTCCAGCATTATTTACAAGAATATCAATAATTCCAACTTCTTTTTCTACTTTTGCAACAAAATCGTTTACCTGATCTTCTTTTGTCACATCACACACATAACCATGAGCTTCAATGCCACATTCTTTATATGAAGCTAATCCCTTTTCAACCAGTTCCTCCTTGATGTCATTGAAGACAATCGTGGCACCTGCAGCGGCAAATCCCTTTGCAATTGCAAATCCGATTCCGTAAGATGCTCCTGTTACCAATGCAATTTTTCCTTTTAATGAAAAACTATTTTTGTCCATCGTTCTTCCCTCCATGTTTGTAATTTTAATTAAATTATACTTTTATAAAGATATTTTTATATAAAATATTTTTAGCAACTGTTTTAATAATTTCTATATTCTTCCTATAAACCCATCCGGTTTATTCATACATCTCTCTGTTCGTATAAACCTTTTTCTGCCACTCATCAATGTCAAACCTTTTAATAAATCCATAATCCTGACTCACATCGTGACATAATCCCCACTCCATTCCTTTCAAAGGATTAGAATCACTTTCCAAATGTCTATACGGACCGCATGCTTCCGGACCCTGTTTAATAACTGACTTAATTTCAAAATTAATTCCATCCTCAGCAAACTGAATCGTGTTCTTTTCAACTCCGTCTGTCCTTAGAAAAGCCGCAATTCCTCCGTTATACTGCCAAAGACATGTTTCATGACCGCTGTTTGTTACCGGATTATATTCGCTTCGATGATACGGGCCGAGGATATTATCAGCAATCGCGACCCCCCATTTTGTCTCACGTCCACCCATATAAAGTTCTTCCCCCATTGGTTCACCTTTATAATAGAGATAAAATTTTCCTCTAAAAGCAAACAGGATCGGATCATGCACCTTATGACTGTCAAAACTTCCTTTTTTCTTTACAGCAAATCTGTTATCTTCCTCGCCTTCCCAAATACCGTCTTTTGTCGGAGTAAGAATCGGTTCCTTCGATTTCGTAAAAGGTCCATGCGGTGAATCTGCTACTGCTATTGCAATACTTTCAAAGCTTCTATTCACATAAGGATGCTGTACAACCTGGTAAACAAGATAATATTTTCCTTCATATTCCAGTATTTCCGGTGTGAAAACACTTCGGTCATCATATGCACCTCTTTCGCCCCGCACAACAGCAGGCCCTTTTTCTTCCCATCGATAACCATCCTTTGATACAGCATACCAAATATCGCAATAATCCCAGGGAAATACTTTCGCCTCTTCATCACCTGTATGAAATCCTTTATGAGGGCCTACAGATCTTGAATACCAGACGAAATAATCGTCTCCTACTTTAATCACACTGCTTGGATCTCTCCTGTGAATTCCCTTTTCATACCCTATCCCTTCGATTCCACTTTCCTTAAAATCACAAAACCATTCACAACTTTGATAGTAGTTTCTCTCGATAGCTCGTTTACTTGCACTGCTTAGTTTCACTTATTTCCTCCTCTGTGTCAGTCAATTCAGGTCTCATAAAACAACATTCAAAACAAAATTTTCTTTCATCAAATCGATGTTCTTCTGAAAGTTGGGGACCACAACTGCCCGACCCTACACCACTCTGTTTATAATCGAGACACAATACTGTATTTCCACTCTCCTTCAGTTCAAAATTATGTCTTTTTGCACACAACTCTTCTTGTGTATATTTTGAGACACTGATAGAAAAATCTTTTTTAGAGATGATACTCCAGTGTACACCGGATCCAAATAACCTTACATAACGGCACCCACATCTGCTGCCATTCTCCTGCGGTCTTATGTAATTTTCATGCATAGTTTCCGCGTCTGTTCGGAACAGACCGAGATAACTGCTCTGATGTTTGTCTGAGTAATTTTCATACGGTCCATAGCCAAAATACTCTACCTGATCCATCCTCTCATCCAAAAATAACCGCAGGCCAAATCTTGGAAGATAGGGCATTTCCACATTACGCGTTGCCTCAAGTTTCATATTTATCTTCCCGGAAAGTGAAACCTTCCATGACACTTGGAACTCTATGATTTTCTGTACATGCGGAGCCGAGATGACTGCAGATGATCTGATACTTATTCCTTCATCTTCTTTTTTAACAAATGTGTCATATACACGGATAACAGACTTATCGTATCCCGCCGCATACCACTGCTCTTTGATAATACGATCATTGTCAATCGGAGCGCGGAATATATTGTATTCCATTGTCTTTTTTAATATTTCTGTTCCCTCAACACAAATACTCTCAAAACAACCTTTTCGTTTATCATAAGCATAAACAAAATTTTCACCGGCCAACACAACCCTGCGAGAATTTTCTTCTATCTCAATGGCAGTACCTGCATTATACTTTTCCTCAGGCTCCCTAATAAAAATATTTTCATCGATAGCTGCATCATTAAGTGATATTTGATCGAATCCGAAACTATGACCCTCATCTGTCGTCAGATTCTTTACCCGCTGTACATAATCAAACTTGATATAACATTTCGATTTATCGGAAATGTGGACCATAATCGGAATTGATCTTTTCTCATGAGGGTGAATATCGAGCAACTCCCGGTCAATAATCGCTCCCCTTTCAATTACCTCTTTCCCACATGTAACCTCATACTTTATGTCAAGCACATCTTTTATGTTTGTAAAATCTAGAATGTTCTCAAATTCAACAGTACCTGTTTTCCTGTCATATCCGAGGACTCTCACTGGTCTGTTTACATTTTTAAATTCTTTTAGACCGACATGGGGCGTCCGGTCCGGATATACAAGACCGTCCACACAAAAATTTCCGTCATGGAGTTCTTCGCCCGAATCTCCGCCATATCCATATTGCACTTTACCATCTGCAGTTTTTCCTAATTCAACTGCATGATCACACCATTCCCATACAAATCCGCCACAATGTCCTTCATACTTCTGTATAACCTTATAATACGCCTCCAAATCTCCCGGACCATTTCCCATAGCATGTGAGTATTCACACATAATAAATGGTTTATCAAAATCTTTCCTGAAGTATTCATTTATTTCATCTATCGATGGATACATTCTGCTGTATAAATCAATATTGCTATAATCATTCTTACGGTCATGCGGAGCATGAAGTGCTCCTTCATAATGTGTAAGTCTGGAACTGTCAAACTTTTTTGTCCATTCCAATGCCGACTCGAACACACATCCGTAACCTGATTCGTTTCCCATTGACCAAATTACAACACTGCATCTGTTCTTATCCCTTATTACACATCGTTTCACGCGGTCTGTGACACTTGCAGAATACAATTCATTGTCACTGATTTCAGCCGAAAATGCATGTTTATTATAGTCCTCTTCCCATACTGGCGAATACAGTCCGTCTACCCCATGTATTTCCACATCTGCCTCATCCATGATATAAAATCCGTACTTATCGCAAAGATAGTATAACTCCGGCCTTCCTGGATAATGGCTGGTTCTTATTGCGTTCACGTTATGAGCTTTCATCAGTGTCAAATCCTGTTTCATCTGATCGATGGTCACAGCACATCCTGTTGAAGGATTGCTGTCGTGTCTGTTAACGCCCCGAAGCTTAACATCCACACCATTGATAAGCAATACTTTATTCTCTATTCTGATATCCCGAACACCGACTGTTTCAATAAATGTTTCTCCGTTATACTTCATCACTAACGTATATAAATACGGATTTTCTGCATTCCACAATACAGGCTCTAGAATCATAAATGAAATTTTACCGTCTTGCGCCTCCCCTTCCAGGATCTTCTTTCCGGACTGTTCCTGCAGACTGTACTGCACATCCAGCCTGCCGCCGCCTTCCAGATCAACTGTCACAAAAGCCTTATCATACCGATCCACTAATACCGTATGAATAAAATAGTCCCTCAAATGATTGACAGGTCTTTTTAATATGTAAACATCCCTGAAAATCCCAGACATTCTAAATTTATCCTGATCTTCGAAATAAGTTCCATCACACCATTTTAAAACAAACACGGTGATATGATTTATTCCATCAGATAAGTAATCTGTAATATCAAACTCACTGGTAGAATGACTAACTTGACTGTAGCCCGCAAATTTTCCATTTATATATAAATAGAAACAGGAGTCAACACCTTCAAAATTCAGATAACTTTTCGGGTAATCGGAGTCACTTCTATATTCAAATGTCCTGTGATATACACCACACGGGTTTTCTGAAGGCACAAATGGTGGATCAAAGGGAATAGGATAATTAACATTTATGTACTGTCGCTTGTCATATCCATAATTCTGCCAGACAGACGGAACCGGAATCCGTTCCCATTCATGTACAGTTTCGTGAATACTTTCGGGCTTATGGTCTATATCATAAATACTGGAAAAATATAGGAAATCCCACTCGCCGTTTAATTGAAAACATTGAGCTGAGCTTTCTTTTTGTTTCTCAACATCAAGTTCAACCTCCTGCAATGGAATGTAATAGCATCTTGGTTCCATTGTATTCACATGATTAAGTTGAGGGTTTTCGAAATATCTATCCTTAAACACCATACTTTTTCTAACCTTTCACCGCACCTGCCGTCATACCATTTATGATTTGTTTACTGAAAATACAGTAAATGAGAATAATCGGTAACGAAACCATCAGTAAAGCTGCCAGAAACAATGTGTACTCCATTTCTCTACCGGATGAATAACTTTGCACTGCTACAGACAAGGTTCTGTATTGACTGCCGGAACTTAAAACAGTTGCAAAAGCGAACTCATTCCAGCTGGCAAGAAGGGTCAGTATACCCACGGTTGAAATCATCGGTTTGCAAAGCGGAAATATCATGTTCTTTAATAGTTGCCTCATTCCACATCCGTCGATTACAGCTGCTTCCTCTATTTCTTTTGGTATACCATGAACAAAACTCTTGCACAATAAGATTCCCAATGAGATCTGCATCGCAAAATAGGGAAGAATCAGCACAAACCTTGTATTAAGCATACCCAGTACCTTGTATTGCAAAAACATTGGTACAAGAAGGGAATAGAGAGGGATTACCATACCCACAAGAAATATCGCTGAAATAATCTTTTTTCCCCTAAACTCATATCTCTCAAGAAAATAGCCCACAATAATCGACCCTAAACACACAAGAATTACATTTATGACCGAATTAAACACCGTATTAAATGTCGCCGGTATAAGATTTCCCAGTTGAATCGCTTCCCAGAAGTTTCCCCATTGAGGATCAGCAGGAAGTGAGATGGTGTCTTTCATAAACTCAAATTTATCTTTTACCGAGTTATATGCCAGCCAGATCAGCGGAAAAATGCAGGTTATTGAAATTAGCATCGTTGCAATATTTAAGAGAACAGATATTGACTTATTCTTAAGCTGCTTCATCACTGTTCCTCCTTTTCCCGAAATATTCTACTCACGCCGCCGATTAAGATCACACTTAGAATGATCATTCCTATGGATACAGCAGATGCATATGACAATTGTTTTGTCTTGAACGCAACATCATAAGCATATAATGCAGTAACCGTGGAACTCCTTCCGGGTCCGCCTCCCGTCATTGCATAAATTGTATCAAAAAGTTTCATACATCCCGATACGCACAATGTTACGCAAACCGATAGCGTGGGTTTCATCAGCGGAAGGGTTACATATCTTACTGTCTGGCTGTAAGACGCCCCATCAATTTTAGCGGCTTCCATTAGACTGGTATCCACATTTTGAAATCCCGCCATCATTATAATCACATACTGACCAACAAACTGCCAGATCAGCACAATTGCAAGTGAATAAATTACGATTTTGGGATCATCCAGCCAAAGCGGTACAATGTCTTCCATCCCAATCTTTTCCATTATAGCCGATATAAGTCCAATGTCTTTGTTGTACACAATCTGCCAAATCATAGCAACAACAACCGATGACAAAACCGAAGGCAGGAAAATAACCCTTCTGTGGAACCCCTGGAATTTTACTCTTTTGTTCTGCACAACAATCGCAAATACAAAAGCCAACCCAATCTGAAACACGAGCATAAGAGCCATAAATTTCAGGTTGTTTAAAAATGACATCCAAAATGTTTCATCTTTTACAAGCTTGATATAGTTATCAAGTGCAATAAAATCTATTTTGTTTCCTCCCCGCCAGTTTGTAAAACTGATTCCAAATGCCATCAAAAGCGGTATTACAAACGCAATAATAAACAGAAGGAAAAACGGAAGCACATATAAGTATATTGTTTTCGTTTTTACTTTTAATCCAGCATTGTTCACACCATGTTCCTCCTATAAATTCTCCGCCTGTCATGACTGTACCATGGCAGGCGGTTTTCTTACTACTATTTCATATCTATGTATTCTTCATATGCTGTCTGCATTTCATCTGCAAGATCTGCCGGTTCTTTGATCTGCATTAAAACTTCCTGAAGACCTCTCTGATATACATCTTTAACAGAAGCCGGCAGAGAACTGTCCCAGTTCAGGCATCTTGTCACGCCATCCGCATTGGAGACTTCCTGCTCTCTCTGCGTAATAATGTTAAGTTTGCTTGTATCATACTCTACTTTCCACGGTGTGAACATTCCCTGTTCTTCCGCTAATACTTTGCCGAAATCCTCACTGCAAATATAGTTTGCAATAAAATCCATTGCGTAAGGGATTTTCTCCTCATCAATATTGCTTCCCAGTGCAAGTCCCCATGCCGAACTGGATACGACAGAATCATGAGCCTTTGCATTTTCTGCAGGTACCGGCCACAGTGCCACTTGTGTCTCTTCCGCTACCTCCGGAGCGATCTCCACACAGCTGTTGCACTCCCAGTTTCCGGCCGAAATCATAGCAGCTTCCCTGTTCTGATACAGGGCACCTCTCTGGTCATTATCAATGCTTGACAGATTATCATTAAATACCCCTTCTTTGGCAAGTCTCTGGTACTGGTCAAGGGCATCTACAAATTCTTTGTCCGTAAATGCCGCTTTACCATCGCAGGCAAGAATAGAATCGAACCAGTCATTCCCCACAAAGTTATTTACAAATGCACTAAACGCCAGTGAATCTGCCGGCCAAAGTGCCTTATCACCCATTGCCATCGGAATATAGCCCGCATCTGCAATCTTTTTAGAAACATCGATCAACTCATCCAGAGTTTTAGGGAATTCTGTAACTCCAACCTCTTTAAAAATTCCTTCATTATAGAGAATAAACGCATAATGTGCATCTTCCCATGGGATACCGTAAATAGCTCCGTCAGCTGACATCTCTTTGAAGTAACTTTCATCTATTTTATCTGTAATTCCATATTCTTCCGCGTAACTTGTCAGATCAAGAATTGTTCCGATGTCAGCATAATCCGATGCCATTGAGCCATTCACCATGCAAATGTCCGGCAGTTCCCCTGCCGCACTCCAAGTTTCTGCCTGCAGCAGATATGCATCCGAAGGATAATACTCCTCTTTAATGGTAATCCCAGGGTTGTCTTTTTCGAATGCTGTAATCGCGTTCTGTATGGATTTGTACTGAGCATCTCCTTCGCCCTGGAAGTGTGCATAAACTATCTCCATCTCTTCATTTCCATCTGCTGAGGATCCTTTCTGATCCGCTCCACATCCGGCCAGACCCGCTACCATAAGTCCTGCAAGAACCAAACACATTTTTCGTTTCATCTTTTTTCCTCCATTCTTTTTGATATATTATTTATAACAGTTTTCGCTTTCCATTTATATGGAAAAAAGAACAAAAAAAAATTGGAAAAATGAAAACCTTAACAGGCTCTCATTTTTCCAATTTTTCTTCTATATCTATTTCAATTTTTTCTAATAACTCATCTGCTGTCCAATGATTCTTCGGAGCCTCCCTATAATATAACCATAACTTATCTTGATTCAGACTGTATATAGGATCCATATATAGCATAAATTCTCCGACCGTCTTTCCTGTTTCAACATAACTTTTATATAGATATTCTATATCCTTATTTACATTGTCAGGAACATCTTCAAACGCAGGATCACCTCCATTTTCAAAAATCCACATGGATAAATACTCTTTCTGAGACCATTTATCTAGGACTTCTTTGACCACATCAAGATTTTCACTTTCCCTAAATGAAACAAAACCAACTGAAAAATCCAGATAAACTATATTTTTAGACTGATTGTACGCAAAAGGCGGAACAAACATTCCCATATTCAGATTACTATGATGTTGATTCATAACAGGAATCATCGTAGAATATCCAAACACCATTGCCCCTTCCTGATTATTTAGTTTATCTATCATGTCATTGTAATCGATATACATATAATCATTGTTTACATACCCCTTTTTCAAACAAGCCTAAATACGTGTCAATCACCTTATAACTCTCTTCGTAATCACCCAATTTTTTCTTTCCAGATAATATTTCTTCAGTTATTTTTTTGCAATTTTTGTCACTGCCAAATGAGAGTGGAAATCCATAGTTCATCCATATCTGTGGAATCCAGTTATCAGCACACAATAAAACTGGAGAAATTCCAAGACTTTTTAGTCTTTCACACACATTATAAAAATCTTCTTCACTCTCCGGAATAGCAATCCCATATTTTTCAAAAATATCTTTATTATATATAATTCCTCCTACACCCGAATTTTTAAGAAATGGAAATCCATATATCCTTCCGTCTGAATATGTTACCTGTTGCGGATTCGTCAATTTTGACACCCATGATTCTTCTGTAAAATCGGCCAAATAGCGGCAGGGATTAATCAGATTGTATATATGTGGAATATTAGCATCTAACATATCCGGATAATCTCCACTGTTTATCATCATCTGAATGACAGATTCTGCCTGATTATCGGGTAAAACACGAACTTTAATTCGAATCCCCTCTTCAACATATAACTTTTTTATCATGTTCTTCAATCCTGTATAATATCTGGATTCCTGAACAATCATAGTAATCTCTTTTTCTTCTCTCTTCTCCTGTATTCCCACGTGCGCCTGAAGCAAATTCCATAAGGAATAACTAATCAAACCTATTCCCAGCAAGAACAGCAGAACTGGCAAAATAATTGCTTTACGTTTCATTGTTTTTCACCTGATTTCTATATTCTGAAGGAGTGATACCAAATTTTCTACGGAACACTTTAGATAAATACAGAGCATCATTAAATCCTACCGCCCTGGCAATTTCCTTCACCGGTAATTTTAGTTCCTGTGCCAACATTTTCCTTGCACATTCTAACCTTAATTCCTGTAGATACTCCATCGGCGACTTTTCATATTTACTGCGAAACACGTCCCTTAAATATGCGGGCACAAATCCAAATATATCCGCCAACTCTTTATTTCCCGTCACACTCTTATAATTATGATCCAAATACTCTTTTATATCCAATGCTAGCTTTTGTTTGTTTCCACTATAATCTTCAACACAAAACATCCTGATAATCATTTTTCCAGTTTGTCATACAATTCTTCTCTATTATACGAACTTTGTATGATATCGGCAATCTCATCCTCCATTTGATTATACGTATAATTGCTGTTGATTTCCTCTGAGAACCGAAAAAATGCAAGTTTCAGTATTTCAAAAATAACTTTTCGTTCTGCCACGGGATTTAAGATTTTCATTATCAATTCCATCACATGTTCACTTACACGGACTTTTAACACTTCTTTTCGTACCGTCTTCAAATAATGTACGCCATTCTCCATCACGCTCTTTGCTTCTTCTTCATCCATAAGACGGCTTTCTTCGACTCCCATAGCCCCTATCATATATTGATGCAGACGCTTATTGGTTTCAAAAATCGTCTTGTGTGTTTGTTCCTGACCAGCCATGATGATCGTAACCAGATCGCATTGAGACTGATAATCACGGAACAACTTTTCAACTATATTCTTTGTTCTTCCTCCCAGCTTCCGGAATACAATGATCCTTTCATTTTCATATTTGGTTGGAATTATCCATCGTAACTCATCAGATATATACTTATCTAGAAAGGAATTCAGTTGTTCATCTATCCTATTCTGCCCCTCTGTAAACGCGTAATCCTCCCGAAGCATTATGTATGGTCCTACCGTCAGCAAAGCTGCTTCAAATTCTCTATCATCAGAATTATTTATATATGCAGTCTCTTCTTTACTCCGATCAATCCATATCATCCGCTCTACCTTTTGTAGCACCCTCGTCAATTCATTCTTTTTCAGTGGTTTTAACAGGTAATCCAGCACACCACATTGCAGTGCCTCCCTGGCGTATTGAAATTCCTGATATCCGCTCAGAACAATTGTATAAACTGATAATTGCTTTTCCTTCACGAATTTAAGCACTGCCATCCCATCCAATACCGGCATTTGCATGTCAACAAACATCAAATCAAACTTTTCCTCCTGCAAAGCCTCTATTGCTTCTTTTCCATTGACAGCTGTTCTCGTAACATGAAAAGAAGAGTTAGCAGACTCTACCTGCCTGCATATGCTACGAAGAATAGGAATTTCATCCTCAACAACCAAAACACTAATCATCGCATCTGCCCCCACCGTTATTACTGCTCCATGCCCCAGTTGGCGTTCGATATCAAATATCATGTCACACCCATATGACAAATATAACCTCGTAATAATATTTTTCATTCCCATGCCACCTATTTTTGATTCCTCTCTCCAAGCATCGTTCTTTATACCTTCACCCATCAGTTTCTGCTTGTATTGCATCAGTTCCATTCTCATTTCATCTGAAAATCCCACTCCGTTATCCCTGATTTCAATTTGCCATGTTTTATGATCTGTGTTGCAGATTATCTGCAACTTCCAGGGGAACTCCGTTGCCTTTAATCCGTGTTTAATACTGTTTTCCACAAGCGGCTGTATTATAAAATGTGGAATATGGATATTCTCAACAGCATTTCTTTTCTCAACCGTAAATATCAGATTATCTCCGTATTTCAGATGAAAAATCCACAAATATTTTACGGCACATTCCAACTCATCTCTTACAAGCGATTTATCCTCGGTGACCTCTACCCCATAGCGAATCAGATCTGAAAAGTTCTCACAAATTTCAACAATAGTATTGTAATCTTCCTCTAGTGCGTACGCCTGAATAATAGCTATTGTATTATGGATAAAATGCGGATGGATTTGCGCCTGCAGTGCGTAAAGCTGAACTTTAAGTCTCTCTGTTTTAGCCGCAATCTCCCTTTTCATGCTGTCGTCCAATTTTAGAAACATCTGGTTGAATGTTTCCTGTAATTCTTCAATCTCATTAAATTCCCTGTTATCTATGATTTCACAATTGTTCTTATATTTCATCCGCCTGGTTATGGATTCACATAATTGGACCAAAGGTTCTGCCAGAAATAAACTCAATTTTCTCTGAATGAGAAAATATATCGAGAGAATAGTGATATAAATGCCTAACGTAAAAATCACCGTAAAAAATACAAACCGATTCAACTCATCCCTGCTGTGAAGAACAATGATCCCCACTTGATTATGAAAAGTACTTCCCTGAACCCAAAAATAATTATCCAGATTTTGATCCTTTAAGAAATCTTCGTAGTTCGTATTTGTATTTTCAATTAACTGAGGAATTGTTGAGCCCATAACACGGCCTGTTTCCGCATCATATAAAACAAGCACGCTGCCCGAAAAATCCTGCTGAAGTTTATTCTCTAACTGCTGAACATCAATCCCCACTTCCACGTACCCGATACAATACGGTGTAATATCATCGCTTTTTATCTGTCTTATAATCGTTACTGCTTTATATCCTGTCACTACACTTCGGTTGGTTTCATTCTCGAACATATTGTATACTCGCGGTTTATCAAATTCATTTTCCAGAGACTCAAAAAAATCCTCGTCCCGGGAATAACGAAACTGTTCTGTGTCTGTTTCCTGACCGGCATAAACAAACGAACCCTTTTTATCAAAAATACTTATTCCCGAAATATTTTCCTGATCCAGAATAAAAGACCACAATATCTCGTTTACCCTTTCAGCTTCAATTATATTATTTTCGAAAAATTTATCATAGGAGTCATTTTCTGCCTGCTTCATGATATCTATAACATCCGGATTCAGGCTCACCTGCAAAGCTATTGTATCAAGTGAATTAATAGATGCCTCTATCGTTGTCTCACTTTGTTCAAGTATGTTTTTCATACTATTCATCTGATCATTCTTCTGAGCAGTAATATAATAAAGCAAGAATATTCCAAACACCACAAATAATATTACTGAAATAATAAGAATATTATACGTAGCCAATCGCTCGCTGAAATTTTTTCTTTTCACTTACACTCACCAATAAATCTCTTTCTTTTTCTCAATACTCAATTTCTACTTATAATTTATATGATTTCGGTGTATATCCCATTTTCTCTTTGAAAATTCTGCTGAACTGCGAGGAAGAGGAAAAGCCACACAACTGAGCGATTTCTGTACAAGAATAATTTTCCTGTTCCAAAAGTTTACACGCGTTCTGAATCCTTTGCTGCATAATATATGCTTTCAATGACACACCGGCTATTTTTTTAAATTTTTGTCTCAAATAATCAGGATTATAGTTCAGTTCTTCGGCAATATCCGCAATACGTTTCTGAAACAGCATTGTAGAATCGATTTCCTTTATTAATTTATAAATGTCGCTGTCTTTTTCGCACTGTAAACTGTTCCTCAATAACTCCACAAGTATTTCTGCCGTCTTCATATTACATAATTCGTGATAACTTATCTTTTTCTCAGCATATTCCCTTTTTATCGATTTAAACAACTGGTATACACTCTGGTCTTTTAGTACATACAACCCAGAACGGAATTTTTGTATATATTTCAAACTTTTAAACCGTATACATGTATATTCGCTATAGCAGTCTGCATCATAGTCTTTTACATCCTTACTTTGTGTTAATAGCACGCTGTTAGGTTGATAATGATACGGTATATCATTTATATATATTTTCCCCCGACCACTGTAAAAGTAAATCAATTCATGGCTTACATACGAAAAACCCCGGACGCTTTCCCCTTTCTTATATGAAAGAGTGAAAACCGATTCCAATTGAATATCCACAGTATAACCTCCGATTTATACAAAAAAAAAGCAAAATTTCTACGGAACATTATATCATATACACTATGTTAATGCTAGATTTAAAGAAACAGATATAGAAAGGATGTAAGAAAACATGGAAAAAAACAAAGATTTTTTTGCTCTTGAAGCTGGAAGCGGACTCTTTGAAGCTTCTGATTCTTCTATCGGTCGTATCACCCAGGATTTAAGTGGTAAGACCTGGAAAATGGAAAAAAATGAGAGTCGGACAGGGCGTTTCCGAGGGCATTCATCTGTTAAAAAGTGAGCTTTCCGGTAATAACTTCAGCTGGAATGCCGCACAAGTCCCTGGCGATGTTTATACAGACCTGTTTCTTGCCGGGGAACTGGATGATCCTTTTTGGGGAAGAAATATGGGAAAGGCAAAATGGGTACAGGAATATGAATGGTGGTATAATCGCGCATTCAATGTAGACAAAAACCTGATTGGAAAAGATATTGAACTAATATTTGAAGGGGTTGATTTTTCTTGCGAGGTCTGGCTCAATCAAAAATATCTCGGAAGGCATGAGGGAATGTATTCCTCTTTCTCCTTTCAGGTAACTGATCTTCTGGATTATTCACAACCACACGTTCCAGTAAACCTTCTTACTGTAAAACTGGATCCGCCTCCAAAAACCAGCAGAACTTTGCCGGCATGAAACATAATTTTTCCGGAGATTATCTGACCGGACTGATTCCCTTTGGCATCTGGCAGCCTGTTAAACTCGTTGCCACAAATCGGCTCAGGCTTGAGAATTACAGAGTTGAATATGATCTGCACAAAAATCGCAGCCACCGCTGTATTTTATATTGAACTTTCTAATTTATCTGATTCTGTATTGGAAGCTGAACTTAATGTTTCTATGACAGGACGGGATCAACAGATCACCCACAGTGAACCTCTATCAGTTTCCCCTGGTACCTCTGTATGCACATTTTCCGTTTGAGATAGAAGATCCGCAGCTCTGGTGGCCGTATGAATTGGGGAGAACCTTTCCTTTATGATCTTAATATCCTGATTGCAGATGGGAAAAGCATTTTGGACTCTCTTTCTGATAAAACCCGGAATTCGTACAATCACCATGCAAATGAATCCTGGTTTTACAGAAGAAGAATCCCGATTCCCTGGACATTTGTTATAACGGAAAGCCAATGTTTCTTCGGTCAGCCTGCTGGGG
>ENA-OQET01000355-OQET01000355.1-human-gut-metagenome-genome-assembly--contig:-NODE-355-length-25118-cov-4.138570_pt1 | contig 25118 bp, 22 predicted proteins | sample MGYA00242800_ERZ504645 | MGnify/ENA primary metagenome ERZ504645 (study PRJEB26092, sample SAMD00036308) | human gut metagenome | host: Homo sapiens | study: EMG produced TPA metagenomics assembly of... | reverse complement strand
GTTTTCGTGATATTTTAATTCCGTTATGCCGCCGCAGCGGTCGAGCGCACGAAGTATATCGTCGTTTCTGAAAATCTGCTTGCCGTTGACACTGATGTGCTCGGGCGCGCGGACTTTCAGCGGCATATTTCCGTTCGGTTCGCAGGCGGGGCTCACTCTCTGTAAAAACTGAACATGCGGCACCCAGGAGCCGATGTTTTCAAGATAGATGTTCCAGATATCAAGCACCTTTGACCAGAAAGCGCCGAAGTCGTCTCTGTGTTCGCTGAAATCTTCGCTTTCGATAACTTTGCCGCCGCTGACATTGAAAAAATCTTCGCAGTCAAGCAGACCGAAGATATTGGCTCTCATAGCGTGCTCATATTTGCTTATATTTGCGTATTTCTTTGTTCTTCTGTTGTATGCGATAAGCGGCACTCCGAGCTTCACAGCCGCCATTCCTGCCGCGAGCAGAGCAATATCCTTGCCGCCGGTAACATCGACAACGCAGTCAGGATTTTCGGATATTATTTTTGCGAGCGTGTCGTTGACCTCATCGATGTTTTCCATATCGGCACTTATATATTCTATCTCCGGGCTTTCGCCGCGGCTCTTGAAAAAGCGGTTGTAGTCGCCGCGGCTCTCTTCGACCTGCAACGGGTCTGCACCGAAAAATATAAGCTTTTCGGGCTTGAATGCAACGGAAGCGAGCACATTGAGTATCGGTGATTCGTCAAAAAGTTCGATAAGCGTTTTCATCTTTTCAGCTCCGGGTAATAAGACATCTTTTATATATTGATTATAGCATCACCGAGCAGAAATATCAATTATTTGTTTATATTGACTATACGCGATTGACTTTTGCCGGCTTTAAAATTAATATATACATATGAAGAAAATACGGAGGAGTTGTGATGAGCAAGAAAAAGAAAAAGCCGCTTATGGCGATGGTGTCGTCGGCATATTTTAAAATATATACAAAGAATTTTCTGACTTTCAGAAAGGGCGCTATTGGCAAGAGCAGATATGCCTGCCGCAAATACCCGGGCTATGTCTCTGTATTCGGCTGGGAGGGCGACAAGGACGCTCCGATTGCATTTATTGATGGCTCTTATCTCCTGCGCGACAGAAAAAATACACTCATAACTTTCGGACTTGCCGATATAAACGGAAAAATCGAGTGGTTCAACCAAGAGGATTGGCTGCCGTGCCTCGTCAGCAAATACCGCACGAGGGACTTTGAATGCACTGTAGAAAACTTTGCGGATATTCTCGATAGGGGCGACGGCAAGTTTGAAATTGTCTATTCAAGAATGACGCTCAAAAATATCAGCGGAAAAACTTTGAACATACCGCGCGTGTCAAAACTGCTCATCCCGCTCAACAAACAGCCGCATTCCGTAAAACCCGGCGAAACAGTCGTTCTTGATTATGCCGTCGGTGCAGACCGTTTCGGCGAAAAATATGCATATCCCGCGAACAGTGAAATAGCTTCTGCAGGCGGGTTCGATGAGCACTATGAACATATGAAAGCTTACTGGGCGAAGCGTATGGAGCCGCTTGCAAAGATAGATGAACTGCCCGACAGCAAGCTTATAGACGCCTACAAGGCAGGATATGTGTACACGATGATAGTCAAGGACGGCTACGGGCTCCATGTCGGCGAGAACGGCTATGATAGAGTGTTCGACCATGATGTCCTCGGTATAATGGCATCGCTGCTGACAATAGGCGACTTCAAATATTTTGACGAATATTCAAAGACGATTCTCAAGTTTGTCCAGTATCCCGATGCCGGATGGAAATTCAGTTGGCCGTATGCGCTCTATCTCCAGAAAACAGGCGACAGGAAGCTCGTTGAAGAGCGCTTCGAGCAGATAAAGACAAACACTCACAAAATATCATCCGACAGGGACTCGGACGGAATAATGAAGCGCACAAACGCTATCGACAGCAACGGACACTGGACTATCGACAACTGGTCAGCTCTGTTCGGTCTCTGCACTTATAAATATATCTGCGACAAAATTGAAAACAAGTCTGAGAGCGAGTGGGCGCAGAAAGAATATACAGATCTCCTCTCGTGCGTTGAAAAGAAGCTTGCCGAAACTTCGAATAAATATAATCTTGATTATATCCCGATATCAATGGATGAGCCGAACGAATACGGTCAGCGCAGCGATCCTCACGATGCAAACTGGGGCTCAATGTTCCTGTTCGGTCGCTGGGGCTGGGACGGTTATCTTTTCGGCGCTAAACAGGGAAGCGGCATGATAGAAAAAATCGACGGCACATATGCGCATATTTTTGAGTGCCGCAAAGATATAACAGATAATCCGTACAACTTCGGCGGATACCCGCACGGCTTCTTTTGCAGTTCATATAATGCAGGATACGGGAGCACCGCACTCAGAGGCGAAAAATACCGCGACAGCGGCATAAAGGCATATCAGTTTATGATAGACCACGCCCAAAGCGGTCCGTTCAGTTGGTGGGAGGGCGTGGGCTATCCCGAAGCGGACGGCGGTATATGGGCGAGCGGCGGAAGCGGCTCGGGCGGCGGTTCGTGCCCGCATATGTGGGGACAGAGCACCGCAACAAAAGTCCTGTGGGATTCTCTTATTGTTCAGAAAGCCGATTCGACCCTGCTTATCGGCAGGGGAATGCCGGCAGAATGGATAGAAAGCGGCAAAAAAACCGTTATCCGTGATTATCCGCTCAACGGCGGAAGAAAAATCGGCTTCTCGCTCGTTTCATCAAATGATACGGTTACTCTCACTCTGACCGGAGACGGCGCGGGCACTTGCGAGGCAATACTCGATCTTATCGGGCTTCGCGGAAATATAGAATCGGCAAGCTGCGAATATGACAGCGAGCGCGGAGTTGTTATTATCCCGAAAGGTGTAACACAGGTCACGGTGAGGAGAAAGATATAATGAAAAAGTATGTTATTCTGGCGGCTGTGTGTTGGTTCGCAGTCATATCTTTGGTCGGTATAATTCTGACCGTCTATGACAAGCGCATTGCCGGAAGCGGGAAGCGCCGTATCCCGGAGGCGACACTCATGACCGTCGGTCTGCTCGGCGCGGCGGGACCGATGTATTTGACAATGAAAAAAATCCGCCACAAGACCAAGCATAAAAAATTCATGCTCGGACTTCCGGCGGAAGTTATTCTGCATATTCTGATTATTGCCGCGGCAGTTTATTTCTCGCTATCCTGAGCTGTTTCTTCTGTGTCAACCGGCTCGGGCACGACAAGCGAAACTGTTTTCCTGATGTCAATTCGGTCATAGTACTGCTTGAATCTGACCGCCACTCTAACCGTTCTGTCGCAGTGCGGGCAGTAATATTTGCTGCGGAAATACTGGTTTGAATATGACCACTGCTTTGTCTGCTCGCATTTACCGGAACATATCTCGCATTTATAATCAAGAACGCTTTTGTCAATAAGCGGGCTGTGAATATTGCTTATCGGGTGCGCCTTGAATGTAAGCCGCGCATAGAACTCGTCGTTGCACTCTCTGATATAAGGCTTGAATGCGTCTTTTGAATAGACTTTTTTCAGGCATTCAGCGCTGAGAAGGCTGTCATCGTAGGCTCTGTGGTGTGAGAAGCAGCTCTCGTCGATCCCAAGCTCCTGCGCCGCGGTTGAGAGACCTATCTGACGCGATTTCGGCGTTCCGAGTACAGACTGAATATACGCCTGCATATCGGCATAATAGCTCAGAAACGGAATAGTATCAATTCCGTTCAGATATTTATAATTGTCGATGAGCACGCGGATATCTCCGTCGCCCCATGTGAGCAGCACGCACTCTGAGCCTATCCAACGGCGAAAGCTCGAAAAAAACTTTGGTGAACGGCTCGCCGCTTCTGACTTCTTCATTTGTTATGTTTGTCAATTCTTTGACACTACCGCGCAGCTTTTTGCCTATCTGCGGTCTGACGAGACAGGAGAATTTGTCTTTGAAATTGAGATTTTCGTCAAGCTTTACGGCACCTATCTCTATTATCTCATTGATGAAACCTTTGGTTTTGCGGGCGTATGTATTGTTCCATTCGAGATCCATTATTATAAAATCCATCGAAACATCCTTTGAAATCTATATTTCACAATCTGAAATTTTTATTTAAAAACCATAAAGTATTATATATTAAAACCGGATGTATTGCAAGACAAAATAAACCTGTGCCGCCTATCCGCTTTTTATGCCCTTTAGATTGATTTTCTTTTTCAAATGGGGTATTATATAAGACAAGCGTTTTATTACACATATGTAAGGTAAAGGGAAGAAAATCATGCCTATAAAAATAGACAGCAATTTGCCGGCACATAAGCTGCTGGAGAATGAAAATATTTTCGTTATGACCGAGGAACGGGCAGTATCGCAGGATATACGCCCGCTGAAAATACTTATTCTCAATCTTATGCCGACAAAGATCGAGACAGAGACGCAAATATTGCGTCTGCTGAGCAACTCGCCGATTCAGGTCGAGGCAGAGCTGCTTCAGACCGCCACGCATGAAGTAAAGAACGTTTCCAAAGAGCATATGCTCAAGTTCTACAAAACTTTTGATGATATAAAGAACGAACGCTTTGACGGCATGGTAGTCACCGGCGCTCCCGTTGAAAACATGGAGTTTGAGCAGGTCGACTACTGGGACGAGCTCTGCCGCATATTCGAGTGGAGCAAGACCAACGTCTATTCCTCGTTCTTCATATGCTGGGGCGCTCAGGCGGCACTTTATTACAAATACGGTCTGAAAAAGTATCAGCTCGATAAAAAGATGTTCGGTGTTTTTGAGCATGTTTCGCTCGACACTTTTCATCCGCTCATGCGCGGACTCGACGACAAATTCTGGGTGCCTCATTCAAGGCATACGGAAGTCAGGCGCGGCGACATCGCGCTGATAAAGGATCTTCAGATACTCTCTTATTCCGAGAAATCGGGTGTGCATCTGATATCCGATATGGAGTGCCGCAATTTCTTCTCGACAGGTCACTCAGAATATGACCGCGATACGCTCGCAAAAGAATATTTCCGCGATGTTGAAAAGGGCTTGGATATTGATCTTCCGGAAAACTACTTTCCGGACAACGACCCTTCGAAGACTCCGGAAGTCAAATGGCGCAGTGCCGCCAATATAATTTTTTCAAACTGGCTCAATTATTTCGTGTATCAGCGTACACCTTATGACTTGAGCACACTTTGACAGGAAGGTAAAGGAAAATGGGAGATATTTACATATCAGGCAACGGAAGAAGAAATCAGGATACTCAGGATATCCCGATAACGCCGCGCAGAGTCAATGTAAATGACCTCGGCGCACAGAACAGAAACGCTCAGCAGGTGCCGCCACAGGGGCAGAGACGCCAGCCTCAGCAGAGACAGCAATATGATCCGCGCCGCGAACAGCGCAGACCAAATCCCAATAATCAGCCCGGGCAGAATCCGAACGGCGGGCAGCGGAATAGCGCTCCTTCGCCCAAAAAGCCGAAGAAGAAAAGCCGCGCCGCGAGAAATATATTTATAGTTCTTCTCGTACTTGTGCTTATCGGTTCGTGCGTGTTTGGTGTTGTGTATTCAACGGCAAGCAAGATTGACTATAAGCCCGAGACACATCAGGACAATGTCTATGTCGATTCGTCAACTCTGATGCACGACAGCAAGGTGACAAATATCCTGCTTATCGGTGTTGACGGTTCAAGCTCTGATACTTCGCTGCGTTCGGATACAATGCTCATGGTGTCGATAGACCGCAACAACAAGAAGATAAAGCTGACTTCTTTCCTGCGCGATACATGGGCTGTTATTCCGTCGACAAAGTCTTATAACAAGCTCAACGCCGCCTGCTCTTACGGCGGAGCGCAGCTTGTCATGGACACTATAGAATATAACTACAATGTCAAGATAGACCACTATATGCTCGTCGGATTCGATATGTTTGAGACGATAATCGACTCGGTCGGCGGCATTGATGTTGAAGTGACTGAAAAAGAGGCGCAGTTCATGCGCGCTACAGCGAGAGCGACGAGAGAGATACAGTCCGGCGAGAGCGTTCATATGAACGGAGCGCAGGCGCTTGTCTATTGCCGCATAAGAAAGCTTGATTCCGACTTCATGCGCACTTATCGCCAGAGAAAAGTTATAACGGCTCTTATCAAGAAGGCAAAAACTTCAAATCCGATGACACTTAAGAAGCTTGCGGATACAGTGCTGCCGATGGTTCAGACCGATATGTCGCCCATGGAGCTCACGAAGTTTGTCTTCGGCGCGCCCAAGTATATCGGCTATGATGTGAAATCCGAGCGTGTGCCGCACGAAAATACTTGGAAATCGCAGACAAAGAGGGGACAGTCGGTTATAGTCACCGATTTTGATGCAAATATACAGTTCCTCAAGTCGTATCTGTATTCAGTAGATCCGGTTGAGGATGAAGAAACCACCTAAAACGGAGGGTATAGTCTGAAATATAATAAAATAATATTGCTCAAAGACGGCAGAAAATGCTGCCTGAGAAACGGAACGGAAAACGACGCGCAGGAAGTTCTCGATGTCTTTAATCTAACACATGCCGAGACGGATTATCTGCTCACTTATCCCGATGAAAACAGTTTTACCGTTGAACAGGAGGGCGCGTTCCTCAAGGCAAAAACCGAGAGCAGCAACGAGATAGAAATCATTGCGGTCGTTGACGGTAAAATTGCCGGAACCGCCGGAATTGACGCTGTCGGAAACAAATACAAGACAAAACACAGAGCGGAGTTTGGAATAGGCATCGCCAAGGAATTCTGGGGGCTCGGCTTAGGGTGTGCGCTGACCGAGGCATGCATAGAATGTGCCAAAGAAGCCGGATATACTCAGCTGGAGCTCGACGTTGTCTCTGATAACGCAAGCGCGGTTTCGCTTTATAAAAAAGTGGGCTTCGTTGAATACGGGAGAAACCCGAAAGGCTTCAATTCGCGTGTAAGCGGATATCAGGAGCTCATCTACATGAAGCTCGACCTGTAAAACTACAGATACAGCAAAACGGGCGTTATGCAATTTAAGCATAACGCCCGTTTCTTCGCAGAAAAACAGAGCAGATCATCAAGACCTGCTCTGCTGCTTTTATTTATCTGACGCTCTCATAGAGGCTCTTGAACTCGAGAAGAATTCTCGAACCCTCGTGCTTCGATACGGTGAGAAGCTCTTCGTTCTCGGTGAGTATCGAGTGATAGTTATTGTCCGCTATGATATAGCCGATCTGATCGTTCGTAAGGCCGAGCACCATAAGCTTTCTGCTGCCTACGATATCCTGCATCGAGGGATACTCCCAATCCTCGCCGGTCCAGGAGTCCTTTGCCTCGGTGCCGCCGCCGAATGCGATTTCGGGAGCAAGCTCGCCGGGGATTAGTGCGAACGCAAGGTTCGTTCCGATCTCCATATAGCCTATCTCGGTCGGGATTCTCATCGAGCCGTCCTTAGCTTTGACCGCTTCGTTAGCGAGAAGTCCGGTGGACGCGATGAACTCGAGCGCATGGTTGTCAACGGTGACAAAGACATCTCTGTGGGCGATGTTGAGTATAGGCTCGACCCTTGAGCCCTTGTCGGCCGCAACGAGTATCTCGCCGAGCTTGTTGCCGTATGCTTCGACGTTCTGGTATCTTGTGTTGCCCTCAACTGCCACGGGGGCGGTCTGCGAGGTTATTGCAAGCTCTGCGCCCTGAATCTGAACATAGTTGGCGCCCGCCGCATTGACCTGCTTCTCTATAAAATAGGGATAGTCGCCGGAGATGTTGGTCGTACCTGCACCGAGTCCGACGCAGTGGATAGCGGCATTGACTATCCATGTGGGCTTTGACTCTCTGTTGTCGGGAACAAAGCAGAGACGGTTGAGATTGGGGTCAAAGGTCTGAGGATCGCGCTTGTCGCGGATATATTCATGAACATCGGTCTGGGAGAAATACATTTCGCCGGGCTCCATGTTGTTGACTGCCGCAACAATAGTATCAGCAGTGGTCTTATAGAGGTGCTCCATGTATTCCTTGTTCTGTCCGTTGTGCAGTGTGCTCGGATCCATACCGACGGCGTTCTTGAAGGTATTTTCGAAGAGAACCTTGTTGAGGTCGCCGTTGAGACCGAGAGTATCTATGGCGCTGTGCTGATGAAGAGTGGAAATATTGACGCTGACGATATTCTTGTTCTTTATAAATCCTGCGATTCTGCTTCTGATCTCGCGGACGTCTTTTGCCGCAAGTCCATATGCGTCGAGAACCGCGTAAACAACGATTCCGTTATCCGTGCCGTCGCTCATCGCGAATACTCTGACTCTGAGGTCGTCAAGTATCTCGGTGGGGTGCTTGGGGTTGGGATAGGAGAGGCTTCCGCCGACATAGTGGTTGCCGTCAAGCTCGTTGCCAGTGAGAAGCGTTGCGCTTGAATAACCGACATTCCAGCGGGCTCCGTCAGCTGCTTTGTCGTTGAAAGACTTGCTGCCGACATTTGAGTTTGTGAATTTGTAGTCCGCTTCGTCAGGTCTGCTCATCAGCGGGAAAAACTTTGCTCAGACCGACCACAAGACTGTCGATAAGTTTGTCAACGGACATATAGAAAAGTCTGCTGACGCCTGTCTTGAAGCTGTCCCAGGTGAGCTTATCCGAAGATGAGAACGCGCCGAGGATAACTTTGATAACGCTGATAGCTTCGTCGATGTCATCAAGCGAGTCTGCGCGGGACGATGCGGAGCTGTCTGTCGTTGCTGTCAGCTCGGAAACATTCTGCGAAGCTAGCGCGAGGTCTGCGCCGTTGTCGGCCTGTGCGCCGATTGCGGTAGCGGTGGAACCGAAAGCGAGTACGGCAACGAGCATAATTGCCACGATACCGCTTATCAGCTTTTTACATTTCATCGTTTAACACTCCTTAGTTTATTTTACAGCCTTTTCGGCTTCTGCTTTCGTTTTATTGACAGTGTCCATTATGCCGGCGAATACGCTTGCGACTATAGGCGCAGTCTCGGGACCGAGGGAGTTGGTCTCCTCATAATGTCTTCTGTCAAGTCTGTCGCGCGCGCCGTTGATATAGGGCTCGTTGGGGTTGAGATAGAAATCGTTCGGCGGGACGACATAGCCTGTGAAGTCGTTGGAGAGGCAGAAGATGAGCATATTGTCATCGTTTGCGATCTGCAGCAGGGGAGTCGGGTTGATGTCGGGCGATTTGCCCTCAGCTGAACCCTCTGCGTCAAGATATCCGCCGTAAGCAAGCTCCGGGAACAGCTCGCAGGGGAGGAACAGAAGCTTGAGACCGTCAAGCTCGAAATAGTTCATCTCGGTGTGTATCGACATATTGAGCGAACCCTTGCCGGTATATGCGGCGTGGGACTTGAGAATGCCGACTCTCTGAACGAGAGCGAGAACATAGTTATCGCACTGCGCATAGTATTCCTGGCGCATATAATTGAGTATGGGACGGAGCTTTCTCTCGTCCTCAATAGCCATTGCTGTGCGTGCTATCGACTGACCGCCCATCATGGTCGATTTGATATTGTCCTCGTCAAGCTCCTTGAGTCTGATAAGTCCGCCGATAGCGCCAACGAAATATATCGTCTCTGCGCCGGTCTTTTCGAGTATTTCGTTTCTGAGATATCCCGCAAAGTCTGCGCTGACATAGGAGTTCTTGCCGAGAAGCGACTCGGTATGAGAAGCGAAGTTTATCATCCAAACTTCACGGCTTCCGTCCTTGGGAACAAAGCGAAATCTTGTTACATCCTTTGAATAGACCTCGGGCAGACGGGAGTCGCGCTGAATCTCTTCCGCTTCCTTCTTGCCGTAATAAAGGTCGCCCTCTCTGCGGTCGTTGTAAGCGTCGATAACGACCTGCTTGACCTTCTGGCGGAGCATCTCCATATATTTCTTGTTGCGTCCGCTTCTCGGAAGTGGACCCCAGAAGCCGACAGTGTCGATGCTCGCGTGGTTATGTATGCTCATGATATTAATTGAGCGGCAGCCGGTCTCTTTTTTGAAATCCGCAAGCAGATCTCTGATTATGCCGACATCGTAGTTAGTCAGTCCGATATCGTCGATAGATACGAAAATGACGCCGCCTCTGCCGGACTGGTCGTCTATCCATATGGCGCTCGCGGTCATCGGATCGAGCGCGCCCTTTGCGGGGTTGTTGATCTTATAGCCTGCGACATAGTATGTTGTCTTGTCCATATCGTCGGGCATAACATCCGTCTTGGCAAAACCTACGCTGAAATAATCGCTCTTGGGCTCGCTGATATAATCAAACGTGCCTTTTTCAAGCTCGGGCGCGGGATTCTTCTTTGTTCTCTTTGCGCCGCCGCGTGACAGCGAATTCTGCAGCATTTTGCCGACTGTTCCTAAAGCACTCATGCTTTATCTCCTCTCAGAAAGCTAAAAGTTTTACTTTGCACAATATGTACAAAATTATCTTATATATTATAAACTTTTTATAAGTGAAAAGCAATATTTTTCAGCCAAAAATTATATGTGTCGATTAAATAAATGAGACATAAAGTACGCATTGCGCAAAAAAATGACTTATTTTGAAATAACATATTTCATTTTACTCCGGAAGTGTGTATAATATAAGCTGATTTATTATGTGAAGAGTGAAGCTCTCGATGGAACGGAGATATATTGATGAATTATAAGGTAAACCCGGACTCTCTTTCGGCGGTATTTTATGGTGCCGTCGCAGATAGTCGATCAGCATATCAAGCTTGCCGGCGGTCAGCAGCTGAAGGTCCTGCTCTGGACTCTCCGCCATGCGGGCGAGGGCTTTGATATGGAAAAAATGTGCAGGGACTTGAATTTTTCAGTACCCCCGATGCGCAGGGATTATCTTCAATATTGGGTCGAGACCGGGATACTTGTATCGGACGGAAATACCAAAGCGGTATCTGCTTTGCGCCCACCAAACCGGAGAAAAAAGAAGAACCTGCAACGCAGAAAAAAGAGCTGCCGGATATCGTCCCGTCAAGACCGACCGCCGCCGAGATAGCTCAGCGTGCAGAGGAATCGGCGGATATAAAATTCCTGCTTCTCGAAACGCAGAACAAGCTCGGAAGAACCATAGGCTATGACGGACAGTGTACTCTTCTGATGATGCACGATACATACGGAATACCGGTCGAAGTCATACTCATGATAATTGAATACGCCGTTTCGATCGGCAAATCAAGCTTTCATTATATAGCCTCGATCGGAAAAGACTGGGGCGAGCGCGAAATAGATACTATTGAAAAAGCGGACGAGCAGATAAGCAGGCTCAATTCAGTCAACCGCGTCTGGGCATCGTTTGCCGCGATGGCAGGGCTTTCAAACTCACGCCCGACTCAGGCGCAGACAAAATATATTATCACATGGAACCGCGAATGGGGTTTCTCTCCAGAGATGATTTTTTTTGGCATATGAGCAGATGGCGGAACACTGTCAGAAAATGAGCTTCCCGTATATGAACAAAGTGCTCGAATCATGGCACACGAACGGAATAAAAACACCGTCGGATGTCGAAAAGGCGAACAAGCCTGTATCTTCACCGAATTCGCCGCAGAACAAGAGTAAAACCAATGCGGGACACGCTTCTTCATACGACCTCAACGAATTCAACCGCAATGCAATGCAGAAACCGATAGTTTATAAGAAGAAAAACAAGGATTGAGAGGGGAAAGACAAATGAGCTACAGCCGCAAGGTATATGTGAAAGCCGCATCGGCGCTTGAACGCCGCCGCAGCAAAGCCGAGCGCACTCAGAGCATGCACCGCGAAGAGGCGTATGCAAAGATACCCGAGCTTATATCAATAGACCGCGAAATATCCTCGGCAGGTGCGGAAGTAATCCGCGCCATCGGCATGGGCGAGAATGCTCAGCGCTTTATCGAAGAGCTCTCGAAGAAGAATCTTGCCGCCCAGCAGCGCCGCAAGGATATCCTCAAAGAAAATGGCTATCCCGAGAATTATCTTGACGCGGACTATACCTGCAAGAAATGCCGCGATACGGGGTTTGTCAGCGGCGTGATGTGCGACTGCTACAAAGAACTTCTGCGCGACACCGCTCTCGCGGAGCTCAATGAGCTTTCGCCGAGCACACGCTCGACTTTCGAGAGCTTCAAAGTCAATTATTATCCCGATGCCGCAGACGCAGTTACGGGAGTCAACCCGCGGAGCAGAATGAAAGAAATACTCGACTTCTGCAAGGATTACGCCGCCGATTTCGGAACGGATTCGCCGAGCCTTCTGCTCTACGGCGCAACCGGACTCGGAAAGACCCATCTCTCGCTCGCGATAGCATCCGAGGCTATCAGAAAGGGTTACGGAGTTATATACGGCTCGGCGCAGAATCTTATGTCGCGTCTTGAAAAGGAACATTTTTCAAGCGGACGGGATAACGAATACGAGGGCAGCGAGCAGGCTATACTCGAATGCGATCTTCTCGTTATTGACGACCTCGGCGCGGAATTTTCAACCCAGTTCACCGTTGCGGAGCTCTATAATATAATAAATACCCGCATTATGAGCCGCCTGCCCGTTATAATCAGCACGAATCTCACTCCCGATGGGCTCGAGCAGAAATATACACAGAGAATAACTTCAAGAATAATAGGCAATTATATCTCGCTCTATTTCTGCGGAAAAGACATAAGACAGATAAAAACTATGGAACAGGAGTAATATGCCCTTATGGACATTATAAACAGCTTGACAAAATGTTCGGTCTCCAGCGCTGGCAGGTCGAAAAGCACAGTGAAACTTATCGACGAGGGCAACACGATACCGTTTATTGCCCGATACAGAAAAGAAGCGCACGGCACACTTGACGATCAGGTACTGCGTGAACTCTCCGAGAAGCTCGAATATCTGCGCAACCTCGACAAGCGCAGGGAAGAGATCAGTGCATCAATAACCGCGCAGGAGAAGATGACTCCCGAAATCGAAGCCGCTCTCGAAAAGGCTTCGACTCTCGCGGAAATTGAGGATATTTACCGCCCGTTCAGACCCAAGCGCAGAACACGCGCTTCGATAGCCAAAGAAAAAGGGCTTGAGCCGCTCGCCGACGCGACTTTTTGCTCAGACTGCCGATTCCGCTTCGCCGGCAGAGCTTGCGGCGGACTATATAGATGCCGAAAAGGGCGTTGAAACCGTCGAAGACGCGATAAACGGAGCGATGGATATTATCGCTGAAAACATATCGGATGACGCAGATATCCGCCGCCGTCTGCGCTCGCTGTTCACCGTTGCCGGTGTGCTCCAGTCGCGCGCTGCAGACAGCGAAAAAGAGAGCGTCTATACGATGTATTATGAATATGACGAGCCGGTCAATAAAATTGCCGGTCACCGCGTGCTTGCCGTCAACAGGGGCGAGAACGAAGGCTTCCTCAAAGTCGGCATAGATGTTGACCGCATAAAGGCTCTGAATATAATCAACGCAAATGTCCTGAGTGACAACGGCTCAGCCTGCACCGATACTGTACGTGACGCTGCCGCCGACGCATATGACCGACTTATATTCCCATCAGTCGAGCGCGAAACACGCAATATGATAACCGACAGCGCGGTTGAATCCGCACTCAAGGTGTTCTATGTGAACCTGCGCGAACTTCTGCTCCAGCCGCCAGTCAAGGGCAAGCGCGCCCTCGGACTCGACCCCGGCTACAGAACGGGATGCAAAGTCGCCGTTGTTGACGAAACCGGAAAAGTGCTCGATACCGGCGTTATATATGTTACTCATTCCGAGGAGCAGAAGTTCAAGGCAAAGCAGACGGTAAAACGCCTCATAGAAAAATACGGCGTTGAAGTAATAGCCATAGGCAACGGCACGGCTTCAAAGGAGACGGAGATATTTGCCGCCGATCTTATAAAAGAACTCGACCGCAAGGTGTCATATATGATGGTCAGCGAGGCGGGCGCTTCGGTTTATTCCGCTTCAAAGCTTGCGGCGGAAGAGTTCCCGCAGTTCGATGTTTCGCTCAGAAGCGCGGTCTCGATAGCCCGCAGACTTCAGGACCCGCTCGCCGAGCTTGTCAAAATCGACCCGAAAGCACTTGGCGTCGGTCAGTATCAGCACGATATGCCTAAAAAAGAACTCAGCGAAACGCTTGACGGCGCGGTCGAATACTGCGTCAACTCCGTCGGCGCGGATGTCAACACCGCCTCTCCGTCGCTGCTCTCGCATATAGCCGGAATCAACTCCGGCGTTGCCAAAAATATAGTCACTTACAGAGAAGAAAACGGCGCGTTTACTTCCCGCGCTCAGCTCAAGAAAGTGCCGAAGCTCGGTGCAAAAGCCTATGAGCAGTGCGCCGGATTCATCAGAGTCCCGGAGAGCAAGAATGTTCTCGACAACACCGGCGTTCACCCTGAGAGCTACGATGCCGCAAAAGCGCTGCTTGAGCTCTGCGGACTTACAGTAAAAGATGCCGCAAAGGGGAATACCGGTGCTCTTAAAGCGACCGTCGAGCTGCTTGGAGGCGAGAAAAAGGTTGCGGAAAAATTAGAGATAGGTCTGCCCACTCTTCAGGATATAATCAAAGAACTCCAGAAGCCCGGACGCGATCCGCGTGACGAGCTTCCGCCTCCGCTTCTGCGCACCGATGTCATGGATATCAACGACCTCAAGCCTGGCATGGAGCTGAAGGGAACGGTTCGCAATGTTATTGATTTCGGCGCATTCGTCGATATCGGAGTGCATCAGGACGGACTCGTTCACATTTCGCAGATAACCAACAAATATATCAAGCACCCATCTGAGGTGCTGAAAGTCGGCGATATCGTCACGGTGTGGGTGCTGGCGGTCGATGTCAAAAAGAACCGCATATCGCTGACCATGAAAAAAGATAACGTTCAGAAACCTAAGGAGTAAATAGTTTTGTCAGAAAAATTCAGAAAAGATCTCACGCAGGGGAGCGTCACAAAACAGTTGCTCAAAATTTTCCGTGCCTTCCCTGCTTTCAAACCTTTTGCAGGCACTTTATTCGGTCGCCGATATGGTGATTGTCGGCCAGTTTTGCGGAAAATCCGGAATAACCGGAGTTTCGATAGGCGGTCAGATAAATATTCTCGTTACCGGTGCAGCTCTCGGTCTCGCCATCGGCGGAACGGTGCTCATAGCTCAATACGGCGGAGCTAAAAAATACGATGATCAAAAGAGCACGATAGGCACAATGACTACGCTCTATATTATTCTCAGCGCAGTGCTTACCGTCGTTATGGTTCTGCTCACAAAGCCGATACTGCGCCTGCTCAAAACGCCGGACAACGCATTTGAAGAAGCGGTCAGATATCTGACTATCTGCATGCTCGGCACGGTGTTCATGTTCTTGTACAACGCCATAAGCGCGATACTGCGCGGCATGGGCGATTCGAAGCGTCCGCTCTATTTCGTGGCGATAGCCGCCGCGGTAAATGTTGTCGGAGATATAGTTCTTGTCGGTCCGCTGAAAATGGGCGCGGCCGGAGCGGCAATAGCCACTATCAGCTCTCAGGGGATAAGCGTTATTCTCTCGCTCATCTATCTCTTCAACAGCGGATTCTTCTCCGGCTACAAAATAAAAGATTTCAGAATAGACAGGCAGAAAGCTTTGAGCATAATAAAAATAGGTCTGCCGTCGTCTGTTCAGCAGGTTATAGTCTCGTTTTCGTTTTTGACGCTGACGGCGCTCGTCAATTCTCTGCCGAATGCGGCTGCTGCGTCTGCCTGTCAGGGAATCGTCGGTAAGATAAATTCGTTTGCCATTCTGCCCGGACTCGCGATGAGCAGCGCCATATCTTCAATGGCGGGTCAGAATATCGGTGCAGGCGAATTCAAGCGCGCCAAGAAGACAATGACGACAGGACTCGCGATAGCGATGGGCATTTCGGTGCTCGTGTTCGTTATAGTCGAGATATTCCCGCGAGAGCTGCTGTCGCTGTTTACAAGCGAAACGGATGTTATCGAAACGGGCATAACATTCCTGAGACTCGCCGCAGTCGATTATTTAATAGTCACTCCCGTGTTCTGCATGAACGGTCTCGCGATCGGCGCGGGATATACAAATATCGCTCTGCTCAACGCGGTTTTCAGTTCGATAGTTATAAGAGTCCCGCTCGCTTATCTGCTTGTGCGCGTGCTTGATCTCGGCTTCAACGGTATCGGAATCGCCATGGGATTTGCTTCTGTCGCGTCGATAGTTGTAGGATTTATATTCATACAAAGCGGCAAGTGGAAGAAAGCAAAAATAAAGCTTTAAACAGGATTTTGTAAGGCGAAGAAAGGCACGCCTTATGCAATACATATCCGTTTTAATCGGATAATCATTTGATATGGAGGACAAAAACATGAAGATTCTCGTTACGGGAGGCGCCGGTTTTATCGGCAGCAACTTTATCTATCATATGCTCCGCGAGCATCCGGATTATGATATCGTCTGCCTCGACCTTCTGACTTATGCCGGCAATCTCAAGACCCTCGACGAGGCGATGAAAAACGAGCATTTCAAGTTCGTAAAGGGCGATATCGCAGACCGCGAGTTTGTTGACAAGCTGTTCGAGGATGAGAAGTTCGATATAGTCGTCAACTTCGCGGCGGAAAGCCATGTTGACCGCTCGATAGAGAACCCCGAAGTGTTCCTCAGAACGAACATTATGGGCACTGCGGCTCTCATGGATGCCGCGAGAAAAACGGGCGTAAAGCGCTATCATCAGGTGTCGACCGACGAGGTTTACGGAGACCTTCCGCTCGATAGAACCGATCTGTTCTTCACGGAGGAGACACCTATACACACTTCGAGCCCGTATTCCGCGTCAAAGGCTTCCGCAGATTTGCTTGTGCTTGCTTATTACAGAACCTACGGACTGCCTGTAACTATTTCGAGGTGCTCAAACAACTATGGCCCTTATCATTTCCCGGAGAAGCTTATACCTCTGATGATATCAAGAGCCTATAACAACGAGAGTCTGCCTGTCTACGGCGAGGGACTCAATGTCCGCGACTGGCTCTATGTTGAGGATCACTGCCGCGCTATCGATCTCATTATTCATAACGGCAGGGTAGGCGAGGTCTACAATGTCGGCGGTCACAATGAGAAGCGCAATATAGATGTTGTCAAAACGATTCTGCGCATCATGGGCAAGCCCGAAACTCTTATCACCCATGTCAAAGACAGAGCCGGTCATGATCTGCGATATGCCATTGACCCGACAAAGATACACAACGAGCTCGGCTGGAGCCCGGAGACCACCTTTGATGAGGGCATAAAGAAGACCGTCGACTGGTATATGAACAATAAGCAGTGGTGGGAAGACATCATCAACGGTGAATACCAAAATTATTACGAAAAAATGTATTCCAACAGATAAATAATTTTGTCTTTTTCTATTTGAGTGTTCTATAATTTATTTTTGAACTCAAGTACAAAAAAGTATTTACAACACACTTTTTTTCGTGCTATAATACAGAAAAAGGCGTATAGCCTTTAGTTAGGAGTTTCCAATGTCGGAAAAGAAAGAGAAGAAAGAAAAAGAACAGAAGAACACCGCGGAGGCGGAGCCCTCCAGGCGTTCGAGAAAAAAGCAGAACACTCACAAAGCTATTCTGCATCAGGCAAAGGTACTCTTTGAAAAAGAGGGTATCGGCAATGTCACAATTGAGCAGATAAGCGAGAGTGCCGATGTTTCGCGTTCCACATTCTTTTCGCACTTTGCTTCCGTTGACGATCTTCTCAAGGAGATTTCGGACGAGGAGATAAACGACGTCTTTGAAGCGGCAAGAAAGGGCGACGGCGAGCTTACCGTCAGTGCACTTTTGAAGCAGCTCAACGATGACACTTATCCGTATCCGTATCTTTCCGCAGAGGTTCTCATGCGCGGCATTCTCTCAAAAGGCGAGTCGAATTTCGCGCAGGTCGACCGTTTTCTCCGCAAGGAGATAGTGACCGACAAGAGTTATGCGAACACCCTCGAGGAGTTTTCGTCAAAAGAGCTTTCAGCTCTTATTCTCGGAGCCTTCTTCGGTCTTATCTTCCAGAAGATGATAAACGACGAGAGCTTCACAAACCCCGATGAAACAAGCGTGACTATCCAGAAATTCATAAAATATCTGAAAAATCAGGAGGAATTATCATGAGCAACGGATATGGAATCAGCAAATGGGAAGACGCAAAGACCATTTACAATGAGCTTCACGAGCTCACTTCTAAGCCGATCTATTGTGTTTCCGAAGAGGCACTTAAAGACGTTCTCGATTATTTCGAGACCAAGTGCGCAAAGTCGAAGGCGATCACCACCGAGGCAAAGCAGTATATCCCCGGCGGCGTTCAGCACAACCTCGCTTTCAACTATCCCTTCCCGATTTGCGTGACCAAGGCTGAAGGCGCGTTCCTTTATGACCTTGACGGCAACAAGTACTATGACTTCCTGCAGGCAGGCGGCCCGACAATCCTCGGCAGCAACTATGCTCCCGTGAGAGAGAAGGTCATTGAGCTTCTTAATGACTGCGGCCCTGTAACCGGTCTGTTCCATGAGGGTGAGCTCCTGCTCGCTAAGGAGATCAACAAACATATGCCCAACGTCGAGATGTTCCGTATGCTCGGTTCGGGCACTGAGTCCGTTATGGCTGCTATCCGTGTTGCACGCTGTGCCACAAAGGCAAAGCGCATCATCAAGGTCGGCGGCGCATATCACGGCTGGTCCGATCAGATGGTTTACGGTCTGAAGATTCCGGGCTCCAGATTCTTCCTTGAGTCCCACGGTATTCCGCACAGCTGCTACGGCACTACCGACGAGGTCAGACCCAACGATCTTGACATGCTCGAGAAGATGCTCAAGCTCAACAAGATGCGCGGCGGCACAGCTGCTGTTATCGTTGAGCCTGTCGGCCCCGAGAGCGGCACAAGACCTGTTGATTTCAACTACAACAAGGAAGTCAGAAAGCTCTGCGACAAGTACGGCTGCCTGTTCATCTTCGATGAGGTTGTTACCGGCTTCCGTGTCGGCCTCGGCGGTGCTCAGGGTTACTTCGATGTCGTACCCGATCTGACCATCTTCGGCAAGATCGTTGCCGGCGGTTATCCGTCAGCAGGCGGCGTCGGCGGTAAGAAGGAGTTCGTCAGCGGCATGGCCGCAGGTGTCGGCACCATGATGAAGCGCGCTTATGTCGGCGGTACTCTCGCGGCTAACCCGCTTTCGTCCTATGCAGGCTACTGCGCTATCCAGGAGATCGCAAGAACCAACGCTTGCGAAGTCGCAGGCAGAGCCGGTGACAGACTTGCTGCAGGTCTTAAAGATCTTGTTAACAAGTACGGCCTTCCTTATGTTGTTTACAACCAGGGCTCTATCGTCCACCTCGAGTGCACCGGTGCAATGAGCTACGACTTCAGCTCGATGAATATCCTCAAGTCGGCTCTCCCGATGCTCAAGACAAAGCCCGAGATGCTCCGCAGAAAGTCCGCTATGGAAGAGATGGGCGCAGCTTACATGGCAAACGGTATCGTTACCCTTGCCGGTAGCCGTCTTTACACTTCGATGGCAGATACCGACGAGATCATCGACGGTGCTCTTGAGAGATTTGACGATGTCTTCAAGAACGTCAAGGTCTGCCCCGCAGACCGCGTTTTCGCAAAGAAATAATCAAAAACTGATAAATGAGATGCTCTCCTTCGGGAGGGCATCTTTTTTCGGCATAATAGCCACGAGTTTTCAAAAAGTAATTGAATAACTTTTATAAATGTGCTAATATTAATAAGATAAACATTTGTTCATGGCTCGAAAAGAGGCGGTAATCATGCATGAGGATCACAGAAAAAGAGTAAAGGAACGCTTTCTGAAAGACGGGATAGAAAATATGCCCGATCATGAGGTACTTGAACTGCTTCTGTTCTTTTCAATACCGCGCAAAGACACCAACGCTCTGGCGCACGAATTGATAGAACACTTCGGCTCTCTTAACTGTGTGCTCGAAGCTTCCGCCGATGATCTTATGCAGGTAAACGGAATAGGGGAAGCCTCTGCGACGCTTATAACACTTGCTTTTCAGCTGACGAAAAAGTATCTGAAAAACGCATCGGACAAGAAACTGAAAAAATACGACGGACCTGAGTCGGTCAAAGAGCTTCTGATGTCAAAATATCTCGGAGCGCGGGAAGAGATGGTCTATATGCTGTCTCTCGACTTTGACGACAATATTCTCGCAATAAACAAGATATCGCACGGCACATTTTCTGCCGCAAATATAGACAAGCGTTTTGTGCTTGAAACTGCATTCCGCAATAAGGCACGTTCGGTCGTGCTCGTTCATAATCATGTCAACGGAATACCCATTCCGTCGCGCGACGATCTAAACACCACAAAGGCGGTCGGCGATTTCTTTCAGGGCGTAAATGTTCATCTGCTCGACCATCTCATATATACCGACGAAGACATCTTTTCAATGGCGCAGGTTAAGAAATTTGCACCGCTGTTTATATAAAGGATATCAATATGGATAAGTTCATTCTTCATTCTCAATACAAACCCATGGGCGACCAGCCGCAGGCGATAGCCGAACTGACCGACGGAGTCAACAGAGGATTCACCGAACAGACTCTGCTCGGCGTTACGGGCTCCGGTAAAACATTCACAATGGCGAATGTCATTGCCAATCTAAATCGCCCGACGCTCATTCTCGCCCATAATAAAACGCTCGCGGCTCAGCTCTGTTCCGAGTTCCGCGAGTTTTTCCCTGAAAACGCAGTCGAGTATTTTGTTTCGTACTACGACTACTATCAGCCGGAAGCTTATATCCCGTCAACGGACACTTATATTGAAAAAGATTCCGCTATAAATGACGAGATAGACAAACTCCGCCATTCCGCGACCTCTGCACTCTCCGAACGGCGCGATGTTATAATCGTCGCCAGCGTGTCGTGCATATACAGCTTGGGCGACCCTATCGACTACCGCAGCATGGTTATTTCGCTCCGCCCCGGAATGGAAAAGAGCCGCGATGAAGTTATAAACAAGCTCGTTGAAATACAGTATGAGCGCAATGATATAAATTTCATCAGAAACAAGTTCCGAGTTCGCGGAGACGTGCTTGAGATATTCCCGGCGCAGTCGAGCGAAAACGCAATCAGAGTTGAATTTTTCGGCGACGAGGTTGACCGCATATCTGAGATAAACGCCCTGACAGGTGAGGTCAAGGGCGTACTGTCCCATGTCGCAATATATCCCGCGTCACACTATGTCGTTTCGCAGGAAAAGATGGAGCGCTCGATCAAAGAGATATATGATGAGATGACCGAGCGCGTCGCTCAGTTTGAGAGTCAGGGCAAACTGCTCGAAGCGCAGCGCATAAAGCAGCGCACGGAATATGATATCGAAATGCTTCGCGAAACCGGCTTCTGCAAGGGAATCGAGAACTATTCGAGAGTCATGTCCGGGCGCGAACCCGGTTCTCCGCCGTTTACACTGCTCGACTATTTCCCGAAGGATTTTCTGCTGTTTGTCGATGAATCCCATGTAACGCTTCCGCAGGTACGCGGAATGTACGGCGGCGACCGCTCAAGAAAAGATACGCTCGTTGAATTCGGCTTCCGTTTACCGTCCGCATATGACAACAGACCGCTGACTTTCGATGAGTTCTACGAGAGAGTCGGTCAAAAAATATTCGTCAGCGCAACGCCCGGCGAGTTCGAACGCGAGACAAGTTCGCAGATTGCCGAACAGCTTATCCGTCCCACAGGTCTCATCGATCCCTCGATTTCAGTCAGACCTACCGAGGGTCAGATAGACGATATTATATCCGAGATAAATATAAGAGTCGAGCGCAAAGAGCGCGTTCTTCTGACTACGCTCACAAAGAAGATGGCAGAGGATCTGACGGATTATCTCGAAGACCTCGGCATAAAAGTGCGCTATATGCACCACGATGTTGATACGATAGAACGAATGGAAATTATCCGCGATCTGCGCCTCGGTGAGTTTGATGTGCTCGTAGGCATAAACCTGCTGCGCGAGGGATTGGATATTCCTGAGGTCTCGCTCGTCATAATTCTTGATGCCGACAAGGAGGGCTTCCTGCGCTCCGAAACATCGTTGATACAGACGATAGGACGCGCGGCGCGAAACGCGAACGGCGAGGTTATCATGTATGCCGACTCCGTTACCCCGTCGATGGAGCGCGCAATAGTTGAGACCGAACGCAGACGCCAGAAGCAGATGGCATATAACGAAGAGCACGGAATTGTGCCCAAGACAATAATCAAGGGCGTTCGCGATGTTATCGAGATAACCAGCAAAAAGGACAAGGGCGAAAAGCCGATAAAGAAGATGAACCGCAAGGAGCGCGAAGAGATGATAGTTCGCCTGACTGCGGAAATGAAAGCGGCGGCGAAAATACTTGAATTTGAGCACGCGGCATATCTTCGCGATAAGATAAACAAATTAAGAGAAGGAAAGTAATCGGAGGCGATATTCTTGCCGCAGAAAAATATAATTGTAAAAGGCGCAAGGGAGCACAACTTGAAAAATGTCGATGTTGAAATACCGCGCGACAAGCTCGTGGTGTTCACAGGGCTTTCGGGTTCGGGAAAATCATCGTTGGCATTTGACACTATATACGCCGAGGGGCAGAGAAGATATGTCGAGTCCCTCTCGTCATACGCAAGACAGTTCCTTGGTCAGATGGAGAAGCCTCAGGTGGACTACATCGAGGGACTTTCTCCCGCTATATCAATAGATCAGAAAACGACGTCAAAGAACCCGCGTTCAACCGTCGGAACGGTGACTGAAATATATGATTATCTGCGCCTGCTCTATGCCCGCATAGGTATTCCGCACTGTCCCGTCTGCGGCAGGGAGATATCGAGGCAGACTGTTGACGATATCGTTGACAGCGTGCTCGAGCTGCCCGAGGGCACCAGAATTCAGGTCATGGCACCTATTGCGCGCGGCAAAAAGGGTCAGTTCGTCAAGGAACTCGAAAGCGCGAAAAAGGACGGATATGTCCGCGTGCGCGTTGACGGAATAATATATGACCTCAGTGAAAAAATCGAGCTGGACAAGAACAAAAAGCACAATATAGAAATTGTGGTCGACAGACTCGTTGTAAAAGAGAGCATTCGAAGCAGGCTTGCCGATTCCATTGAAACAGCAACAGGTCTTTCAAACGGCATTCTGCTTGTTGATATAATAGGCGGCGAAGAGAAGCTTTATTCTCTCGACTATGCCTGTCCGGAGCACGGAGTCAGCATTGAAGAGCTTGAACCGCGTATGTTCTCGTTCAACAACCCATTCGGCGCCTGCCCGACCTGCTCCGGACTCAGCGTATTCATGAAGCCAGACCCTAATCTTATCGTGCCGGATAAAAATCTTTCGCTCAGACAGGGCGCGATAAAGGCGAGCGGCTGGAACAATGCCGACGGCGGCACGATAGCGCAGATGTACATGGAGGGCATTGCACAAAAATACGGCTTCACACTCGACACTCCGTTCAAGGATATCCCCGCGGACGGCGTTGACGCCATTATGTACGGCACAAAGGGCGAAAAGCTGAAGCTTACCCGCAGAAACGAATACGGAACCGGCTCATATATGACGGCATTTGAAGGCATCTGCAACAATATTGAGCGCAGATATAAAGAGACGGCGAGCGATTGGACGCGCGCCGAGCTCGAGCAGTGTATGTCCACCGTAAAATGTCCCGATTGCCACGGCGCAAGGCTCAGAAAAGAATCGCTGTGCGTCACTGTCGGCGGAATAAACATTGACGAATTTGCAAGAAAATCCATTATCAAAGCGATAGAATTTCTTGATTCTCTCACTCTTACCGAGCGCGAGCAGATGATAGCAAAGCTTATTGTCAAGGAGATAAGGGACAGACTGACCTTCCTGCGCAGCGTCGGTCTCGGCTATCTCACCCTTGCCCGCTCATCGGCGAGCCTCTCGGGCGGAGAAAGCCAGAGAATCCGCCTTGCCACGCAGATAGGCTCGTCTTTAGTCGGGGTTTTATATATTCTCGACGAGCCGAGCATAGGACTGCACCAGCGCGACAACGAGAAGCTTCTGAATACGCTTCGTGAGCTCCGAGATATAGGCAACACGCTCATAGTCGTTGAGCACGACGAGGACACAATGCGCGCGGCGGATTATATCGTCGATGTCGGCCCGGGAGCGGGTATACACGGCGGAAAGATAGTCTGCACGGGTACGGCCGAGGATATAATGAACTGCAAGGAGTCGATAACCGGGCAGTATCTTAGCGGCCGCAAGAAAATTCCGGTTCCCGCAAAGCGCAGAAAAGGCAACGGAAAAAGCCTGAAAATAATCGGCGCACGCGAAAACAATCTCAAAAATATAGATGCCGAAATCCCGCTCGGCGAGTTTGTGTGTATAACCGGCGTATCCGGTTCGGGCAAATCGTCGCTTATAAACGAGATACTGTATAAACGCCTTGTGACCGAACTCAACGGAGCGAAAAAAGTTGCGGGCGCGCATACGGATATCCTCGGAATTGACAATCTCGACAAGGTTATCGCAATATACCAGTCCCCGATAGGGCGTACTCCGCGCTCTAATCCGGCGACATATACAGGCGTGTTCAATGATATCCGCGACCTGTTCGCATCAACTGCCGAGGCAAAAGCGAGGGGATACAAAGCAAACAGATTCTCGTTCAATGTCAAAGGCGGACGCTGCGAGGCGTGCCAGGGCGACGGAATAGTGAAGATAGAGATGCACTTCCTCGCCGACATCTATGTACCGTGCGATGTCTGCAAGGGCGCAAGATACAACCGCGAAACACTCGAAGTCAAATACAAGGGCAAAAATATCTATGATGTGCTCGAAATGACCGTTGAAGAGGGGCTTGAGTTCTTTTCAAGCATACCGAAGATAAAGCGCAAATTGCAGACCCTCTACGATGTCGGTCTCGGCTATGTCAAAATCGGTCAGCCCGCAACTACACTTTCCGGCGGCGAGGCGCAGCGCGTCAAGCTTTCAACCGAGCTTTCACGCCGCTCTACAGGAAAGACTGTTTATATTCTTGACGAACCTACTACAGGGTTGCACACAGCCGATGTACACAAGCTCATCGAAGTGCTCCACAGGCTTGTTGACAACGGAAATTCAGTCATTGTTATCGAACACAACCTCGATGTCATAAAGACCGCCGACTGGATACT
>ENA-OQET01000354-OQET01000354.1-human-gut-metagenome-genome-assembly--contig:-NODE-354-length-25165-cov-4.338446_pt1 | contig 25165 bp, 19 predicted proteins | sample MGYA00242800_ERZ504645 | MGnify/ENA primary metagenome ERZ504645 (study PRJEB26092, sample SAMD00036308) | human gut metagenome | host: Homo sapiens | study: EMG produced TPA metagenomics assembly of... | reverse complement strand
CATAAACATGACCGTCAAGTTCGAATATTTTATTGATTCTACGCTTGCGAGCCTCGGCAATCATGAATGTTGCGTACTCTTCGAAGATGCGGTAGTTACGTTGCTCATTAGCCTTACTAAGATTGCTTCGAGTTACAGACTTCCCGATTCCGAGATGGTAAAGTTTTCCAGCATGAGCTTCCATAGCCACAATCAAGTCTCTAAGACTCTCTCGATTGGATAGCTGACCGAACATCATCGTAAGTAGTTGATTCCAACAGGTATAGCTCTTGATATATTTGTCGCCTTCATACTTCTTTATGAGATAGTTGAAGTGATTACGATCAAGAAATCGGGTTAATTGAGCAAAAACGAACTTGTCTTTATGCATAACGGTCTGATTAATACCGCAAAAGTAAATTCAAATCCGTTGACTCCCAAAACACTTATAACAAATTGAATTTCAATTATTTCAAAGAACTTCTATGATTTTTTAGTGGACACTAATGACATGATATATATTCATCACTAAAATCTCAAAAAAGATTGTACATATTTTCCAAAAACTTCAAGTAAAATTCACCAAAAGATCGAGAATTTTTCTCCCTACAAAGTTTTTACGCATTCTCCCTTTCATCCTTTCATAAGGAACTCTTTTCAGGTGAAAGGCATGAAGCACATTTTTTTGACTGACAGTATGACAAAAAATTGTATTTTGCAGCTGTTTTATGTTTTTATTCATTCAGGCACGAAATTTGTAGAAAGTCGAAGAATAATTATATGCAACATTTGTATTAAGAAATAAATAAAAATAGATATTATCATGACTACAAAAAATCATCATCCGCAAGAAGAAGAGGTATTGAAGGCTCAACAAGAAGAAGCATCGGAACAAACCGAAACTCAAACAGAAGAAACTTCTAACACAGAAGAACAGTGCGAAGAGCCATCTGCTGAACAAAAGCTGGAAAAAGAATTAGAGGAAGCTAAGCAAACTATCGAAGACCAAAAAGATAAATATTTAAGACTTTCTGCAGAGTTCGACAACTACCGCAAACGTACAATGAAAGAAAAAGCTGAATTAATTAAGAATGGTGGAGAAAAAGCAATCAGCGCAATTCTTCCTATTCTTGATGATTTAGAACGTGCCTTGCAAAACATGCAGAAAGCCGACAATGTACAGGCTATGTATGAAGGTATAGACCTTATTTCACAGAAATTCCTGAAAGTTCTCGCACAAGAAGGTCTGCAAAAAATGGAACCGGTAGGAGAAACATTCGACACCGACTTTCATGAAGCAATAGCATTGGTTCCTGCTCCGGACGAAACACAGAAGGGTAAAGTTCTAGATTGTGTCCAAACAGGATACAAGCTAAACGACAAAGTTATTCGCCATGCAAAAGTTGTTGTAGCACAGTAATTTCCTAATCCTTGTTTTTATCATTATGCAAAAGAGATTATTAACGAAGTGCTGGGCGTAGACAATCAGCTTCAGCAGACGAGATAAAAAAAGCATACCGTAAGAAAGCAATCCAATATCATCCTGATAAAAATCCAGGAGATAAAGAAGCAGAAGAAAATTTAAAGAAGCTGCAGAAGCTTATGAAGTACTAAGCAATCCAGATAAGCGTGCACGTTATGACCAGTTCGGACATGCTGGAGTAGATGGAGCTGCTGGAGCTGGAGGCTTTGGCGGTTTTGGCGGACAGGGTATGTCTATGGATGACATATTCTCTATGTTTGGCGATATCTTCGGTGGACATGGAGGTTTCAGCGGCTTTGGAGGCGGTGGCGGACAAACCCGCCAGCGTAAATTCCGGGGATCAGACTTACGTGTAAAGGTCAAGCTAAACTTAAAAGAAATCTCAACTGGAGTTGAAAAGAAATTCAAGCTTAAGAAATATGTTCAATGTTCACATTGTCATGGAACAGGAGCAGAAGGTGACGGTGGTGTAGAAACTTGTCCTACATGTCACGGTACAGGAAGCGTTACCCGTACACAACAAAGCATATTTGGTATGATGCAAACCCAAACCGTATGTCCTCAGTGTGGCGGTGAAGGTAAAATCATCAAAAATAAATGTAAGGAATGTGGCGGTGAAGGTATCGTATATGGCGAAGAGGTAGTTACTGTAAAAATTCCAGCAGGTGTAGCCGAAGGAATGCAAGTTACCATGAACGGTAAAGGTAATGCAGGAAAGCACAACGGAGTAGCCGGAGACTTGTTAGTTCTTATCGAAGAAGAAAAACATCCGGAACTAATTCGTGATGAAAGCGACCTGATATACAACCTGTTGTTAAGTGTACCTACTGCCGCACTGGGAGGAACCGTAGAGATTCCGACTATCGACGGAAAAGCTAAAATTAAAATCGAGCCGGGTACACAGCCCGGAAAGGTGCTTCGCCTGCGAGGAAAAGGATTACCTAACATTAACAGTTATGGATACAGTACCGGAACTGGAGATTTACTGGTAAATGTAAGTGTATATATTCCTGAGAGTCTGACCAAAGAAGAACGACAAGCTTTGGAAAAATGGCAGGAATCGGAAAGCTTTAAACCAGATATGAGCTTAAAAGAAAAGATATTCAAAAAGTTCAGAAGCTTGTTCGATTAATATTTCACATACAACAAAAAAGGTGCAACATAGCATTCTTTGTATAAGAGAAAGGCTATGTTGCACCTTTTTTCATATAAATCTGCGTTAATCTGCGTTAATCTCTGTTGCTCCTGTCATGCGACATACAAGAATATCCGTATCTTTGGTAAAAGATAAATGTAAAAAAACGCTGACATGAAACAAATATACCTGATACTACTCGTCTTATTATTCCCTTTCAAAATCTTTTCACAGACAGAAAAGGAAAAAGACATTGCTCCTTCTCCTGAAGCTACGCAAACTACAATGATAAAAGACAGCCTTGATGTACCGTTGGTATCCCCTATTCCTCAAACAGGATATATACAGCCCTTTGGTATGTATGGTATCACCCCATTCGATTATGGTTATGCCACATGGCAACTGCACAAAGGCTTCAATGCTTCCATTGGCTTGAATCTGACATTCAGCCCCAGCAAATATGCTCCATCTGGAGTAGGATTCGGACAAGATGCAGCATTTATGTATGCTGTTCCTATCACCGAACGCCTCAGTGTGGCAGGAGGACTTTATGCCAGCAATATGGACTGGGGATTTCTCCGATATCATACGGTAGGAATTGCAGGAGTAGCAGCATATAAACTGACCGACAGAATCAGTATTTACGCCTATGGGAACAAATCCTTCACACCTCAACGTCCACCTTATTATTATCCTCTGCCAAACTATGCACCCGACCGTATCGGAGGCATGATTAATTTCAAGGTAGGCGAAAGCAGCTCTTTCAGTATAGGTATAGAGGGAAGAAAAAATGATTATCCATGGTGGTACTGATATATTATGTCAATAAATGATTTATCTTTGCACGACAAAAAACAACAGACATAAATGACTTATCAGGAAACTCTAGCATATTTATATAATAGCGCTCCTTTATTTCAACATGTAGGAAAGGCAGCATACAAAGAAGGATTAGAAAACACACTGGCACTCGACGAATATTTCGGACATCCACACAAGAAGTTCCGGTCTATCCACGTAGCTGGAACAAACGGTAAAGGCTCATGTTCGCATACATTAGCAGCAATCCTTCAGTCCGCAGGTTACCGTGTGGGATTATATACATCTCCTCATCTGGTCGATTTCCGTGAACGTATCCGTATAAACGGGATTCCTGTTTCACAAGACTTCGTTATTGATTTCGTGGAAAAACATCGTTCTTTCTTCGAACCGCTTCACCCTTCTTTTTTCGAACTGACTACCGCAATGGCATTTCATTATTTTGCATGCCAGCAAGTAGATGTAGCTGTTATAGAAGTAGGATTGGGAGGACGACTGGACTGCACTAATATCATTCATCCAGATTTATGTCTGATCACCAATATCAGTTTCGATCATGTGCAATTTCTTGGTAATACGCTAGAAAAAATAGCAGGTGAAAAAGCAGGAATTATCAAGCCATCCGTACCTGTAGTAATTGGTGAAACAACTCCCGAAACAAAATCAGTTTTCCAACATAAGGCAGCAGAAGTTAACGCCCCAATCATTTTTGCTGAAGAAGAGCATCTGCTAACAGATATATTCCAAGACGAAGATGGAAAATATACTTACCAGACAAGCTCTCTTAAAGACTTAAAAGGTGAACTGGGAGGATTTTGTCAGAAGAAGAACACCAATACTTTACTTTCGGCTATTCATCAGCTAGAAAAATTGAATTACCATATTTCCGAAACAGATATCCGGAACGGATTTGCTCATGTCTGTGAATTGACCGGATTAATGGGACGCTGGCAAAAATTATCGGAACATCCTACTGTTATATGCGATACAGGACATAATGTAGGAGGAATACAATACATTGTAAAACAATTATCCTGCCAAAAATATAAACAACTACGTATTGTAATCGGAATGGTAAATGATAAAGACATTACTGGAGTACTGGCAATGCTTCCTAAAAACGCCATTTACTATTTTACTCAAGCAAGTGTACAACGTGCTCTACCAGCCGATAAAGTAAAAGAACTGGCAATTCCATTTGGCCTGAAAGGTGAAGCTTATCCCGATGTAAAAACAGCATTAGCCTCTGCGCAAAAAGATGCAGAAACAGATGACTTTATATTTGTAGGGGGAAGTAGTTTTATCGTTGCCGATTTGCTTTCGACTTGCCTACCTAAAGAATAAAATAACAGATTTGTTTGTGTATCTTGAATAAAATCTTTTTATTTGCATACATTTACAAGTCATAAAAAGATAACGACAGATATAAAAAATTATGAATAACACATTTTATTACGAAAATAACCTTTGCGGCTTAAAGCGAACCGATTTCCAGAAAAATATCGGAGGCAAAGAAACTGATTTATTTATCTTGACAAACGACAACGGTGCTGAAATGGCTATCACCAACTATGGAGGTGCTATCTTAGCCATTATGGTTCCTGATAAAAATGGGAAACTGGCCAATGTCGTACAAGGACATGACAATATAGAAAGTGTAATCAATAGCCCGGAAGTTTTCTTAAGCACATTAATCGGACGCTACGGAAACCGTATAGCCAAAGGAAAATTCCAGCTTGACGGTAAAGAATACAAACTTACAATCAACAATGGTCCGAATTCACTTCACGGAGGACCGACTGGCTACCATGCACGCGTTTGGGATGCCCAGCAAACAAGCAAACAAAGTGTAACACTTCATTATCTTTCAGAGGATGGAGAAGAAGGATTCCCAGGCAACCTTGATATAACAGTTGTTTACACTTTTACCAATCAGAACGAATTAGTTCTTACTTATACAGCAACAACAGACAAACGTACAATTGTCAATCTTACTCACCACGCATTTTTCAGCCTTTCTGGTCTGGCAACACCGACCGCCAGTGTAGAAAACAATATAGTTACTATCAACGCTGATTTTTATACTCCGATTGATGAAGTTTCTATTACTACCGGAGAAATACTAAAAGTAGAAGGAACGCCAATGGATTTCCGCACTCCACATACTATAGGAAGCCGTATCAACGAACCGTTCCAACAACTTGTTTATGGAGCTGGATACGATCATAATTATGTAATCAATAAGCAAGAAGCAGGAACACTGACATTTGCTGCCAAATGCGTAGAACCAATCAGCGGTCGTACTCTTGAAGTTTATACCACCGAACCAGGCGTACAAGTATACACAGCCAACTGGCACAGTGGTTTCGCTGGATGGCATGGAGCTACATTCCCCGCACGTAGTGCAATCTGTTTCGAGGCACAACATTTCCCCGATACACCAAATAAAGGTCATTTCCCTTCTGCAGCCCTTAATCCTGGAGAAGTATACCATCAAGTTACCGTATACAAATTCGGAATAGAGCAATAATTTAATGAAACAGAACTAACCTAATTTATTAACCCTATATTATCAACAAAACCATGAATCAACAAAAACAGAATGGCAATCTCATCGCAATTATTACGATGTTCTTTCTTTTTGCGATGATCTCTTTCGTCACTAATCTTGCAGCACCTTTCGGAACGATTTGGAAAAACCAATATGCCGGCGCAAACACCCTGGGTATGATGGGAAACATGATGAACTTCCTTGCATACTTGTTCATGGGTATTCCGGCAGGAAATATGCTTGTAAAAATTGGTTATAAGAAAACTGCCCTGATTGCAATGGCAGTAGGTTTCTTCGGCTTGCTCACCCAGTATATTTCAAGCTTGGTAGGCGCTGATGTTTCAGTGTTCTCAATGGGTGAATACACTATTAAATTAAACTTTATCATTTATCTGCTGGGAGCATTCATCTGTGGTTTCTGCGTATGTATGTTAAATACTGTAGTAAACCCGATGTTGAACCTGTTAGGTGGAGGTGGTAACAAAGGAAACCAGTTAATCCAGGCAGGTGGTGCACTGAACTCATTGTCAGGTACTCTTACTCCGCTTTTCGTAGGTGTATTGATCGGCAGTGTAACTCCTCAGACTGCAATGTCGGATGTAGCTCCGTTGCTTTTCATCGCAATGGGTGTATTTATCTTCACATTCATCATTATTTCTTTTGTCAGCATTCCAGAACCGCACTTGCGTAAAGGTAAAGTTCAAAAAGAACAACACCCTCACAGCCCATGGAGCTTCCGTCACACTGTACTAGGTGTTATCGGTATCTTTATTTATGTAGGTATCGAAATTGGTATCCCGGGAACACTTAACTTCTACTTGGCAGACTCTACAGAAAAAGGAGCTGGTCTGCTTACGGACGGTGCCGCTATCGGTGGAGCTATCGCTGCAATTTACTGGTTATTGATGCTGGTTGGACGTTTGGCAAGTAGTGTCATCAGCGGTAAAGTATCAAGCCGTGTACAGCTTATCACAGTATCAATAGTTGCTATCTGCTTTATCCTTATCGCTATCTTTACTCCGAAAGAAGTTACAGTATCTATGCCGGGCTATAGCGCCGACAATGGTTTCCAGATGGCATCTGTACCTCTGAGCGCTCTGTTCCTTGTATTGTGCGGACTTTGCACATCAATCATGTGGGGAGGTATTTTCAACCTCGCTGTAGAAGGATTGGGTAAATATACAGCACAGGCATCAGGAATTTTCATGATGATGGTTGTAGGTGGTGGAATCCTGCCATTGATACAGCAGTTCATCTCAGACTCAGCTGGTTACATGAATAGTTACTGGCTTATCATTGCAATGTTAGCTTATCTGTTGTTCTACGGATTAGTAGGTTGCAAAATGTAAATAAAGATATCCCTGTTGAATAATAAGATGATAGACGAAAATGATGGATGAAGATTATCACTTTTTGTTAAAGAAGTCTTCATTCATCATTTTTTAGTTTCTCACTAAAACAATATTAACCTTTTAAGCTTTTACCACTATGGATATAGAATTTGTAAGAAGCCGTTTCATCAAGCATTTCGATGGTACAACCGGAAGTATTTATGCATCACCCGGACGCATCAACCTGATAGGAGAACACACAGACTATAATGGAGGATTTGTTTTCCCGGGAGCTGTAGACAAAGGTATTATGGCAGAAATTAAACCAAACGGCACCAATAAAGTATGTGCTTACTCTATTGACCTGAAAGACTATGTAGAATTTGGTTTGAATGAAGAAGATGCACCTAAAGCTAGCTGGGCACGTTATATTTTTGGCGTATGCCGCGAAATGATAAAGAGAGGAGTAGATGTAAAAGGTTTCAATACAGCATTTGCAGGCGATGTTCCTCTGGGAGCTGGTATGTCTTCTTCTGCTGCACTCGAATCTACTTTTGCCTTTGCTCTGAATGATTTATTCGGCGACAACAAAATAGATAAATTTGAACTTGCGAAAGTAGGTCAGGCTACAGAACACAACTACTGCGGAGTAAACTGCGGAATTATGGACCAGTTTGCATCTGTATTCGGTAAAGAAGGCAGCTTAATGCGTCTTGACTGTCGTTCATTGGAATATCAATACTTCCCATTCCGTCCGGAAGGTTACCGTCTGGTTTTGGTTGATTCTGTTGTTAAGCACGAACTTGCTTCATCAGCTTACAACAAACGCCGCCAGAGTTGCGAAAACGTAGTAGCTGCACTAAAGAAAAAATATCCGAACGTTGAATTCTTGCGTGACGCTACTCTCGAAATGCTTGCAGAGGTAAAAGCAGAAGTAAGCGAAGAAGATTATAAACGAGCAGAATATGTAATCGAAGAAATTCAGCGCGTACTTGATGTATGCGAAGCTCTTGAACGCAATGATTATGAAACCGTAGGTCAGAAAATGTATGAAACTCACCACGGTATGAGTAAATTGTATGAAGTAAGCTGCGAAGAACTGGATTTCTTGAACGATGTAGCATTCGATTGTGGTGTAACAGGCTCTCGCGTTATGGGAGGTGGTTTCGGAGGTTGTACTATCAACTTGGTGAAAAATGAACTTTACGAAACATTCATCATCACAGCCAAAGAACGCTTCAAAGAAAAATTCGGTCGCAGCCCTAAAGTATATGATGTAGTAATCAGCAATGGAGCTCGCAAAATCTGCTAATGAATCATTCGAGTAATCTTTTACGCAGAATAGAATTTTATTAAATCTTATACGAAGGCTTTTATTCGTAGATAGAGTCAAAAAAATCTCCTCCACGTTTCAAACATGGAGGAGATTTTATTTATACTCATATCAAATTTTACACTCAGCACAACAATAGCCTATAGTTGTTTGTTCTTAATAATAACGCTTCTGTTAGTTTCAAACAGCCCAGCAAATCCCCTGTTTGGTTTACTGACAGAAAAGTTTTAACTTTGCATTCACATTTATCAAATCAATTATCAATGACTTACAAATGTATCAGTACATGGCTTGCGATGTTATGTCTGGGTGGAACTATGCATGCACAGACAGCAGACTCCATACTAACCTATCGGGTGGAAGCAAGCGGAAATGTATCAAATGGCACGTATGCCCCATTGTGGCTAACCTCAAACCGTTACGGACTTTCAAGCGCAGAACCTAATAGCGGCTATGTCCGTGCAGGAATAAATTTTGATAAAGAATTACGCCATAACTGGCAGATACAGGCAGGACTGGATGTAGCAGCGACAGCTAATCAGACAGCTGATTTTGTTATTCAGCAAGCTTTTGCTGATTTCTCATGGAAATTCCTCCGACTAAGTGTTGGAAGCAAAGAACGTCCGGGATTTCCTCTGACAAAGAATGAACGCCTGAGTAGTGGTATGATGGTAGAAGGCGCCAATGCACGCCCAGTGCCTCAAGTCCGTGGAGAAATAGCAGAATATGTAGCTATTCCCGGAACCAAAGGATGGCTCTCGCTGAAAGGACATTTAGCATACGGAATGTTTACCGATAACGGATGGCAGGAAAGTTTCGTGTCAGCAGGAAACACCTATGGCAAAAATATTTATTATCATAGCAAGTCCCTGATGTTTCGAATCGGTAACCGAAAAAAACTTCCTGCTGAATTTGAGTTTGGTCTACTCATGGCAACCCAATTTGCAGGCGACCAGCTAAAAAAGAAGAGTGACGGTACAAGTGAGTTGATTACCGACATGCCTGATGGTTTAAAGAGTTTTTTCAAAGCTTTTGTTCCAATGAGCGGTGGAAGTGATACACCTTGGGGAGATCAGGTAAATGTAGAAGGTAATCATCTGGGTAGCTGGAACTTTGCGATAAACTATTATTTGAAAGACTGGAAATTCCGTGCCTATCTGGAACATTTCTTCGATGACCACTCACAAATGTTCTGGCAATATGGACGCTGGAAAGACGGACAGATAGGCATAGAAATTACATTGCCAAAGAACCGGTGGGTAAGTTCTATATTATGGGAAGGAATGTCTACAAAAGATCAGACCGGACCAATTTTATATGACTCGTTTGCAGGCAGTTTAGGTTATCAAATCAGTGCAGGAGACAATTATTACAATAATTACTGTTATCAAGCATGGCAGCACTGGGGACAAGGTATGGGAAACCCTCTCCTACCCGGACCTATATATAATAAAGATGGGAAAATAACCTTTAAAAGCAACCGAGTACGAGCAAATCATCTAGGCATAGAAGGTAATCCGAGTGACGAATGGAATTATCGCATTTTAGTTTCTTTTGCCCGCCACTGGGGAACTTACAGTACTCCTCTTGACAAGCAACGAAAACAGTTCAGTTCACTGTATGAAGTAACGTACAGCCCTCAGTGGGCAAAAGGATGGAGTACATCAGTCAGCATGGGACTGGACCGCGGTAATTACCTCGGCAACTCTACCGGAGGAATGCTTAGCATAAAGAAAACAGGAAGCATATTATAAAGTCGAAGAATAATATTCATTTATATATAGAACAATGAAAAGTATATTTTATATAACTATACTACTGCTTTGCATAGCATTTAGCGGATGCCAAAAAGAGCCGATAGACCGAAATATAGAAGGCATGTGGAGACTGGAACAGTTCACTACACACGAAGACGGCGTCGTCCATAAAGACTGTCAACGAATGTTTTTCAGCATTCAGCTATGGGTCGTAGAAGTAGCAGAAAAGCAATGTACACATGGCTATGGTACATTCATTGGCAGATTTTCTTACGAAAGCGACAAACAAAAAGTTGTAATGAAAGACTTTGTACATCGCTACTCTACAGGAGATGACGGTATACGAGTAGGAATAGATAAAAACGAAAAGGGTGAAATCATCTATCCGATAAGCAAACTTCAACCGTATGGCATAAATAGTCTGGAAACGACATTCAATGTCATAAAAGCAGATGGCAAGCATCTTACCCTTGAATCGGATTACGCAACCCTTGAGTTTACCAGCTTTTAAAAATAAAAATAGTTACATTTTAAAGAATATTACTATCTTTGCATAAACTAACATATCCAATAATGAAAAACGATAAAGAACTAATGAACCGTGCAGCCGACAACATTCGTATTTTGGCTGCTTCTATGGTAGAAAAAGCTAATTCCGGTCATCCGGGTGGCGCAATGGGTGGTGCAGACTTTGTAAATGTACTGTTTTCTGAATTTCTCGTTTATGATCCCGAAAATCCACGTTGGGAAGGTCGCGACCGTTTCTTCCTCGATCCGGGACATATGTCACCAATGCTATACTCAGTATTGGCCCTGAGCGGAAAATTCACATTAGAAGAACTGGCTCAATTCCGTCAATGGGGAAGCCCTACTCCTGGACATCCAGAAGTAGATATTATGCGTGGCATTGAAAACACTTCTGGCCCATTGGGACAAGGTCATACATTTGCTGTAGGTGCAGCCATTGCAGCTAAATTCTTGAAAGCACGTTTGGGAGATGTAATGAATCAGACAATCTATGCTTATATCTCAGACGGCGGTATACAGGAAGAAATCTCTCAAGGAGCCGGACGTTTAGCCGGACACCTGGGACTTGATAATCTTATCATGTTCTACGACTCAAATGATATCCAACTTTCTACCGAATGTAATGCTGTTACAGACGAAGACGTAGCAAAAAAATACGAAGCATGGGGATGGAAAGTTCTTACTATCAACGGAAATGATGCCGATGAAATCCGTGAAGCATTGACAGCAGCAAAAGCTGTAAAAGATCAGCCGACTTTGATCATCGGTAAGACAGTAATGGGTAAAGGCGCTTTGAAAGCAGACAAATCAAGCTATGAACGCAATTGTGCAACTCATGGTGCTCCATTAGGAGGTGACGCTTATATCAATACAATCAACAATTTAGGAGGAGATCCTGAAAACCCATTCCAAATATTCCCTGAAGTGGCAGAATTGTATGCTGCTCGTCGAGAAGAACTTAAAGATATCGTAGCAGAACGCTATGCAGCAAAAGCAGAATGGGCAAAAGCACATCCTGAACTGGCTGCCAAAATGGAATTCTGGTTCTCAAATCAGGCTCCAAAGATAAACTGGGAAGCTATCGAACAAAAGGCTGGTGCTGCAACACGTGCTGCTTCGGCTACCGTTTTGGGAGTATTGGCTACTCAGGTAGAAAATATGATAGTAGCTTCGGCTGACCTTTCAAACTCAGACAAGACTGATGGTTTCTTAAAGAAAACACATGCCTTTACGAAAGGTGACTTTACCGGTGCTTTCTTGCAGGCTGGTGTAGCTGAATTGACTATGGCTTGTTGCTGTATCGGTATGGCACTGCATGGAGGTGTAATCCCTGCTTGTGGAACCTTCTTTGTATTCTCTGATTATATGAAACCAGCAGTACGTATGGCTGCTTTGATGGAAATGCCTGTGAAGTTCATCTGGACTCACGATGCATTCCGTGTAGGTGAGGACGGTCCTACTCACGAACCAGTAGAACAAGAAGCTCAAATTCGTCTGATGGAAAAACTGAAGAACCATAAAGGACACAATTCTATGTTGGTTCTCCGCCCTGCTGATGTTGAAGAAACAACTCAAGCATGGAAACTGGCAATGGAAAATACAGCAACTCCTACTGCATTGATTTTCTCTCGCCAGAATATTGCAAATCTTCCTGCAGGTACAGACTATACTCAAACAGCAAAAGGTGCTTATATCGTAGCTGGTGCAGATGAAAATCAAGATGTAATATTAGTAGCTTCAGGTTCAGAAGTATCTACACTGGTAGCTGGTGCTGAATTGTTGCGCAAAGACGGAGTAAAACTTCGTATTGTTTCTGTTCCTTCAGAAGGTCTGTTCCGCAGCCAAAGCAAAGAATATCAGGAAAGTATTATCCCAACAGGTGCAAAGGTATTCGGATTAACAGCCGGATTGCCTGTAAACTTGCAAGGATTAGTAGGACACAACGGTAAGGTTTGGGGACTGGAATCATTCGGCTTCTCTGCTCCTTACAAAGTTTTGGACGAAAAACTGGGATTCACTGCAGAAAATGTATACAACCAAGTAAAAGCAATGTTATAATGAAAGTAATAGGACTAGCTTCTGACCATGCCGGATTTGAACTAAAACAATATGTTAAGCAATGGCTGGAAGCAAAAGGCTGGGAGTACAAAGATTTCGGAACATATAGTACCGACAGTTGTGATTATCCGGATTTCGCTCATCCTCTGGCTCTTGCAGTAGAAGCTGGAGAGTGTTATCCAGGTATAGCCATTTGTGGAAGTGGAGAAGGCATAGGAATGACCTTGAACAAACATCAAGGTATCCGCGCTGCACTTTGCTGGATTCCAGAAATTGCACATCTGGCTCGCCAGCACAATGATGCAAATGTACTCGTTATGCCAGGACGTTTTATCAACACAGAAATGGCTGATAAAATCATGTCAGAATTCTTCACTACAGACTTTGAAGGTGGACGCCATCAAGCAAGAATTGACAAAATTCCAGTAAAATAAATATTTCTTTTAAATAAAAGGAATTAAATATATATTCACTATAGTTCATACAATGCTTTAAATTAGAACCTATTTCTAAGCATGTATGAATTGTAGTGAATATTTTTTATTTATCAGCCATTTCTTTTTTTTAGCAGGTATCTCTTGTCTTCCTATATTTTTTATCTGTATATTTGCTTACAGTAAAAATTAGAAAAACAAATAGAGATTTACCATGAAAAAAATTTTATTTATCCTACTGATGTGTTTGCCGATAATTAGTATGGCAAAAGATAAAAAAGATAATTCCAACCCGAAATATCTGACAGGAGCCGTTACAACAATCGATGGCAGAGTAGCTTTTACCAAAGAAATCAATGCTCCTGGATTATCAAAAACAGACATTTTCAATCAAATGCTAGACTGGGCAAAAGGTCGTTTCAAACCCGATGGTAAGTTGTATAGCCATGTTTCATATTCAAATGAAGAAGAAGGAGTTATAGCCGCATCCGCAGAAGAATACATTATATTTTCTTCTTCAGCCTTATCCCTTGACCGCACACGTATTTACTACCAGCTTTTAATTAATACAAAAGACGGTAAATGTGATTTGATGATGACCCGCATCCGCTATTGGTACGACGAAGCAAGAGACGGTGGAGAAAAATATTCAGCTGAAGAATGGATTACAGATGATATGGCTCTGAACAAAAAGAAGACCAAACTGGCCCCTATTTGTGGTAAGTTCAGACGAGAAACTATCGATCTAAAAGATGAATTATTCCAGTCGGCAGCTTCTGCATTAGGACAAAAATTCTTAGATACTACTCCAGAAGCAGCTCCACAAAGTGTTCCGATGCAGAAATTACAGCCTGCAATAAAAATAAACGCATCTGCCGAACTGAAAGAGGTTGGACTGGAACAGTTACCAAGCAATTTAAACGAAATAGCAGCGCAAGGACGTATCACTCTGACAGCTTCAAATGGTGAAGAAATTGAAATAAAAGCAGACAACTGGAGTGGTTTCGGAAAAATGTTCAATAAGAACGTATCTTACCTGCTGATAGATCAAAGTCGTATTGCTGCTACAGCATTGATGGAACAAAGTGACACCTATAAAATCTCATTCTATACAGATGACAACAGCAAGGCCAGCGTTGTAATAGAATGCAAAAAAGCAATGTCACAAAAGATGACTGCTGAAGAGCTGAAATCGCTGAACCAGAATGCAGATACATCAAAACAATATACGATGTACATCGGTGAAGTAACCAAAACACTGATGAGATAAAAAGAAATATTCAGACACAATAACACACGACACTATGAAACTACACAAACGCTTGAAACTGGCGATTATTTTATTAATCGCCATGCTTCCGTATATGGCATGCGCCAATGATAGTATACGGATAGCAAAACGTGACTCAATTTTATCAGAAATTACAGGAGCCCAAATGCCTCAAAAGAGTTTGAAAATCCTTTCTTTTGGGGCAAAAGGCGATGGAAAGAAAGACTGCAAGCCAGCTTTCGATAAAGCAATGAAGCGTGCCTCTCAAATGGGAGGGGCACGCATTATTGTTCCAAGCGGTGAATACTTACTAAACGGACCAATCCATTTCGTTAGTAATGTTTGCCTTGAATTACAAGAAGGTGCCACTCTGAAATTCTCACCAGACCCTCATTACTACTTACCCGTAGTAAAAACAAGTTGGGAAGGTACTTTTCTGCAAAATTACAGTCCCTTCATTTACGGTTACCAGCTCAAGAATATCTCTATCACCGGTAAAGGCACAATAGACGGAAATGCCGGTACAACTTTTGCTACATGGAAAAGCCAACAGAAGAAAGGCCAGCAATTAAGCCGAGATATGAATCACAAGGAAGTTTCCATAGAAGAACGTAATTTTGGTGAAGGATTCTACCTCCGCCCGCAGCTAATACAATTTTTCGACTGCAAGAATATCACGATAGAAGGAGTATTCATCACTAACGCACCTTTCTGGTGTATTCACTTGCTGAAATCAGAAAATATCATTTGCCGAAACATCCGTTATGACGCCAAACTTGTAAACAATGATGGTATAGATCCTGAGTATACACGTAATCTTTTGATAGAAAATATTGAATTCAACAATGGCGATGACAACGTAGCCATAAAATGTGGACGTGATAACGACGGATGGAGCACAAACAGACCTTCAGAAAATATCATCATACGTAACTGTAAGTTTAAAGGATTGCACGGTGTAGTATTAGGCAGTGAAATGTCATCCGGAGTGCAAAATATATTTATTGAAAATTGCACATATGGAGGTTACTGCAAACGCGGTATCTACATGAAAACCAATCCTGATCGTGGAGGATTTCTACGTAACATCTATGTAAACAATTGCCAGTTTGGTGAAGTGGAAGACTTATTCTACGTTACTTCAATGTATGCAGGAGAAGGAATGGACAACAACCATTACTCTGAAGTATGCAATATCTACGTAAAAGATATCAGTTGTAAAAAAGCATCGGCGGCAGCTATTGTCTTGCAGGGTACCGTTGCCAAACCTATTCATCATGTAACATTCGAAAATGTAAATGTAGATAAAGCAGGAATAGGACTAAGTTTCTCGAATACAGAGACAATCAGCATTAAGAATTGTAACCTAGGCGGATATGTAGGAATACCCTCAACTGCTAGTCAGAAAGATAACTTATTCAACAAAGACAAATAAAACACGCAATGAAAAGAAAATACTGGAGTCTGGGAGCATTATGGATATATAGTACCATTTTACTTTCAGCACAAGAAGTACGAGTACACACCATTGGTGACTCAACAATGGCCGATTATGTAGAAAATACAACCCGTACACGCGGATGGGGAGAAATGTTTCAGGAATTTTTCTATCCAGAAGTAGAAGTAATCAATTACGCCCGGGGAGGACGCAGTTCACGTTCATTCTATCAGGAAGGAAGATGGGAGAAGGTAAAAAACAATCTTCGTAAAGGCGACTATGTCTTGATTCAGTTTGCACATAATGATGAAAAGGAAGGAGGAAAGGACGGTGCAGACGGAAGAGGTACTGCTCCATGGACTACCTATAAATCTTATTTGGAAAAATATGTGGATGAAACCCGTTCGTTGGGAGGTAAACCGATATTCGTGACTCCCATTGTAAGAAGATATTTCCAGAAGGACGGAACAATCAGCCCGAAAGGATGCCACGATCTGAGTATCGCTCCCGATGACTCTACATTAAATTATGTACGAGTAATGAAGTATGTAGCACAAGAATGGCACGTTCCAGTCGTAGACATGACAGCATCAACGAAAGCCTTTGTGGAACAATTAGGAGAAACAGCTACGGTAAAACAGATATATGTTCCCACTGACGGAACACATACACAAGCTACCGGAGCTGCATGCTACGCAGAACTTGCGGCAGAAGGTCTGAGAGAAAAAGATATCCTAAAAAAAGTATTACGTACCAATGTTCCTTTAATATTGAACCCTACCCTAATTAATTTTTGATACGATATATGCAGGTGACAAAGCCACGAGATGCTTTGACCTGACTGGACTACATTTATCTCCCCAGCAGGGTACATTAAAAGTGAAAGCTCCAGAGGGTATGACGTTAACGGATTCTCCAGAATCAAAGGACGAAAAGAATGAACTCGTACTCACTTACACCGACGGAAAACTGTGGAACAAATGTTTTTACCTGCATTACACTCCTCGAAAAGCTAATACAGTCTCCGATTATGTGACAATCAGTTATGGGGACAATTGCCGTAAACTTCCGGTACAGGCTGTATGCAAAGAAGTAACAAACAGTCAAAATATCACAATACAGGGGAAAGTTACCGGAATGAAAGGAATTACTTTCAATGAGGGAAAATATACAATAACAGGAGCAAACTGGCCAGCAGATATTGATGAAGCTGCCAACCGGTATGTAGAAATCATAATAGAGAGCAAAGACAAGACTTTGCTGTCAAACAAGTGTCTTTCATGTTAGATGGAGATATCTGTTATCGGGCAGCCTATGCAAGAGGAAAAGACTTTTATCCACGTACAGATATTGGAGAAGCCCAACGTCCGGTAGCAGGCAAACATAAAATAGTACTTCCGATACAAGCAACCCTCCAGCCGCATAAACAGCTGCATGTCCGACTCTTTCCATGGAGTCTGAAAGCAACAGATAACTTGTATTTCAATATTCAGGAATGTATTTTTGAGGCTACAGAAATTCAATAAAATTGCTGTCTGGCAAACATGTATTTGTTTATAATCAGCCGAAAAAAATAATTGCTTATCTGTTATCTTACCCAGCAAGACTTACAATAAACACCATCGGCACTCGGAATACCTAATATATTTATCAGACAGGAACAAATAGCAAAGGGGAAATTTGAAAATGTTATCAGGTATTTTCAAATTTCCCCTTGCCTTTTACTTCAGTTAAAAGATCGCTCTACTTTATTTATCTATAAGAATGATAAACAGGAGTCATGATAAAGCTAAATTCATAATCACCATAAGGCAGCAGATATTGTGGCTCTGGAATTGCTCCCCAACTATCTACACAACCCAGTCCCATCTGAGCTTTATCTATCAATACATTGGTTAAATCAGCCTTTTCTACTTCATTAGAGTGTTCCTGCTTCTTCTCCCATCCAGAATCAAGAGATTCAATAGTATAGTGTAAAGCAGATGCTGAGAATGGAGCTTCAGCAACAAACATCAGTCCGTTTCCAGCAACATTCAGTTGTTTCCACCAGCGTATATCCGATTTCGTTCCATTTTCTTGCGGACGAATATAAGCATAGAACTGTTCGTCTACCGACTGATTATATATACCAAGATCAGTAGAAGTTTTACGGTCTGCATAATTTTCAACCGGACCACGTCCATAATACGAAATCTTTTCAAAAGAAGCAGGCATTACCATCTGCATACCAAAACGGAACATGTTGGCCACTTTCGCGCTCTTATCTGCGGTCATTTTCTGAGTCACCTTAACAGCACCTTTATTGTTGATAGCATACGTTAAAGCCAACTTAGCCGAAACCTGTTTCATTTCATATTCAGCAGAAACAACAGCTATACCATCGACCATTTCAGCCTTTAAAGACACTAATTTGATTCCAGGGTTTTTCCATGCTGCATACTTCTGCTGCAAACCTGCTCCAAAATCATTATCGGTTGGAGCACGCCAGAAGTTCGGAGTCATAGCTTCTCCTTCTTTTATCATCTCCAAGCCATTTACTTCATATTTATCCATATATCCGCTCTGCTTATTGAACTGGATATTGAAGTTTTCTCCCTTTACAACTATACGGTTTACATTTTCATCTTTTATCTGCGGAACTACTACAGCTACGTTCTTCTCCTCTACATTGGCAAGATCCATTGCAGGAGCCTTATAAGGATTCAGGGTCAACTGTGCCTTGGCAACTACATGACCAGCCGGAAGCAGTCCTTCGCGATTTTTCTGAACGTATTTTACATTCAGCAACCATTCTGCACACTTACAAGTTTTGCCCAGATCAAGTTTAACATTAGCAGTCTGACGTGGAGCTACTGACAAATTTTCAACGCGTCCACTACGAACCGCCTTACCATTTTTCAATACCTCCCATTCCAATGCATAAGCAGATAAATCACGGAAGAAGTTTTCATTATAAACTTTAATCTCACCTTTTGATAAATCACCAGCACTGGTCCAAATGTTCTGATAGAAATAGCCTACTTCATACATATGTGGATTAGGCTTACGGTCAGGGCTGATCAGACCGTTATCACAGAAATTGTTATCACTGGCATCGAAACGGTTGAAGTCACCACCATAAGCATAAATCATCTTACCGTCTTTTCCGGTCCAGCGGCATGACTGGTCAACAAAATCCCAAATAAAACCTCCCTGATACTTCGGATATTTGCGAATCAAATCCCAATACTCTTTAAAACCACCTTCAGAATTACCCATCGCATGAGCATACTCGCACTGAATCAACGGTTTTGGACTATCAGGATTCTTTGCATATTCCTCACAGTCTTTATATCTGTAATACATCGGACAATAAATATCCGTTTTTCCGTTAAGGCCTGCTCTTTCATACTGTACAGCCCGACTGGGATCTTCAGCCTTTACCCATTCGTAAGCAGCTTCAAAGTTAGGTCCGTAACCAGCTTCGTTACCCAAAGACCAGAAGATAATGCTTGGATGATTGAAACCACGCTGAACATTGCGCTGGTTACGTTCTAAATGTGCTTTCTTGTATGAAGAAACTTTTGCCAGTGTTTTTTCTTCATACCCCATACCATGAGATTCCAGATTAGCCTCAGCTACTACATAAATACCATATTTATCACATAATTCATACCAGAAATTATCGTCCGGATAGTGACAAGTACGTACGGCATTGATATTAAACTGTTTCATGATCTGGATGTCCTGAATCATGCGTTCACGAGATACATAATATCCTCCGTCCGGATCCATTTCATGACGGTTTGCACCTTTAAAAAGTACAGGCTGTCCATTGACTAAAATTTGAGCATCCTTCAATTCTACTTTTCGGAATCCGACTTTCACAGGAACCACCTCACTTACTTCATTACCTTTTTTCAATGTAGCACGTAATGTATAGAGATAAGGAGTTTCTGCCGACCACTTATGAGGTGCATCAAGAGCAATGGTTGCAGACACTTTACCACTTCCTGCCACTTTCTTGGTTGCAACAACCTGATTCTGCGCATCAAGCAAATCCAGAGTCACTTTCGAACTGCCCTTCAACTTCAGCTCAACAGCCAAAGAACCGTTTTTATATTCGCTATCCAGATCGGGAGTTACACGAATATCATCTATACGGTTTTTATTTCTTGTATAAAGATAGCAGTCGCGGGCAACACCTGTATAACGGAAAAAATCCTGATCTTCCAAATAACTGCCGTCGCACCAGCGGAATACCTGAAAAGCAATTACATTCTTCTGCCCCGGCTTCAAATAAGAAGTAAGATCAAATTCAGCTTCCAGCTTACTATCTTCGCTATATCCGACATACTTTCCGTTTACCCACAGATACATATTCGAACTTACTGCACCAAAATGAGCTATGATATCTTTTCCTTTCCAGTCGGCAGGTACTACAATTTCACGACGGTAAGAACCTACATGATTGTTTTCTACCGGTACATAAGGAGGATTATTCGTAAACTGATTTCTCCATGCATAACCCACATTAAGATAAATAGGATCACCATAACCATTTAGTTCCCATACAGCCGGAACTTGTAAGTCATCCCATCCTTTATCATTAAAATCAACTTTCCAGAAGTCTGTAGGACGTGCATCGGCATTTTTTACCCAGAAAAATTTCCAGTTGCCGTTTAATGTCATGAAATTGTTAGAATGTTCCATTGATTGCCTGTGCTGCTGCATCCATACTTTCATAAGCAAAAAAGTTTGTATGCATCGGAGCACGATTGACAGCATTTACTTCCAGGTATCTTGCCATTCCTTGAAGGTCTGTGCCTGAGAAGAAAGTGCACAAGCTCCCAGGATGCCTAATAAAAGATGTTTTTTCATAATAAAATTAGGTACTCTTATATTAATAAAATTATATCAATACAAAAGTAGTGATTTTTAAATTTAAAAAAACAGGTCAGCCGGTTTATTACCAGCCAACCTGTTCTCTATAAGATTTATATACTAATATCAATTTTTCTTCCGCTTACCCGCGCAACTGTTTATCCATTGCGGCAGCAGCACGGCGTCCGTCACCCATTGCCAGAATTACGGTAGCTCCACCGCGGACAATATCGCCTCCTGCGTAAATAGTAGGAATAGACGACTGCATATCATCATTTACAGCAATTGTTCCTTTTCGTCCTAATTCCAGTCCAGGAATCGAATTCGGGACAATCGGATTCGGAGATACTCCCACGCTGACGATAGCCATATCAATGTCTATTGTTTCTACAGCTCCAGGAATAGCAACAGGGCTGCGACGTCCTGAAGCATCCGGTTCACCCAATTCCATCTTCTGCAAAACAACTTGTTTTACACGTCCTTTTTCATCTGCTATATACTCTATCGGATTATGCAAAGTCAGGAATTCCACACCTTCCTCTTTGGCATGTTTTACTTCCTCCAGACGAGCCGGCATTTCTGCCTCCGAACGGCGATAAATAATCATTGCCTTTTCAGCTCCAAGGCGGCGAGCTGTACGTACAGAGTCCATAGCAGTATTACCACCACCGATAACAGCCACACGCTTGCCAAATGTTACCGGAGTATCAGAATCTTCACTAGCCGCATCCATCAGATTGACACGAGTCAGATATTCATTGGATGACATAATATTGATAGAATTTTCCCCCAGAATGTTCATGAAGTTTGGAAGTCCGGCACCAGATGCTACGAATACACCTTTATAGCCTTCCTGCTCCAATTCTTCCACGCTGATAGTCTTGCCGATGATACAGTCTTTGACAAACTGTACGCCCATCTTCGACAGGTTTTCTATTTCAACATCAACAATCTTGTTCGGCAAACGGAATTCAGGAATACCGTACTTCAGCACTCCACCAATTTCGTGCAAAGCTTCGAATACAGTTACATCGTAACCAAGTTTTGCCATATCTCCGGCAAATGAAAGTCCGGCAGGTCCGGAACCTACAACTGCAACTTTGATACCGTTCTTTTCAGCTATTTCAGGAACAGAAATCTGACCGCTTTCACGTTCATAATCGGCAGCAAAACGCTCCAGATAACCAATAGCTACTGCTTCGTGTCCCATCTTCAGGTGAATACACTTTGATTCACACTGCTTTTCCTGTGGACAAACACGACCACATACAGCAGGCAAAGCACTGGTCTGCTTCAAGACACGGGCAGCTTCGAGGAATTCACCACGCTCGATATTTTTAATGAATCCAGGTATATTGATACCGACCGGACAACCTTCCATACACGATGGATTAGCACAATCCAGACAACGTTTAGCTTCTGTCAGTGCCTGTTCCTCATTCAAGCCTAAGTTTACTTCTTCTTTACGGCTGTGAGAACGGTACTCCGGATCGAGCTCATTCATTTTCACACGTGGAATGGCAGTACGTTCCTTCGGCTTCATTGCTTTACGTAACTCTGCACGCCACGGTGTATTACGGTCTTCAACAGCCTTCACAGCTTCACATGTATCAGGCTGTACAGCATCCAGTTTATGTATTTCTTCACGTTCAATATCCTTGAACGCTCCCATACGCTTCAACATTTCATCGAAATCCACCTGATGTCCGTCGAACTCAGGACCATCTACGCAAACGAATTTCGTCTTGCCACCCACAGTGATACGGCACGCTCCGCACATACCTGTACCATCTACCATGATTGTATTAAGCGAAACATCGGTAGGAATTTCGTATTTCTTGGTAAGCAGACAAACAAATTTCATCATGATAGCCGGACCAATGGCAAAACACTTATCTACCTTTTCACGCTTGATTACCTCTTCAATACCTTCGGTCACCAAACCCTTCTTGCCATACGAACCATCATCGGTCATAATAATTACTTCATCCGAACTTTCTCTCATTTCTTTTTCCAAAATGACCAGCTCCTTAGAACGGCCCGCCAATACAGTAATGACACGGTTTCCAGCAGCCTTCAGAGCCTGAACAATAGGCAACATCGGAGCTACTCCTACTCCACCTCCAGCACAAACTACTGTTCCGAAGTTCTCGATGTGGGTTGCTTTACCCAACGGACCTACTACATCGGTAATATAATCACCCTCGTTCAGTTCACACAAACGAGTTGATGACAGACCGACCTCTTGTACGACCAACGTAATAGTTCCCTTTACAGGATCGGCTTCTGCAATGGTAAGAGGCATACGTTCACCTTTTTCACCTACACGTACAATCACAAAATGACCAGCCTTACGTGACTTAGCAATCAGGGGAGCTTCGATTACCAGCTTAAAAACCTTTTTCTGAAAAATGTTCTTTTGAAATAATTTTATTCATTTCCTCGTACTATAAGTTAGTTATTTTTTGCAATTCATTATATTTTGCAAAGTTACCACTAAATAAAATAATACCAAAAGAAATCTTCAAAATCACAATTTTCGTTGTATATTTTTGTCATACAACGTTCTTAATTCAACTATAAAATCATAACCGTTATAAAAATCAGCAGTCAGCGTACCATTTTTAAAAGGGATTTTACTATTTTATAAAATCCACAACTCTTCCACATAATATAAACATTTCACTAAGGTGAAACTATCGCCTCACTATTGTGAAATGATAGCTTCACTTGAATGAAACGTTCGCTCCACCATAGTGAAACATTGTATTTTTAGGGAAAAACAGTATAAACATACCCAGCCATATAAAAAAATCTCCTCCGGATTCCCGAAAGATTCCGAAGGAGATTTCATTTTTGTAGCCTCACTACTTATATTGCTACAATGGCATCAGGGTTTTACCTGAATAGCTTTATCAAATTCAGCCCAATGTTCATCAGTCATATTGGCAGGAATAAACAATGCCACTCCAGCAGCTCCTGCTTCAATAGAACCACGAACAGCTTCACCGATTTCTGAAGGAATCAGACCGTGGCCTTCCGGATCTTTGATATTAGCCTTATTCTGCCAGTCACGGCAAATGAACAAACCACTGTAAACAGGCTTCTTTCCATTTACGGAAGCTACTTCTTCCTTAGTTATTTCTCCTACCCAAGAAGCCGGTTCCAGATAGAAATCATTATAATTCATCGGGAAGAATGCATCGATATCCCATTTGTTCCATTCCTGACGAACCAGTTTTTTAGCATATGAGTCCGGACCTGGGAATACAGCAGCACTGACTTTTTTGCCTTTTGCATGAACTGCAGCCGCAATCTTATTTACCAGACTGGTAATACGGTTGTAACGGAACTGTTTCCATTCTTCACAAGTAGAAGGATCTTCTACCGACTTGATATCGATACCGCTTTCAGCCTTGAAATCGGCTACACATTTGTCGCAGTAACAATAATCGGCTGTAGGATATTCTTCATTCATCACCAGACCATATTTATCCCAAAGTCCACGTGCCAGAATTACATCGACATAGCGAATATAATCCAGATGAATGAAATCAACTTCGGGAATCTCTGCAATCTTACTATATTCAGTAACCAGATAATTGATTACATCCGGATTGTTCGGACACATACATTTATAATAAGGAACATATGCCTGCACAGTATATGCCGACTCGCCTTTACGGTTTACCGCATACCAGGTAGAATCTGCATCCCCTTTCAACATTGCAGGAATCCATGCATGATACTCCAATCCGGTAGCATGAGCTATTTTTGCAGCACGAGTATGTTTTTCTACATTGAAACCACCCGCATTATAACACATACCTACCAGCCCGTGGTCCTTCCATTTTTTGAAATCGGACTGTATAGACGCTTCTGTAGCCTCCTCACCTTCTCCTTGCCAACCATATACAGGAATAGTTTTCACTGATTCATTTGAGCATGAAGAAAAGCCCAATACACATGCTACCGTAGCAGCCAATAATAACTTGATTTTCATAAATTTGATTATTTATTAATAATAAAAATAGTACTGTCAGCAAATATCAGCTGTAACATAAAACAGTTAAAAACTGAATAACTCTTATAAAGTAAATATAAATTTCTAAATAAAACATCCTATAATGCTGTTTTTTTTACATCCCGATATAATTTTTGTCTATTGAACCCACTTAATCTTCCA
>ENA-OQET01000353-OQET01000353.1-human-gut-metagenome-genome-assembly--contig:-NODE-353-length-25193-cov-4.247467_pt1 | contig 25193 bp, 28 predicted proteins | sample MGYA00242800_ERZ504645 | MGnify/ENA primary metagenome ERZ504645 (study PRJEB26092, sample SAMD00036308) | human gut metagenome | host: Homo sapiens | study: EMG produced TPA metagenomics assembly of... | reverse complement strand
ATATGTTAACTTAATGTGAACTTTTTAGCACTTAAATCAATTAAGTGCTAAATCGAGGTTACAAAAAAGCGCCTACTTTACCAAATAAAAAAGCTACTTTATGATGTTAGTGAAAGGAAGGATAAGAAATGATTAATAAAGAAAATTGGAAAGAAAACTATACACATATTTCAAATGAAGCGATTGATAATGAAAAGGTTTTAAGAGTTGTTAAAAGTGGAAAAATTAATGAATATGATGAAAATACATACGCTAAATTAGTTGATTCATCATTTCATAATGGAATTATTGAAGTAAAGATGTTAAGTCGTTTATTAAAAGATGCTCCTGATTTTGCCAGAGGGTTTATTGGTATTGCTTATCGTATTAATGCATATGATACAAAGTTTGAATCATTTTATGTAAGACCAACAAATGGTAGACAATGTGATGATTCAGTAAGAAAGCAGCATGGTTGTCAATATTTTTCTTATCCAACCTATACATTTGCTTATTTTAGAGAACATGGTATTACAAAATATGAAAATCAAGTAGATATTGATTTAAATGAATGGATTAGTTTAAAAGCGGTGATTGAAGATGAAAAAGCTACATTTTATTTAAATGATGATCTTCAACCATTATTGGTAGTGGATCAAATGATTCATGGTAAATCTATGAGAGGAAATATAGGATTCTTTGTTGATATTGGAACAGAAGCTTTCTTTAAAGATTTAAAAATTACTTATTTTGATTAAAAGATAATTTCTAGAGGTCTAACAGCGTTAGACTTCTTTTTTATGGCTTTTATATTTTGTAATATTTAACCGTTTAAATGGTAGAGATGTTAAAATTATATTCAATATCTTTTTTTGATGAGATTAGGAAAATTATTGCATTTTTAAATGTAGAAGGTTTCCTTTTGACAAAATTTTAATTTGATATAATAAAGACAGAGGAAGGTGGAAATACCAATGAGAATGTATCTAATTATGAAAGATTTTATAAATTCAAATATATATCTCTCACTAGATTACTTTGTTCAAAAGTATGATGTTTCAAAAAGAACGATTCAAAATGACTTATCATACTTAATGCGTATTTCTCCTCGAAAAGGTTTTACATTTCATAACAAAAGAGGTTCTGGATATCTCTTAGAAATAACAAATGAAGAATTGTTTAAAGATTTTATGGAAAGCTTAAATGAAGGTATTTATTTTCAGGTTAAAGAAAGACCAGCACAAATTTTAGCTTATCTTGCTATTCAAACTGGATATATTTCAATGGATAACATTGCAGATACTTTTCAAGTATCTAAGACTGTTATAAAGCATGATATGAATGATGTTGAAAATCTAGCAAAGAGTTATCATTTTGAATTAGAAAGAAAAACACATTATGGTATTTTGTTATGTTATGAATTGACATCTTTTAAAAAGTACTTAGTTGAAGAATATTTAAATCAAAATGTTTTTATTCAAACGGCAGTAAATGATGTTATTGAAGAATTTAATGACATTGAACAAAAGTTAATTAGACAGTTGAATAAAGAAGGATTGAAAATCAACTATAATGAACTTTTAAATGTGATTGAGTATTTAAAAATTGTTATTTATATTGCACATAGACAAGATGAACAAAAAGAGGAATTTATTTTTGATAAAAATAATGAAATTCATCGAATTGTTGAATTCTTAGTTGGAATATTAGAAAAGAAATATGCTATAGGATTAAGTAAAAAAAGCATAGAAGAGATTTTAAAAGTTTTACAAAAAAATATAAAAAGAGAAATAGGTTCAATATCTTCTTTTACAAATTATTTAAAAGAAGACATTGAAGAATTTATAAAACAAATAGATGAAAAATATGATACGAAATTTCTTGAAGATGAAGACTTTAAGAAAATGTTGTTAGCACATGTTTCATTATTAATAGATAGATTACATAATAAAATTTCATATCAAAATCCATTAGCCAATGAGCTAAATATTACATACCCAATGATGTTTAATATCGCTCTTCAATTTTGTAGCATGTTACATGAAAAATACAACGTCGAAGTGACATTTGATGAAATTGGTTTTGTAGCGATGCATTTTGCATCACATATGGAAAAGGAAAAACAAGGTAAATTGTTATCTTATAATCGTATTGGAATTGTTTGTTCATCAGGTGGTGGAAGTGCTTATATGATCAAGATACAAATTGAATCATTATTTCCTCAAGCAGAGGTAAAAACATTTTCATTTTTACAACAAGATGAATTGAAAACATTTCAACCTGATTTAATTTTTACAATCATGCCTTTATCTCAAGAAATCAAGGCACCAATTATTTATATTAAAGAACTACTTGATGATAGAGATTTAGTTAAGATTAAACAAATTTTACAATGTGAAGAATATGATCCTTATACTTTGATTCAAGATAATCCTATGTATTATTCATTTTTTTCTAAAGTATTTTTTTAAAATTTATAGAAGCAGATAGTTATGAAAATATTATTCGGATGATGGGACAAGAATTAGAGGAAAAATGGTTATGGTAAAAAAAGGCTATACTGATTTGATTTTTGAACGTGAATCGTATGTAAGTACTATTTATACAAATGGAGTTTGTATACCCCATCCACTTGAAACAGACGCACTTAAAAATATGATTTCTGTAGCTATTTTAAAGAAACCCTTTGTACAAAATGGCAAAGAAATAAAATAGTTTTTATGATTTGTTTAAAGAAAGATCAAGTTGAAATATATAAAGTAATAACTAAAAAGTTATATCGTTTAATGCAAAAGAGTAATTATGTTGAAATGTTAACGAAGGTTGATTCTTTTGAAGAAATGATGAGTTTAATGAAAGAAATAGGAGGTGGAAATAATGAATAGTGAATTGTTAAAAGAATTGAGTAATGCTGATAGTGTAGCATCAGTTGAAGATGAAGTAAGATCGATTCTCTATCGAGAATTAGCAAAACATAGTGATGAAGTTTTTAGTGATTGTTTAGGAAGTACTATCTTTCATAAGAAAGGAACTTCACCCAATCCTTTAAAAATCATGTTTTGTGCTCATATAGATGAAGTAGGTTTTATGGTAAGACATATTTCTGATATTGGTTTTGTATATTTAGAGCTTTAGGTTCAGTTTTAAACAAAGCAAAGAAATGCAAATGGTTAGAATTACGACGCAAGATGGTAAAAAAGTGGAAGGCTTATTAAATGTGACTAAAGATAGCAACGGTAACGTTAAAGAAATGTACGTTGATATTGGAGTTGATAGTGCAGATGAAGTAAAAGCTTTAGGAATTGATGTTGGTGACATGGTTTGTTTTGCTAGTGAAGCAAGACAGATTCAAGATAAAGTGATTGCTGGCAAGGCAATGGACGATCGAACAGGATGCTATGTCATGATAGAAGCGATGAAAAGAATTCATGGAGATGTTGAAAATGATATTTATTTTGTAGGAACAAGTAGTGAAGAAGTTGGTGTAAGAGGTGGTAAAACAGCGACTCATCTTATTGATCCTGATATTGATTTTTGCACTTGATGTTGCGAATAATCCAGAACTTGTTAAAAACTATACGAATCATCGTTTAATTGGTAAAGGACCAATGATTGTTCATTATGACAAAACTCTTTCACCAAATAAAAAATTGATTAAATATGTTAAAGAATCAGCCAGTAAACATGGAATACCTTATCAAAGCGATATGTTCGGTGGAGGAGGAACAGATGCTGGAAATGCACACTTAGAAAAAGGTGGACGTTTGGCACTTGTTTTAGGAATACCACTTAGATATTGTCATGGATCTTATTCATTTGTTCATAGTGATGATTTAGAAAGTTTGACACAGTTAGTTAACTGCTTAATAGATCATTTGACATATCAAGATTATCAAAATTTTATTAATTTTATTGGAGGATAAACAAATGACAGAAACGGAACAAATTATTGTAGGATTAATTTCTTCAGCTGGACAAAGCAAATCTTTAGCTTTTGAAGCATTGAAGAAAGTAAAAACAGGTGAATATGATGAAGCAAGAAAGATATTAGAACAAGCTAAAGAAGCTGATTTACAAGCTCACACTGTTCAAACAAAGCTTATTCAAGCCGAAATGTCAGGCTCTGGAAATAAGCCAGAAGTTGGGTTATTAATGGTTCATGCACAAGACCATTATATGACTTCTCAATTAGCAAGAGATCTAATTGAAGAACTAATAAATGTATTTGAAGCAAAGGAGGGTAAATAATGAGAATTGTATTATGCTGTGCAGGTGGACTTTCTACAACAATGCTTATGAATAGTATGAAAGATACAGTACATAACAGTGCAAAATTAAATGATGCTGATTTTGATTTTATCGCTATTCCAATTGATATTCTACAATCTGAAGCAGACAATTGTGATGTTTTAGTTTTAGGACCACAAGTTGCACATAAATTAGATGCAGTAAAACCTATCATCGAACCTCGTAAGATTCCTTATGTTATTGTTGATCAAGAAACATATGGAAAAATGGATGGGGCAACTGTCATGAAACAAGCGTTAATTGCGCGTAGAAAAGCAGATTTAAAAAAATAATTTTATGGGGAGGAAAAAAACGATGTACTCAAAATTTGAGAACTTTATGAAAAAGTATTTAGCACCGCTTGCTGATAAAATGGATAAAGAAGTTCATTTGAGCGCTGTTAAAAAAGCAATGGTTGCAATGACACCATTGTTAATTATCGGTAGTTTTTGTTTGATTCCAGAAGCAATTCCAAATATGATTGGAGAAAAACATGTAATTTCTCAATGGATCTTAACAAATTTGGATATTATCTATATTCCTTATAATGTAGGTATGGCTTTAATGTCAGTTTATGTTACTGTAATTATTGCATATCAATTAGCTAACTCTTATAAGTTAGATATTCCAGGATGTGTAACAATGGGATTAGTATCATTCTTAATGTTAGTTGTAGAATTCACAGAAGATGGTGGAATTTCTAAAACTTATTTAGGACCTAAAGGTTTATTCTGTGCAATGTTTGCAGGATTTATCGCTGTTGAATTATTCCGTTGGTGTAAAAAGAAAAACTTTACAATCAAGATGCCAGATACAGTACCTGATTTCGTATCTCGTTCTTTTGAAATGATTCCTATTTCAGTAATCATTATTGGGTTCTTCTTAATTGTACGTATTGTTTGTGTCAATGTATTAAATACAATGCCACCATTAATCTTTACAGCAATCTTTGCACCATTAGTAGGATCTATGGATAATCCAATTGCTTATACTTTCTTAAAAATGTTACAAGCTCTAATATTCTTCTTTGGTATTCATCCATCAGTATTAAGCCCAATTACAAGCCCAATTTCGACTCAATTCTTAGCAGAAAATATTGCTGCTGTTCAAGCTGGTCATGTAGCAACTCACTTCTATGCTCCTGGACCTGAATCAGCATTTGGTAACTTTACAGGTAGTGGTGTTACTATTGGTTGTGTATTCTGGTGCTTAATGAGTAAGAATAAAGCTTTAAAACAAGTTGGTAGATTATCATTTATTCCAGCATTATTTGGAATTAATGAACCAATTCTATTTGGTGCGCCAATCGTATTAAATCCAATGTTCTTTATTCCATTTGTTATTTGTGGTGGTATTATTGGTTCATTAGGTGGATGGGCGATGTATTTAGGTATTATGAAATGTTCAACCTTTACACCACCATATGTAGGAGTATTTTTAGAAGGATTCTTAACGAATATGGATCCTATGTCTATAGTTGTTAATGCAGTACAATTAATACTATCTATTTTAATATGGTATCCATTTGTTAAATCATATGAAAAGACTTATGGTAATAAAGAAGAAGAAACTAATGCTATCAGTGCAGAAGATGCAGCTATCTTAGACGATTTAGACTTAGACTTCTAATTAATAGGCAAGTTTCGACTTGCCTTTATTTGTAGGAGGATTAAAAATGGCAAAAAGAATAAATAAAATACAAGAATTTTTAGATGAAAAAGATATAGATGCTTTATTAATTAAAAGTAAAACAGTAAAAAAATGGATGAATACTATGACTGGTAGCGGTTGTCAAGTATTGATTACAAAAGAACATGGCTATTTAATTGTAGATGGGCGTTATATTACAGAAGCCAAAGAAAAAGAACATGACTTAGAAATTATATTACATAATCCACATTTAACGGGACGTAATTATTTAGGGACAGTAGAAGAAATATTAAAAAAAGAAAATTGTAAAACGCTAGGGGTAGAAGCGTATCAAGTATTAGTTAAGGAATATCAAGAAATAGAAAAATTAGGGATAGAAGTTCTTTTATTGGATCAAGAAATTGCTCATCTTCGTATTGTTAAAGAAGATGAAGAAATTGAAGCTATGAAAAAATCAATTGCAATTACTGATGAAATCTATCAAAAAGTAATTGATCACATTCATGCAGGAATGAGTGAATATGAAATTAGTGCTTTAGTGCAATATTATTCAATAGCTGCTGGTGCACAACAAATGTCTTTTGATACAATAGTAGCAACAGGTGAAAGAACAGCTTTACCACATGGGCGTCCAACTTCAAGAAAAGTAAAAGCACATGAACCTATTATGATTGATTTTGGTATTCAATATCAAAATTATCAATCAGATATGACACGTATGTGTTTTATTGGTGAACCTGATCCAAAAATTAAAGAAATCTATGATGTTGTTTTAAAAGCACAGCTCGCTGGTCTTGGTGCTATTAAAGCAGGAGCTAAGGGAAAAGATGTTGATAAAGCAGCTAGAGATGTGATTGAGGCTGCAGGTTATGGTGAATATTTTAATCATGGTTTAGGACATGGATTAGGAATTGGTGAAGATGGTGAAGGACCAACTTTAAATTCAAAGAGTGAAACAGTTTTACAAGAACATATGATGATGTCTTGTGAACCAGGTGTTTATGTTCCTGGTGTTGGTGGTGTTCGTATTGAAGATGATGTTGTTATTATTGATGGTGTAGGTGTACCATTAAATAAAACAACAAAGGATTATATTATTTTGGAGGAAAAATAAATGAAGTATGATTTTAATGAGGTTCATAATCGTTTAGGTACTTATTGTACACAATGGGATTATATACAAGATCGTTTTAATAAAAAGGATTTAATACCATTTTCAATATCTGATACAGATTTTATTATTCCTAAACCTATTACTGAAAAAATATTTGAAGTGGCACATCATCAAATTTATGGATATACAAGATGGAATCATCATGATTTTAAATCATCTATTACAGGATATTTTGAAAGAAGACATCATACACATATTGAAGAAGATTGGATTTTATATAGTCCAACAGTCATGTATTCAGTTTCTTTATTGATTCGTTTATTAAGTCAACCTCATGATAAAGTTCTAACATTTGAACCAATGTATGATTCATTTTATACAGTTATTCAAGATAATGATAGACAATTAGTTGCTCATCGTTTAATATCAAAAGATGGATCCTTTGAAATAGATTTTGATCTTTTTGAAAAACAAGCACAAGAATGTCAATTATTATTACTTTGTTCACCACATAATCCAACAGGAAGAATTTGGACAAAAGAAGAAATGGATCAAATTATAAAAATATGCAAAAAATATCAAGTAAAAATAATTTCTGATGAAATTCATATGGATATTCAATTAAGGGATAGAAAACATATTCCTTTATTATCATATATTCATGAATATGATGAACTTTATACAGCAGCTTCATCTAGTAAAACCTTTAATACACCTGGATTAATTGGATCATATTTGATGGTACCTAATGAAAAAATAAGAGAAAAATTCTTGATGCATACAAGAAGAAAAGATTTCTTAAATTCTGTAAGTATTTTTGGTATGTATGCGACAATGATAGGTTATACACAATGCGATGATTATATTGATCAACTTAATGATTATATTAAAGAAAATATGAAAATTGTAGAAGAATTTATAAAAGAAGAGTTGCCTGATTTTAAATTTAAAACACCAGATGGAACTTATTTAGCTTGGATTGATGCAAGAGATGTTCCATATACTGCTGAAGAAATACAAGATGCTTTAGTGAATGTTGGTGGAATTGGGATTATGAAAGGTGAAATTTATGGTGGTCCTAAATATTTAAGAATGAATATAGGATGCCCACAATCTAAATTAAAAGAAGGATTACGTCGATTCAAAATAGCAATGGATGCTTTATATTCAAAATAGGAGGACATATTATGCATTATTTACTAATTAAAATACAATTACTGTGGACTAAACATACAAAATGGTTAGATAGAAATCCAGTAAAAGTTCCAGTGAGTAAACGTTTGATAGCTTATGCTATTGATTGGGCAGTTGGCGGTATTATTAGTGGTTTTCCTGCTGTCTTATTTTATGGTGGAATTACTGGTAGATCAGATATGTTTAGTGATCTTTATGTTTTTCCTAGCTTAGGTTTTCCAACATATTGGTCTTATCTTGCAGGTATATTATGTATTGTTGTAGCCTTTATTTACTATATTTATATTCCTTATAAGAAATATCCAGGGCAAACACTTGGAAAACGTTGGTTAAAAATAAAGATTGTAAATAATGATGATTATAGTGATGTGAGTTTAAAAACTTTGATTATTAGACAAGGGGTTGGATTATTCTTATTAGAAGGTTCAGCAATTGTTGTAACTAATTATTTAAGACAAATGCTTACACTTGCAACATGGTTTTTAATTTTGATTATTACTTAAAATTAATTGGAATGGTTATTACGATGATTTCAGGAGTTTTGTTTTAAGCACTGCTTCTCAAAGAAGTATTCATGATTATCTTGCGAAGACAAGAGTTAGTTGGAGAAGAATGGAAAAAGCCAGTAAAAAAGAAAAGATAAAAAAAGAACAAGAAAAATAAAAAGAAAAAATAATGCATAATAATTATTTTCTATGAAAAAAGAACAATGTTTATCAACGTTACATTGTTCTTTTTACTTATTTAATATCTTTTCCATATCGAATGGAAGAGGGCATTCAATCATCATTGGTTGATTACTTAAAGGATGAATGAATTCTAAGCAATAAGCATGCAAAGCCATTCTTTTAATTTTAGAAGAAGCTTTTCCATAAAGGAAATCACCAACAATAGGATGATGTAAATGATTTAAATGAACACGAATTTGATGTTTTCTACCTGTTTCAATTTGACATTTTACGAGTGTGTAATTACCTTTTGTTTTAATTTCTTTAAAATGTGTTAAAGCATCTTTACCTGTTTTAGAAATACACATTTTATTTTTACTATGACGATCTTGACCAATAGGTAAATCAATAGTCATTTCTCTTTTAGGTAAATGTCCTTGAATGATGGCAAGATAGGTTTTCTTGATTTCTTTGGATGCAATCAAGGCATCAAAGTAAGGTTGTAAAAGAGCACATTTACAAAACATCACCAAACCGGTCGTATCTCTATCTAAACGATGGAGATAACGAATTGGTAAATCTTGATGAGTTTGTTGGTAGTAATAACTCACATAATTACAAAGAGTATTTTTTTTACTTTTATCATCAGGATGAATAATGAGGTTGCTTGGTTTATTGACGATATAAAGCAAGTCATCTTCATAGATGATATCTAAGGAACTTTCTTGTTCAACAAAGTCTCTTCCTTGTTCGTAGGCTTTAATTGAAAGAATATCTTTATCTTTTAAAATGATTTGATAATCAACATAAGTATTATTTAAAGTATAGTCTTTATTTTGACGAAGTAAGTGAATTGTTTTTTTAGAAAGATGCAGATAATGAAAGAATTCAAGAAGTGTCATTCCTTGAATTCTTTCATCGATTTCTATTACTAAATGATTCTTTTCTTTATAATAACGCATACACTGTTACTTTGATATCAATTGTGATATCTAAACCTTGTAAAGTATCTAAAACGCCACGTTTTTCTTTTTTAATATGATAATAGTGTGGTGTCATCATTAAAAGATTTAAAGCATCTTCACGATTAGAAATATGAACTTTTTCTTTAAAGTCATAACTTTTCACTTGATTAAAGTCTAAACGAATATACTTATCACTTTTTACTTTAATTTCATCATAAATCAATTCTTTAATTTCAATTAAATGTTGATTATTAGCAGTAACATGAACAATATAACCATCTTCTTTAAGTGCTCTTTTTAATTCATCTTGATTTACTACTGTAAATAAAGCACAGATAAAATCTAAACTATGATCTAGAATAGGAATATTTTTAGAATTTCCTACAAGCCAAGTAACATCTTTACGATAACGTGTTGCCATATCAATAGCAATCTTGGAAATATCTAAACCATAGATATCACTGTTTTCAAAATGTTTTTTTAAACCTTGAGTATAATATCCTTCTCCACATCCTAAATCTAAAATACTTAAATCATCTTGATGTTTGAATTCATCAATACAAGTAATGACTTGATTTAAAATAGGATCATAATAGCCTTTATTTAAGTATGCTTTTCTTGCGACAAGAGATTCTTTACTATCTCCTGGATTATTGGTAGCTTTATCAGGGTTTAATAACAAATTGATATATCCTCTTTTAGAAATGTCATAACAGTGATTATTTTCACATTTTAGTGTTTTGTTTTCTAAATGAAGTTGTTGATGACATTTGGGACAAGCTAATAATTTCATAGTATCACCTCGAATGTATTATAACAAAAGACAATCTAAAAATTAACTGAATTTATGATGAATTTGTGATACTATTAAGGGCAAGGGAGGAATGCTTGATGTTTTTTAGAAAGAAACAAAAAGTAGACTTAGATGCTAAGTTTAAAGAAGTATATCGTGAAGTAAATAAAATTACAGCTGATGCCGGAAATGAATTAGATGTGACCATCAAATATTCACAATTGAAATTGGCTTGTCGTAAGTATGATGAATTGATTGATTTGATTCATCAAGGGGCTAATTTTGAAGAAAGACATTTTCTTTCTTTAAAAGAAAGTGTAGAAGAAGAAACAAAGAGAGTAGAAGGTTTATTAGATGAAGATTAAAGCATATAAGAAGGATTTTGATTATACCTATACTTTAGGAGTTTTTGAAACGATTGAGTTATTAAAAAATCGACCTGATCTTGTTTTAAGAGTATATATAAAAAGTAATTCTTATAAGAATAAAGGTATTCCTATTATTGATGAAATTTGTAGAGAAAAACATATTGAATTGATTGAAAGTGATAATACAATTCAAAAATTATCAAAAAAAGATAATTGTTTTGCGATAGCAATCATTAAAAAATATGAAATGACTTTACAAGAAGGAAATCATGTTGTTTTAGTAAATCCTGGAGATATGGGAAATATGGGGACAATTATGAGAACGATGTTAGGATTCAATTATTATAATCTAGCAATAATTCGACCAGGTGTCGATGTTTTTGATCCTCGTGTTTTAAGAGCTTCGATGGGAGCGATGTTTCATTTGAATATTGAGTATTTTGATAGTTTTGAAGATTATTTAAAAAGATTTCCAAGTCATGATATTTATACATTGATGTTGAAAGGAGCAACGAATATTCATAAGGTTGAATCAAAAAAAGGCTATCATTCACTTGTTTTTGGTAATGAAAGTAGTGGTTTACCTGATGAATATCTAGATTATGGAAAATCTATTTTTATTCCTCATAGTCATTATATAGATTCATTGAATCTTTCCATGGCTTTAGGAATGACTTTAATGCATTTTTCAAAAGATGAATTTAAAGATAAAGAAGTGTTATAGGAGAGAAAAGTATGTTTGATTTTGATGAAGTTGTAGATAGAAAAGGAACAAATTGTGCTAAATGGGATACGATTGAAGCAAATAATAAACCTAAAGATGTGTTACCTATGTGGGTTGCAGATATGGATTTTAAATCACCAAAGGAAATTGAAAATGCTTTAGTTAAAAGAATTAAACAAGGCGTTTATGGGTATTCATTTGCGCCAGATGAGTATTTTGATGCGGTTATTTCTTGGATGAAAAGAAGACATGATTTTCATGTCGATAAAGAATGGATCATCCCAACACCAGGTGTGGTAACAGCTATTAAATTATGTGTAAATGCTTATACAAAGGAAAATGATGCCATTATTATTAATAAGCCTGTATATTATCCATTTGATTTTTCAATTGAATTAAATCATCGTAGAATTATTGAAAATCAAATGGTTTATAAAGATGGTTTTTATGAAATGGATTATGATGCTTTTGAAAAAGCGATTGTAGAAAATGATGTTAAAATGTTTATTTTATGTAATCCGTATAACCCAATTGGAAAAGTATGGAAAGAAGATGAATTAAAACAAATTGGGGAAATTTGTAAAAAACATGATGTTTTAGTCATTGTTGATGAAATTCATGAAGATTTTGTTTATGGAGATCATGTACATATTCCTTTCTATAATGTAGATGAAAGTTATAAAGAATTCTCTGTTGTTTTAACTGCTCCATCAAAAACATTTAACTTAGCAGGACTACAAACATCTAATATTATTATTGCGAATGAAAAATTAAGAAAAGTTTATCAAGAAACAATGAATCGTTATGGGGTTAATGAACCAAACTTCTTAGGTATTATTGCTTGTATGACAGCCTATAATGAATGTGAATTATGGGTAGATGAAATGTTGGAATATGTTTATGATAACTTTACTTATTTCGATGAATTCTTAAAAGAAAATTTACCTCATATTCATTTAGTTAAACCAGAAGGTTTATATTTAGGATGGGTTGATTTTAGAGAATGTGGTTTAAATAAAGATGAATTAGAAAAAACAATGGTAGAAAAAGCCGGTTTATGGTTAGATGAAGGATATATCTTTGGAACAGGTGGAGAAGGTTTTGAAAGATTTAATCTTGCAATTCCAAGAAGTGTTTTAGAAGATGCTTGTCAAAGATTATTAAAAGCTTTTGGAAAATAAGGTTTTTATGATAAAAACTATGGAAATTCTAAATAAAAGATAGTATTATATAACCGAAAAAAAGAAAAGGAGATTTGTTATGGGATTAGTATCAGCAACAGAAATGTTAAAGAAAGCTAAAGAAGGACATTATGCAGTAGGTCAATTCAATATCAACAACTTAGAATGGACTAAATCAGTATTATTAACTGCAGAAGAATTAAAAGCGCCAGTAATCTTAGGTGTTTCAGAAGGTGCTGCTAAATATATGACTGGATATACAACAGTTGCAGCAATGGTTAAAGCAATGGTAGAAGCATTAAATATCACTGTACCAGTAGCTTTACACTTAGATCATGGTTCATACGAAGGAGCTAAAGCTGCTTTAGATGCAGGTTTCTCTTCAATCATGTTTGATGGTTCTCATTATGGAATCGAAGAAAACATCGAAAAAACAAAAGAAATCGTTGAATTATGTCATTCAAAAGGTGTTTCAGTAGAAGCAGAAGTTGGATCAATCGGTGGAGAAGAAGATGGTGTCATCGGTAAAGGTGAAGTAGCAGATCCAAAAGAATGTAGATCAATCGCAGATTTAGGAGTAGATTTCTTAGCTGCAGGTATCGGAAATATTCATGGTAAATACCCAGCAAACTGGGAAGGATTAGACTTTGATGCATTAGATGCAATCCAAGCAGAAACTGGAAAATTACCATTAGTATTACATGGTGGTTCAGGAATTCCTGATGAAATGATCAAAAAAGCAATCACTTTAGGAGTATCTAAAGTAAACGTAAACACTGAATGTCAATTATATTTCCAAGAAGCTACACGTAAATACATTGAAGCTGGAAAAGATTTAGAAGGAAAAGGATATGATCCTCGTAAATTATTAGCACCAGGTGCAGAAGCTATCAAACAATGTGTTAAAGATAGAATGGAAGTATTTGGTTGTATCGGTAAAGCTTAATCAAATAAAAAAAGCCTTCGGGCTTTTTTTGTTTATGTGAAATCTCTTTATTAAGTTGATTTTTTTAATGAATTTATAATATAGTATTAGGGAATATAGATAGAAGAAAAGGGGTAAAGTCATGAGTGAAATTATTGCGATTGAAGGCGGACATAAATTAAATGGTACAGTAGAAATCTCGGGTGCAAAAAATGCCACTGTAGCACTTATTCCAGCAATTATTTTAGCGGATAGTCCTGTAACGATTTATGGTGTACCAGAAATCAGCGATGTGGACGCTTTAGCAGTTTTATTAGAAGAACTTAATTGTACAGTATTAAGAAGTCATGATAGTTTAATTGTTGATCCCTCTCGTATGGAAAATGTTCCATTAGTGTCAGATGCCGTTGATAAGTTAAGAGCATCATATTATTTAATGGGAGCATTACTTGGAAAATGTAAAAAAGTTGTGATGAAAGCACCAGGTGGTTGCTTTTTAGGACCTCGTCCGATAGATTTACATATTAAAGGATTTGAAGCATTGGGTGCCAAAGTAGAATTTGTTGATGGTGCGCATGTAATTACAGCAGATCGTTTAGTAGGTGCAAAAATATATTTAGATTTTGCTTCAGTAGGAGCAACAATCAATATCTTGTTAGCAGCAGTAAAAGCTGAAGGAAAAACAGTTATTGAAAATGCAGCAAAAGAACCAGAAATCATTGATGTAGTAAACTTACTTACAAAAATGGGAGCTAAAATTAGAGGTGCTGGTACTGATACGATTACGATTGAAGGAGTAGAACATCTAAAAGGATGTACTCATGAAATCATTCCAGATCGTATTGAAGCAGGGACATTCTTAATTATGGCAGCAGCTGCAGGAGAAAGAGTTATTATTCAAAATATCATTCCACAACATTTGGAATCACTTATTTCAAAATTGAAAGAAATGGGTGTTAAAATGGAAAATGTTGGTGATAGTATTATTGTTTATGGTGATAACAAGAACTTTAATGCAGTCGATGTCAGAACACAGGTATATCCAGGTTTTGCAACAGATCTACAACAGCCATTAACAGCACTGCTTACACAAGCAAACGGACAATCACAAGTAATAGAAACAATTTATCCAGAGAGATTTAGACATTGTGAACAACTTAATAAGATGGGCGCAAATATAGAATTAGATGAATCAATGTGTTATATAAATGGAAAAACACCATTAAAAGGAGCAAAAGTAGAAGCAACAGATTTAAGATGCGGAGCAGCATTGTTAATAGCAGGGTTAATCGCTGATGGAATTACAGAAATTAGCAATGTATATCATATAGATAGAGGATATGCGAATATCGATCAAAAATTAATTACTTTAGGTGCTGTTATTAGAAGAATCAAAGTTGATGATTAAAATTATAAAAAAGGGCTTGAAAACAACATAATTTAATGTTAATATATCATAGCAACTTACTTTGTAGTGAGAAATCTACAAGGCGGAAGGAGAAATAACAATGAAAAAAGGAATTCATCCAAATTACAAAAAAGTAAAAGTAGTTTGTACATCATGTGGAGCAGAATTTGAAAGTGGTTCAGTATTAGATGAAGTACGTGTTGATACTTGTTCTAACTGTCATCCATTCTATACTGGAAAACAAAGATTTGCTAGTGCTGATGGACGTGTTGAAAAATTCAACAAAAAATACGGACTTAAATAAGAAAATGAGTACTTGGTACTCATTTTTGTTTTGGAGGAAAAAATGAAATATCATGTCTTAGCAAGTGGTTCTAAAGGAAACAGTATTTTCATTTATGATCAAGGAAACGGACTTTTAATTGATTGTGGAATTAGTAAAAGACAACTTTATACAAAACTTAATCAATTAGGATTTCATGAAAGTGATATTCATCATGTTTTATTAACACATGATCATATTGACCATAATAAAAATATTGGTATCTTTGATCAAAGTATTGTTTATTGTGGAAAAGGATGCATCCCTGGTATAGATGAAAGTCATGAATTAGAAAATTATCAAAATATACAATTAGATCATTATATAATTACACCATTACCTTTATCACATGATGCAACATCCCCTTTAGGGTTTGTAATCAAAGGAAAAGATGAAACAATTCTCTATATGACAGATACAGGTTATGTTTCACAAAAGAATATGGAATATATAAAAAATTTAGATTACTATATTTTTGAAAGTAATCATGATATTGAGATGTTAATGAATACAAGAAGACCTTTATTTTTAAAAAATCGTATTTTTGGAGATAAGGGCCATCTTAATAATGAATATAGTGCACATGTTATGGCGCAGGTGATTGGTGAAAATACAAAAGAAATTTGTTTGGCCCATTTATCACAAGAAGCTAATACAAAAGAAATGGCATTGGATACATATCAAAGAGTTTTTGACGAAGAACATATATATTTTGATAATATAAAGATCGCAGATCAAAAAGAAATTGTTTCTGGAGGACATTATGAAAATTAGAATCTTAACAATTGGTAAGCTTAAAGAAAAATATCTTGTTAATGGAATCAATGAATATGTCAAAAGATTAAATGCTTACTGTAAAGTGGAAATGGTTGAAGTACCAGATGAACCAATTCCTGATAATGCAAGTGAAAATGTAGAAAATATCATCAAAGATAAAGAAGCAGATAAAATTGTTTCTAAAATTAAAGATGATGAATATGTTATCGTTTTAGATCTACATGGAAAAGAAATTGATAGTGTAGCTTTTTCTAAACATATTGAAGAATGTATGATTAAAGGAAAGAGTACGATTACTTTTGTGATTGGAGGTTCTTTAGGTTTAGGAAAATCTTTATTACAAAGAGCAGATTATCGTTTATGTTTCTCTAAAATGACTTTTCCACATCAATTAATGAAGCTTATCTTAGTTGAACAAGTCTATCGAGCATTCAAAATCATGCGGAGAGAAACTTATCATAAGTGATGTTAACGTTCAGCGAAAATGTCACCAAAAATGAAGAAGGGTTCTATTAGTGTGAACCCTTTGTTTTTTTGTTCATTTCTTGAATGAGATTATTTAACATTTATTAATACTTGTCTGTTTTTATGGTTTGTACCTATCAATGTACAGTCATAAATAATCCCAATATATTTCATTCTTACTTTATTTTCTAGCACAAAATATAAAACTGTGATTTCTGTTGAAGTTTTTGTTTTCACTACTTTTCCATTTTTATCATATGGGACATAACAATATCCGTTATAGGAAAACATATTGCCTTCAACTATTTTTCTTGTATTTGAAATAGTAAATACCAAATTCAAATCGTAGTTTTCTGTTAGTTCTACAAATTCATAAACAGGATCAACTGGAAGATGTGCAAATTTTTCATTCAGATATTTTATGTAAAAGTCATTGAACCATATATTTAACTGATCATAATCTTTTATGTTGAACCTGACAATGTCATTGGGCAATCTTCTTTGAGCGGTACTATTATATCGTTCTATTAATCCTTTAGCTTGAGATGTATTTGCGAAAATCATTTCAATGCCAAGTTTATCCATCATAACACCAAATGATGTTATATTACCTTCAGAACTTTTATAGATAGTATGTTTGTCTGAATAAATAGCTAAGGGAATTCCCTTTTTTTCTTGATAAGAAGTTCCATCATCTTACAAGTGAAGCTATGAAATATGTTCCTCAAGCTTCTAAATCAACAGCTCTGGGCATTTTTTTAAGCGGTTTACGCTTTTGGAATGAGTGCTTTTCCAATGATTTGTGGCAGTATTGTCAGTCACTATTCAATGCTTTATGCTTATTTATTTTTAGCTGTTATTTGTGATATTGCTTCAATCATTTCTTTTACCTATTGTAAATCTCATTAACAAATAAAGCTCTTACAAAATTAATAATTTGTTAATGAAATTAAAAATGTATACAATACTCTTTTCAAAGAATCTAAAAAAGTATAAGCTACAGGTGTCTTAGGAAAGAGAGGAATAAATATTATGAGTATCAATGAAATCAATGCAGAAGCAAAAGAATCTTTAAGAAAGTATTTTAAAAATAGTCAAGATGTAAAACATGAAAATGAAGCAAGAAAAGAATTAACAAAAGAAGAAATCTTTGAATCCGTTGTAGGAGAAATCAAAGAATCAGAAATGAAATTAGAACAAAGAAATCAAATGAGAAACACATTACAACAAGATGCAAAAGAAGCATTTGAAAAAGTATGTGGAAAGAAATCTGAAGCAAAAGAAGTAGAACATATGACATTAGAAGGAATGCAAAAAGAATTAAAAGAAAATACAAAACATCAAATGGAATATGTCAATTCATTAAAACAAAATACAATGAATGCAAGAGCATAGAACTTCGAAAGAAGTTCTTTTTTTTACACTACTTGACATTTTCTAACATAAAAAGGAGTAGTATTTTGTTAAGAGGTGATCAAGATGGATGTTAAAAGAAATAAATTAATTAAAACAATTGTTTGGGTAGGAATACCAATGATTTTTTATAATTGTTGATTGGGTCTATAAACATGTATTTAATATAGAATATTTAGAGTTATCTATTCTTTTATTTGTAGTAGCAACAATCTATAAAACATATCAAAAATAAAAACAAATCGCTAATTACGATTTGTTTCAAACATTTCAAAACTAGATAATACAAATAAGAAGAATAAACCAGTGTGTATCCAAAAAAATCGTATAATCTAAAATTACCATGAATTAATAATACAACCTATAAATCCCATAACAAGAGCAACATAAGAATAATGTTTTTTCACTTGATAAAGACGTTTACAATTGTCATAAACATAAGGTACAAGACAAGCTAAACCAATGATTCCAAATGATAATAAAGGATCTAGATAAACACTATGAGCATGTTGAGTTAAATGTCCATTATACTTATTTAATATCATCATATAAGTAAAAGGCCCTTGTCCTAAAAATGGTGAAGCAATAATTCCTTGAATCGCACAATTCCAAATCTTGGCTCTTACTCCTAAATTAGAAACTAAATATTCTATTCTAGGAAACTTACTTGGATTTAAAACAAAGAAACCAACAATGCCTAAACATCCAAATGCAATTAAAGCACATAACTTATAATTCTTATTGAAAATAAGAAATAAACAAATAGCTCCAGCAATGGCTACATAACCAGCACGACATCCTGTCATATAAAGCATAAATAAATTCAAGAAACCAACAATAACATAGAAAATACTTCTTTTTAAATCATTTTTTACGGTAAAGAATTTATAAACAAGACTTACAGCAATAAATTCAATCATCATCGCATAATAGTTGGCATTGTAGAAAACACTATTTAAGCGATTTTCACGTCTTGCATAAACTTTAAAGGTGAAATGATCAACACCTAAACGATGATAAATTTGAAATTGTTCATAAATTCCATATATTGCCCAAAGAATAGATAACACAATCAACATATCAATAATAAATTCAAAGGTCGATTGATTAATATGTTTTCGATAATAAACCATTAAAAGAATAGCAATAAATATTCCTAGTGTTGCAAGTGCTCCTAAAATATTTTTATGAATAATGGAGATGCTTAAAGAGATTAAAACAAACAAATAGAGAAATTTAATTTGTGGTGTTTGTTTTAAGGCAATGATTGCTTTTTTTGATACTAACAAATAAATAAATTCAATCAATAAAATAGGTCCTAATATATAAAAAGGAAAAGTAAAACTAAAACATGTAAATATAAGTAACAGTTGATCAAAAGTAAACTGTTCTTTTAAGTTTTTTAAATAGTTCATAGTCGCCTCCTGGAGATAATATATCATATTTATGATTATTTAAGTAGCCAAAATGAAGATGTGTTGTTAAAATAGGGCACTAGAGGTAAGAAAAATATGAAACAATACTTTTATTTATTTAATTATCCACCAGAAGAATATGATTTATGTGCATTAGAATTTAAATATCTTTTTAATGAAGAATATCAACAATGTTTTATTACAAATAAAGATATTGATGTCAATATAAGTGTTTTTATGAAAGGAAAAATAGATATTTGGGCGATAAGTTCCAATTTTGATGACTTAAAAGAGGAAGTTAAACGCCAAAATCATAATCATCAAGATTTTAAAGTCATTTATTTAAAAAATCCTATTAGCCATCCAGATTATCAAGAAACACTTGATAAATGTAAAGATATTTCATGGTTTATAGCGGGAAGTGTGAATATGTCCAAACCAAAGCATACAATTGCTCTTACAAAAGTGAATGACTTATGGATTATTGGGTATTATCACCATGGTGTTCCATCATGGAAAAAATATGATGATAAACCAAATACTTTTTCAAATTCTTTAGATATTAGACTTGCAAGAACATTGATTAATATTGCTGGAGAAAATGATCAAACAAAAACAATGATAGATCCATGTTGTGGAATGGGTACAGTTGTTTTAGAAGGACTAGCTTTAGGGTATTCTATCAAAGGATTTGATATTTCAAGGGATATTTCATGGAAAGCAAGATGTAATCTTAATCATTTTGGTTTTGATGGTATGTTGATTACAAAAGATGATATTAATAAGCATCAAGGACATTATGATATTGCTATTATTGATATTCCTTATAATCTTTATACACCGATTACTTATAAAGAACAGTGTGATATTATTAATAGTGCTAGAAAATTATGTAATAAACTTGTTTTAGTAAGTTATGAACAAATGGATCAAGAAATCAAACAAGCAGGTTTTGAAATAAGAAATCGTATCTTAAGGAAGAAAACAGAATTTGTTAAATTTGGACGTTATATTTATGTGTGTTATTAAAAAATCATTGGATTATTTTCCAATGATTTTTTTGATCGTCTTTAAATCTTTATTTTCAATAAGTGCTTTAAATATATGATCATATTGTTGTAAAGTAAGATTTTCTAATAATTCGTTATCTTCTTGAGGAAATTTACTTTTAAAAAGCATTAATGTATCTTCTTTTTTTACTTGCTAGTTTTCCTTCAGCTTTTCCTTCTTCATGCATTCTTTGTCCTTCATGATAATGTTGAATTTTAACAAGTTGTCTTTTTTCTGCCGCTAAAACAAGCTCTTCATCTTCATTGAATTGTTCCATCTTATCTTTCATGATTGTTACCACCTCATTATCTAAAGATATTATATCATGGGTAAGTCCATGATATAAGATGTAGATTAAGATTTCTAATCTTGAAAAGTTTTCTAGTCTTTTTTTCTTTTTCAATAACTTTAATAAATGGAAGTTGGACAAAGTAGCTTGTTGCTAAGTTAAACTTTCTCACATTTCCATATTCATTTCTAGGCACATAACTGTCAATCAATACAAGATTATCTTTATCAATATCGTTAACAAAAGTAATCAAATTCACTTTATGAAGATGGTCACTGTATCTTTCATCTCCACGATTGACTTGATGATCGATCATTCTAGCTTCATAAGCTTGAAGACGATGATAGAGTTCTTTAGAGAATATACTGTTTTGCATTTCAATATCGACCAGTTCACCATCTTCTGTTATTACCTGAATATCTAAGATCATATCTTTATCACTTATATGATGAGGATTAAGCTCTGAATTTAAGACATTAATTTTCTTACATTTAATATCCATAACATCTTCGATGATAAGTTTTAATAAACGCCTACATTGTTCATCTTTCATATTTGATAATAAATACTTAAATACAAGATCATTTTTAAAATCGGTAATTCTTTTAGGTTTGATTTTTTGTTTCCATAGTTTTCCCCCCCTTCATTATTTTATATAGACAACAAAAAATCATTTTTTCTTTTAAAAAATAAAAAACGAAATAATTTTCTTATTTCGTTAAATCATATAAATAGCAAGGGCAATTAAAATACTTGCAAGAATATCTGTTAAATAGTGAACACCTGTAAGCAGTCTTGTACAAGTAATTGTAATAGCAAGTGCTGAGAGTAATAATCCCATATTTGGTCCTCGAGCAATAACGGTCAAAGCAATAGAAATAGCTAAACTCGTATGAATACTTGGGAAAGAATGACCTATTCTTTTTTTATCATCAATAGGTTTAAGGTCATACTTTTGAATAGGACGAGGTCTATCAATTAATATTCTAAGTAGAACAGTAATTAATAAAACGACAAATGGTTTAATAAATAAAAGATAAAAACCAGTTTGTGATTCTATCACTATTTTTAATAAAAAGAGTGAATAAAATATAGCGACCATCCAAGGACAAAATTTTGATGCAAAATAGACACAAGATTTTATAAAAGGATGTTTATACATAAATTTATTGATACCTTCATAAAAAAACTTCATATTGACCCTCCAAAGTTTTGATATATCTATTATACTATAAAAGAGAAAAGATAGCATTAATAATCGAATTACGATATAATGGACATAATAAGAGGTGTAAAAGATGAATAGAAAATTAATGCCCTTTATGTTACTTCTTATCGAAGTTGTCATGTATTATTTTATATGTTTATACTTCCATATGGATTTAGATTTAATCATTGGATCAGGAATACTTTATTTCCTATTCTTATTTATATATGGACATTATTCATTAAATACATGCTTAATATGGGATGAAATTAAAGCGTTAGTTAAATCAAGTTTTTGTTTTTATATCGCATTACTTGTGTTGGTACCAAAATCAACAGGTTATGAAAGAAGAATGCATTTAACAATCATGGTAGCTTCAATGTTTATTATTTGTTTACTAGCTGATAGATATATTAGAATTGCTTTTAGAGAACAGTTTGCTAGAAAAACATTAGTTATTGGAACAGGATATGAAGCAGCAAGACTTGGTAAAATATCAAATAACAATCGTTTTGCTTTAACACAAGTAGAAGGTTATGTGGATGCGAATTGGACAGATCAGTTATTTGATTTTAAACAGGAAAATGTGATTAAAAATAGTTTTATTTATAGTTATGAAGAATTGGATGAGGCTATTAAAACTTTAAAAATTGAACAAATTATTGTGGCTTTACCAGAAGCAAGTGAAGAAGTAATTGATAAGGTGATGTCAGATATTTATGGAAAAGTTGAAAGTGTTAAGTATTTACCAGATGTTAATGGAACAATGACTTTTTCTTCTGAAGTTCAGGATTTTGATGGACAATTACTGATTGCAACAGCAAATAATGAAATGTCGGCTCTTGCTAATACTATGAAAAGATTTATTGATATTTGTGCAGGAATTGCTGGATGTTTAACGTTAATTCCTTTGATTGCTTTTGTAAAATATAAATATGTCAAAAGCGGAGATCATGATAGTATTATTTTTAGTCAAGATAGAATTGGTAAAAATGGGAAAATGATTAAAATCTATAAATTTAGATCAATGGTACCAAATGCTGAAAGAATTTTGGATGAATTGATGGAAAAAGATCCAAAAATCAAAGAAGAATATCTGACAAATAAAAAACTAGTCAATGATCCAAGAATTACACCAGTAGGAAAGTTTTTAAGAAAAACGTCATTAGATGAATGGCCACAATTTATTAATGTTTTATTAGGTGAAATGTCATTAATTGGTCCTAGACCTTATTTACCAAGAGAAAAGAAAGATATGGGTCAGTATTACAATTCTATTATTAAATGTAAACCAGGAGTTACAGGAATGTGGCAAGCAAATGGTAGAAGTGATGTTGAATTTAATTATCGTTGTAAATTAGATGATTATTATTATCATAATTGGTCTATTTGGTTAGACTTTACGATTATTTATAAAACGATTAAAGGCGTTGTTTATGGTAAGGGATCGTTATGATCTCTTTTTTTGTAAATGACGGGCATATTTTGCATCTAAGGTGAAAGTCTTTCGTGAGCATAGTTGCCGATGAATCATATAGCGGCTTGCAAGTTCCACACTGTGAGGTATGGAAGAGAGAAAGCAATAAAGTCCAAAAGAAAACCGTAATCTTAATGTGTAAATCCAGTGGATAAACGAGGAAAGATGTACAACTTATCCCGTGAGATTTCACTAGCGACAAAGCAGTAACAACGAAGAGTAAGAAGTCAGGAAATGGCATAGTGGATATGGACAGTATACTGAAGTTCTGAATGATTAAATAGTGCAAAACAAATGCATGTTTCTAATACATGTTTGACATTACAAAGTAGATGAGGTGTATTTGCTCAAAATGTATATAAACCTAGAACCTGGTATTAGAAAACTAAGTATACCAACTATTACGGATACGATTATCCAACAAGTGACGGTAAAAAAATAGAACCAATATGTGAACACTGTTTTAGTGAGTATAGTTATGGTTTCAGACCAAGTTGAAGTTATGAAAAGGAAATGCTTAAATTTCTAGATTATTTAAATGAACAATTTTTTGATTCTAAAAAAATGATATATGTCTATGAAAATAACAAAATAGCTAAAGTATCCAACATAAAGTAAAAGATGCTTAATGTCACTTTAACTTAATAATATTGAGGAAGATTATGTAAAAAAGATAAATATACATATTATACTACAAGAGTTGAAAAAATTATTATAAATTTTGGTGGTAATTACCCGATATGCGAAATTTACATTGCATTGTAAATATAGAAACTTGTTTTGTTTTTTTATAAAATGCTAACATGGGATTATAAAAAATATGAAATAATGTATATAAATTTTTTAGAAATTGTATGTAATATAAAAATAAGCGAGAAGGAGAAATAGTTAATGAATTCAAACATAAAAATAGCATATATTGTTTTATGTCATAAAAATGCTGGTCAAATAAATAAAATGATAAAGAAGTTGGATTCAAAAAATTGTGATTTTTTTCTTCATATTGATAAAAAAAGTTCAATAGAAGAAGATATCATTAAAAATAATCATATTTTTGTTTTACCAAATGATAAAAGAATTGATGTCAAGTGGGGAGATATTTCCATGATTGATGCTACTGTTAATTTGATGGAGAGTGTGTTCACTTCAAAAATAAAATATGATTATATATGGTTAATAAGTGGACAAGATTTCCCACTTAAAAGTTCTCAAGAAATTATAAATTTTTAGAAAAAAATAAAGGGAAAAATTTATAGAAATAAATAAATTTGAAAGGGAAAATACTATAAAAAAAAGATATGAATTGTATTTTCCAAATTGGATGAGAAGCAAAAATTTTTTTGTAAGATGTTTAAAGATGGGATACATAAACATTGCACTACATTTAGGAACTCTACTTGATAGAAAAAATATACTTAACGTTGATTTCTATTATGGAAGTCAATGGTGGACATTGACCTATGAATGTGCTAAAGAAATATATGATATATTATTAAAAGGTGAATATATAGACTATTATAAA
>ENA-OQET01000352-OQET01000352.1-human-gut-metagenome-genome-assembly--contig:-NODE-352-length-25241-cov-5.320140_pt1 | contig 25241 bp, 17 predicted proteins | sample MGYA00242800_ERZ504645 | MGnify/ENA primary metagenome ERZ504645 (study PRJEB26092, sample SAMD00036308) | human gut metagenome | host: Homo sapiens | study: EMG produced TPA metagenomics assembly of... | reverse complement strand
GACTCCTTATAGCTGTGAATGGACTTTCGCAGGTCTTTCGCCAGGAGCATCGGAGGGGGATAATGATACGAATTTCTTCCCATAAGGAAGAGGATGGACTCTAAGTTGTAATCAGCAAGACTTTCAGGAAATCTGCGAGCGATGTGAAGCGAAGCATCCGCCTGTAATGTTCCCTACCATAGATGTGGTGTGGCAGCCGGGGAGTCGAGGACAAATACGGTACCAAAGAAAAGAAGAAACGATAACAAAAGAAGTGTGTCGTTGATATCAGATATATGCGGCTGTGGGAAATCCCACAGCCGTATCCTTGTGGTATTAACGTCATGCGGAAAGAAGAAGCAATATGTTTTACAAAGTTGAATATCAAAAGAGGGCGCATCAGGAAGTAGAGAAGATTTTCCGGGTGCTGCTTCCGGAACAGGGATTGGCGGTCAGGGAAGAACAGATCCGCTTGTGCCATGAAATGTTAGATACCTTGCTGGGAGAAAGAATTGCACTGTGTGACGCAGGGGTAGGAATTGGCAAGACGTACGCTTATCTGGTAGCCTGCGTACTATTGCGGAAGTATTCTATGTTGACAGGAAGAGGAAATCCGTTGGAACAGCGTCCGGTGGTGGTGTCCACCTCCAGCATTGCATTGCAGAAAGCCATAGTAACAGAATATATTCCATTTTTATCCAGGGTGCTGTTGGAACAAGGCATGATCCAGTCTCCTCTTCGGGCAGTGGTGCGGAAAGGAAAGGAACACTTTGTCTGTGACAATAGGCTGGAACAACGAATCGAAGCAATCCGCCATAAACAGAAGAATGCTGCCCAAAAAGAAGCGTTGCTGTCTTTGCGGAAACATTATGATATGGATACGGTAAAAGATTTGAGTGGATTTGACAGAAGGCTGGTCTGTGTGCCGAAATTCTGTCCAAGAGAATGTCCGGGCAGGCAGATGTGCCGCTATCAGAGGTATCTGGAAGAAGCCAAGAAACAGGATGTATTTATTTTAATCTGCAATCACAACTATTTACTGGCAGATGCGTATCATAGAGCAGAAGGATATAAACCGTTATTGTCGGATTATCGGACATTGATTGTAGACGAAGCCCATAAGCTGCCGGAAGTGGCCAAGCAGATGTTCGGGAAAAATCTGTGTATGGATGATATCCGGGAAATGGTGTATTATCTGGAACGGGAGCATCAGAAAGAAGAGGCAAGAATCCTTCGGACAGTGATGGGCGAAGCATTGCGTGTCGTTGGAGCAGAACAACGGATCGGAAAAGGAATCAGGGAAACATTCCGTAATACAACGAATAGTGTAGTTTCGCTGTGGGAAGGTGTAGAGATGCTGGAATTCCTTTTAGAAAAATTAGAGCGAAGTGTTCCAAAGTGGATACGGAACCGTTTGGAAGAGGCGAAGGATGTGCTAGAGTGTTTTTGCAGCAGCGATGAGAAATATGTCCGTTATCTATATTTGGATAAAGAGCAGCTTCCCATTTTGTGTGCAGCCAGCCGGGAAATCCCAGAACTGCTTCAAAAGATGTTATGGGACAGGGAAGAGGAAATATCCGCAATCTTAACCAGCGGAACGCTAAAGGCAGGAGCAGACTTTTTGCGCACCCGACAGGTCACCGGGCTGGAAGCAAGGGCAGGGGTACAGGAATATGTGGCAGAGTCCCCATTTTCCTATGAGAAGAACTGTCTGTTATACTTGCCAAAGACGCTGGAGCATTGCAGGAGAGGAAGCCGGGAAGAGGCAGTGATGATAGCAAACCATATCCATTCCCTGATCTGTTCCACTTACGGACATACGCTGGTGCTGTTTACTTCTTACACGTTGATGGGAAGTGTGTACCAGATTTTAAGAGACAGCCTGCCATTTCCCATGGTGGAAGTATGGAGGCATTCCCAGGAAGAAATCCTGCGGTTTAAGACTATGGAAAACGGGGTGCTGTTCGCAGCCGGCTCCTGTTGGGAAGGGGTGGACTTTCCGGGAGATATGGTATCTTCACTGATTATCGTGAAACTGCCTTTTGCAGTGCCGGATCCTATCAGCGAGGCGGAGAAAGAAACCTATGAATCCTTGGAAGCCTATATTCAGTCCATCATTGTGCCGGATATGCAGAAACGGTTGCGACAAGGGTTTGGAAGAGCCATCCGGACAGAAACCGATACCTGCGTAGTGTCTATTTTAGATAATAGAGCAGTACAAGGTGGCAAGTATCATGAAGATGTGCTGAATGCACTTCCAACTTGTCAGATGGCAGAAGAATTGAGAGAGGTACAGGCTTTTATCCGCAGCCGGAAGGGCGTGGAATATTATCTGTAATTGTCGGAAGAAATTCGTTTGCCGGAATTGTTGGTTATGCTTAAACTGAAACAAGTTTAACAGAGAAAGTTTAGTACAGTTTTAGAACCCTTTTGCGAGGGATTGTTGGTATTGATGAATAGACGTTTTGACATGAAGTGGGTATAATGTGTATAGCGTTAGAGGAAAGGACGGTGAATGGATATGAGAGCATACGAAGTAGAAATGATCAGAGATGGAAAAGTGAAATATTTCTTCATTCGGAATATGGAAACAATGGAGATAGAACTCCTTCCGACAAGATTTTTAACACATAAGACGCGTGCTCAAGAGTCTCCAAACACCGTAGGAAGTCTGGCGAGATCCATCTGTTACTATATGAACTTCTGCGATGGCAGACAAATGGGATTTACAGATGTCTGCCAGATGGATTATGAAGCACAATTTAATCATTTCACAGATTTCCTGCAATGGCTGAAAGCGGGAAACCATACAAAAAATCTGAAGAAAACGCCAAGAAACAGAACCTGTAACACATATCTAAAAAATGTGTTCGGGTTCTTTTCCTTTTTAGAAATGGCAGAAGATCAATTTGGACCTTTGCAGGTACTCTCTTATGGCACGATCCATGTTGCGAATAGTGTGGGAGTGAAGCGAAGGTTAAGGTTTCGATCCTTTGCAGGATATTTGAAAGAAGAAGAACGGGAAGTCCGGGCTGCAGAGAAAAATGAGATCGTGACTATTTTAGAAGCGTGTACAAACTGCCGGGATCAACTGCTAATACTGATGGCGTCAGAACTGGGATTTCGGATTGGTGAATTGCTGGGGATTGATTATACAAAAGATATTGATTATGAAAATCATTCCGTTCGTGTCTGCTTCCGAGATGACAATGCTAACGATGCACGTGCAAAGAATGCAGAGGAACGGAAAGGCAGGTTAAGTGCAGACACCTATGATTTCCTGCTATTTTATATTTCGGAATACTGGGACATCCTTCGGCGTCAGAATTACCTGTTTATCAATATTACAGGTGAAACAGAAGGAAAGCCGATGCAGGTGGCAAGCGTATATGATATGTTCCATCGAATGGAAAAAAAGACAGGAATTAAGATCACGCCTCACATGCTGAGAAGATATTTCGCTAACGCAAGATGGGATTCCGGCTGGCCGCTGGAACTTGTCAGCCAGTCTCTTGGACATCGACATTTAGATACAACGACCAGATATCTGAATTTAATGGATGACAAGCTAAAACAGGCAAGTACGGAATTTTATAACAAGCATTCTGCTTTATATGGAGTGCAGGAATTATTATAAAGAATCGAGGTGATATAAGATGCCAGTGCTTTCCACGCAGGCATGGAGATTATCACAGCAAAGATTGACAGAAGAAGAGCAAATCCAATTACATAAGGAGCTGGAAACCTGTATCGAGGTGGCAGGAACAATCCGGAATAGTGTGGAAAGCTACATGACAGAAAAAGCGATCCGGCACATAGAAGAGTTGGATTATCCCTATCGGCAGGAATATGAGAACTGGTTGAATTCGGAATTGACTCGTGGAACGAAGGTGAAATATCTGACAGGATTTGATTGGATCAAACGCCATGCAATCCGAGAAAAAGCAAATACATTGCTGGGAAGAAACCAGAAGATACTATATGAAAATAAAATATGGTTTCTTCTATATTATCCAGATCAGGAAATAGCTTCCAGATTTAACAAAAGTACAGATAAAAAAGCATTGATATGGGATTTTCAACAGAAAAGTCCGGAACGGATGAAAAGGCAGATTTTTCAGAGCCTGCAGAAATTGATTACCGATGATTATAGTAACGATTACAGGGTAGAAAAATTAGGACATCTGCGATATTTTTATAACTTTTGTTCTGAAAGAGGGATTGAGGATATTGAATATCTGGAAGCCGAAGAAGAGGTCGCATTTCGGCAATATCTGATAGAACGGAAGAAAAAGCCAAATCGCATCATTGATTACTGTAGAGAAGTGCTATTTACAGAAGCGAAAGAAACCAATTGGAATGCAAATGTGTGGTATCTTTCCAGATTCTGCTTTGAAAAAGAAAGAGTGAACCAGAGCAATATGGTGCGGACAGTTACTTTTCAAACGGTAAGACATTTGCAGAATAGAAGATTATTTCAAGAATATATGAAGTATGGGATTGGGTTATCTACATTGTCTCTGAGCAGTCTTCGGGAAGAAGCTCATTATATACAGAGTTTTCTGGCTTATTATAATGAAACAGAATTTGAAGATGCCAGAAAACTGACAGGAGAAAACATTGATCGTTTCTTTAAATATATAGGAGAAAAGAAGCTGCATCCCAATACGTTCAACCGCTATGTGAAAGCAGTCGATCATTTTTACCAATATCTGCTGACACGATACCAGGTTAAAAGAATTCCTTTTCATAAAGAATATTACTTAAAGACAGAAATATACAGGCATCATGACCGTTCGGTAGATGAAGTGATTTCTAAGGAAATCTTGAAGAATCTGCAATATTTTCCGGAAGATATCCGGTTGATGTACCTACATCTTTGGGCAGTGGGGATGCGAATCAGTGAAGTTTGTACGATCAAGGCAAAAGAGTATTACAGACAGGACGATGATTACTGGATGCAGATTTATCAGGTGAAAATGAGGAATTACAAACGGATTCCTATACCGGAAGTGTTATACAGGCTGATGCAGGTATATATCAAAAAGAAACGGAGAAAGCCGGAGGATTATGTATTCCAAAATAAAAAGGGCGGTGCATTTTGCAGCTCTACCTTCCGGGAACGGATGAAAAAGTTATGTGAAACATACCAAATAGGAGATGGAACGTATATATTCCAGGCACATGGGTATCGGCATACATTAGCTACCGTATTTTATGATGAGGGAGTTCCGCTTCAAAGTGTAAGGGATTATCTAGGACATGCTTACGAAGAAATGACGCAGCAATACATTGATTATATGCCACGCTGGATTGATGAAGCAAGCAAAGCATATTTTAAGGAAACAGACAATTCGCTGTCTGTTGGATTGAAAGAGAGGTGGAAGCATGGAGGAAGTCATAGACATAAGGACACTACAATGCTACCAGAAAGCAACTGAAGAACAGCGGAAAAAAATGTACCAGTAAACTATCTTTTGAAATAGGAAAACTGCCAACTTTAAAACTTCAAGAAGAATGGACATTCTATATCAAGCATTGTGGAGAAGTGAAATCTCTGAGCAGCGTCCGCCAGGAAACGGTATATTTTAAACGGGTATGTGAATTTATGAATCACCTGTCGGTAGACAGTATGAAGGTTCAGACGAAAGCAGTATGGGGACAGCAGTTTGAAAGCTGGGTTAGCGCACAAGGATTGAAGGCATACCGAGAATCCAATAAAAATAAAAACTGGAGAGAACGAACACCTATCGTTTTATACTTTCTGCATATGTTGGATTTTATTGATTCAGAAATGTCAGGACAGAGAATTTACTTCAAAGACTTAGCATGTTATCAGGAAGCCAGTGAAGAGGAACGTAAAAAGTGTGGGCGAGAGCCATACTTTGATCTGAGTTTACTGCCAACGCAACAGCTTCGGAAGGAATGGGGTGCCTACATTAAAGAAAGTGCCAGGATTTATACACTGGGAACATCATTCCAGCATCGGGTGTATTACAATCAGATCTGTAGATTTTTAAATAGCAGAATTGTTTGTGTGAAAAGTATGCGGGAGCAGTCAAAAGAGAAATGGGAATATCAGTTCAAACGATGGCTGATGACAGAAGGAATTCAGATAAACAGAAAAAGCCAAAGTGTATATAGTAAGGAAGGCATTGCAAGAAATCCTAATATTTCTTATTTGCTGCGGATGGTGGATTTTACTTGTCCGAATATTTGGGAAGATGAGACAGAAAAAGATATCTGGGAGTTGGAGAAACTTCCCATAGAGATAAAAAACAATCCGATCAAGAAAGTGAAAACATTGAATTTTACAAATATCCGGCAGCCGGATATGAGGAATGAAATAAAAAAAGGAATTTATTTACTGCTTCAGAAGGAAGCAATCGCTACGGTTACAAAGGGGATTACAGCAGGGAAACGATTAACAGAATATTTACATAAGAAGCATCCCAAAATGCAATCGCTGGGAGAATTAGACAGAGACATCTTTGAGGAATACCTGATCCATCTGAAAACGGACAGAACAAGAACGAAGTCACTGCATGGGGAAATCACAAGATTGCGGGCATTGCTGGAAGCAGTTGGAAAAACTTATAAGTATCCTATTTTGGAAAATCTGATCATTAACAGAGATATTCCACCAACTGCAAGAGCAGAATTCAGAACCTATTCTGATGAGGAATTAAAAAGACTGAATGCAGAAATTGTAAAAATGAATGAGCAGATAGCCAGGCTAATGATCCTACATCAGATGCTTGGAACACGAATCTCTGACACACTTACACTTCGGACTGATTGCCTTAGAGGGCAACCGGGAGACAGAGTGGTTCATATCCGGCAGATGAAAACGCACCCATATGAAAAACCTGTCAGCGAAGAAATAGCAATACTGATTGAGCGATCCATACAATATACAAAGAAAAAATGGGGAGAGACAGAATACATTTTTGTGAGTGACTCCGATCCGTCTTTACCGGCACAATATAATAGGATACAGACACAGGTTGTGCAGATGATACGGGAGAAAGATTTACGGGATGATTATGGAAGATTATTCGGTTTCGGAACACATATGTACCGTCATTACTATGGCGTGAAGCTGACAGAAATGCATCTGGATGATTGGACAATCGCAAGACTACTGGGACACAGCAGCGTTCACAATGTAAAATATTATCGTAAAATGAGTAATCAGATCCTGGCGGATGAAACAAGGAAAGTGCGAGAAAGGTTATCGCAGCTGATTCTGGAAAATTTAGATGGATGGGGCGAGGAATATGAACAAGTACGATACGATGTTAGCTGTAAATAAGAAGAGAAATAAGAGAAAAATTGACACAGCGAAGAAAGAAATCTATAAAATGTTGGAAAATGGTGAAAAAGTCACTGTAACAAAGCTGATAGAGCAGACAGGTTTATCAAGAGGATTTTTTTACAAAAACGAAGAAGTGCGAGCTTTGTTAGACCGGGCGGTGGAACAGCAGGCAGGTATGGTGAGTCCAAAGCGTTACATAGGAAATATCGCACAAAAAAGAAAAATTGAATTATTAGAGGAACAGAATGAAAAATTGTTAAAAGAAATGGCGGCGTTGCAGGAAGAAAACAACAGGTTAAAAAAGGCGCTTGGGAAACGAGCTTTGAATACGATTAAAAATTTGTAAAATTTGTAAAGAATGTAAAATAGCAAATTGCTGGATGGCAGACGCAGATCTATGCGTCTGTTGTCCGTTCACATAAATTTTACTTTGATTTAACAAACTGGTGGTAGTCGATTTTACATGATTTTCGTACAATGGTATCACAGCAGTAAAATGTAATGTTGTGAAAAATGAAGAAAAGATAGAAGGTATGAAAAGCAAAATGAGAAGAAATAATCGATCCCGAAGGGGAAAAATACCACAAAAAGAGTACACAAAACACGCAATTATACGCCGTACAGCCCAGTGTTTACAAGGGGTTGAGGGCATCCTACCCAAAATGGTGGATGAACCGACATCGGCGCTTGACCCGATCTCCACATCAAAGATCGAAGACCTTGCGATGGAGCTGAAAAAAGATTATACGATTGTCATGGTTACGCATAACATGCAGCAGGCAGTGCGTGTGTCTGACAATACGGCGTTTTTCCTTCTCGGAGAAGTTGTGGAATACAACAATACAGAAAAACTGTTTTCAATACCGCAAAATAAAAAGACAGAAGATTACATTACGGGAAGATTTGGTTAATTGAATATGTCGGAAAGAGATAAGAAAAGCAAGTCTGAGAAGGGCTTGCTTTTTGTAGTTCAAAGGAGGCACATTGCAAATTGATTATAAGTTCCGAAATGTATAAAAAAGCATATATAATAGTAGAAAATGCACAAGATACATATATTGCCTGATGATATAATGGGTGCATAATATACCAAAATAATTCTGAAATACCGGAAAAAATATCTACAATTCACAAAAAGAATGGAGGAAAGGAAATGAGGGATTGGAAGCGGTGGACTGCTGTACTTTTGGCAGGCTCTTTAGCGTTTACAGCTGCAGATGATATGAAATTGATTGTTCAGGCATATGAAATGCAGAATGAACAAGGACAGGAATCGTATCAGGCGGAAAGCAAAAGTAAATTGGACGATTTAAAAGAAAAAGCAGTTCTCTTTCAGGAATTTCAGGGCGAAGAACAGAGATTTGACGGAACGCGCGCCGTCGATGTCAGCGATCATGCGGAACAAATACATAAAATAGAGACGGGAAGCGTAGTGTTCAGATTTAAAGCTTCCAAAAAAGCGGACGGCGTTTTACTGGGAGCGAAAGATAAAACGATCGATCTTCCGACAGATCTTAACAGGGGAAGCGACTGTACTTCTTTCTTTATAAGGGCGAATGAAAAGTTTCGTATGGTATATAAACATACTGCGGCGGAACATGTAGGACCGGCTTCATTTTCAGATGGGAATTGGCACACTGTCGTTGTCAGCAGTCAGAATGAGAAGTCGATGCGTCTGACGATCGACGGACAGGAAATGTGGAGTAACACAGACGCAGGGAACAGAGGTCTTTTTTCAAAGCAGTCGGTTCTGGATCAGGTGACGATCGGAGCGCAGAAAACAAAAGACGGACAGGTTTACAAAGGATTTCAGGGGGAGATTTCTCACGTTATCATTACAAGTGAAACGTTGACGGACGCGGACGCGATCGCGATATCGAAACCGGAAACTTCCGGTGAGATCGCAAGCGGTTCGGCAGTGGGCGAGATGTTTCAAATTCAGTACGGCGATAACTCATGGGTATTTACAGGAGGAGAAGCCGTACAGGGAGGATTTGCCCAGACAAGAGGGGTAAGAAATTATGTAGGACAGTTTGAAGAGTATGTGCGGTGGACGAAAGCAGGAAATGAAAACGGGCGGCAGCGTTATACGATCAACACAGGAAAGGCCGGTCAGACTTTAAAAGACGTCGTTGACAATTATCAGACTTTAGTGGCGGATTACAGCCCGAAAGCGGCGGCTTATCTCGTCGGGAAAGAGGATTATCAGGCAGGAGAAGCAGGAATTGCTTCGTTTCAAGATTCATTGCGTCAATTTATCAACCTGTCATTAGGATTAAAAGAAAACGGAAAAGGATTTGCTGTGATCCAAAAGCCATTTGCAGTTAAAGATGATGCGGTAAATGCAACAATCATGCTGTACTGTAAAGCGGTAGACGAAGTTGTAAAAGAATACGAAGACGAGTCGGAGAAGCTCGATCGGATCGTTGTAGTCGATCATTTTGCACAGACAAATCAGGATGATTTTAAAAATAATAAATTAAAAGACGGTCAAACGCTGAACGCAGCGGGACATTTTGAGATCGGAAAACAGTTTTCCGCAGCTACGATCAAGACGACGGACAGTTATCCGGGAAACGGAGTGACTCTGAATCTGAAAGAAGAAGAGCAGCCGGACGTATATTTGAACGTTCTTCCGGTTGTGACGGCGGAGAATGCCGGTCTGCATGTACAGATCCCGGAAACAAATGAAACGTCGTGGAGATACGAGTTGAGTATTGGAGATAAAAAAATAACGGGAAGTGCGGATGGGAATACATTTACGATTACAGGAGCAGAATCGGGAAAAGAGTACCTTTTCAAATGTATTTCATCAGACGGAACGACACAGCTTCAAACTGTGACAGGAAAAACGGAAGCAGGCAATGTCGGAATCGCGTATGGGCAGACGCTGGATGAAAAGCAAAAAGCGCTTTCGGAAAAGCTGAAAGAAAAAGATAAGATGACATGGCTGTTCATGGGAGATTCTATTACACATGCGGCTTTGTGGACAAAAGGTTATGACGGGATCGCTCAGACTTTTGAAAAATATTTGAAAGATGAGATGGGAAGAGCTTCAGATACTGTGATCAATACGGCTGTTTCAGGAGCGACGACAACAAGTACGCTGAATAATATTGAACAGAGATTGGAAAAATATACTCCTGACGTAGTCTCGATCATGCTTGGAACGAATGATGCGGCAACAGGAGGACTTACGGCGGATATATACAAAAAGAATCTTGAGACGATCATAGAGAAGATCAGAAATAAAAATAAAGACGCGGTGATCATTTTAAGAACGCCAACGCCAATGTGGAATACCGGTTCAAGAGAAGCGAATATACCGCAGTATATTGCAAAAATGAAGCAGGTCGCAGACGAGCAGAACCTGATCTATATCGATCAGTATACGGAACTTCAAAAAGCGTTTAACGATTACGGCTGGCTGAAAAAAGATACTGTTTTATTCGGAAATAATCTGCATCCGGGCGCAAACGGACACCTTCTTATGACCAGACACTTTTTAAAAGGATGCGGATTGTGGAAAGAGGACAGCGCGATTGCCAATTTGTTTTATGAGATGCCGATCAATGAGAAAACATCTGAAATCACTCCGGAAGTTATAAAAACGCCGAACCGCATCGGCGTGTCTTTGGAAAAGCTGAAAGAAGACAGCAAGTCTCAGATAGGGGCGGTGCATCTGAAAGCGGTTTCCAAAGCATCAGGGCAGACATATGAGACAGATGCAGAAGCAGGAGAGAAGTTGATTGTTTTAAAAAACCTTCCCGAGAATCAGAAATACGAGGTAGAAGTGTCTGCATGGCTGAAAGACCGGGCGGAAAAAACAGTATTTCAAAAACAGGAGATTGAATTAAATAATACGCTTGAGGAAGCATTTGATATTTGTTTGAGTGATGAAAAAGTAGAAAACTTGAATGAAGGAACAACGGTGGGAACATTCACAGTTAATGAGATGGCTCCTGAAGGAAACTATGTTTTCTCTCTTTGCACAGGAGAAGGCGACACTCATAATCCATATTTTGCGATAGAAAACGGAGTGTTGAAAACAGCAAAGAAACTGGAGGAAGGAAAGACATATACGATCCGGCTGAAAGCAAAAAATGCAGAGGCTGAAAAAGAAAAAATATTTAAAATATACGCGGTAGGCAGAGGATTGGTTTTCAGAAAAGAGGATCAGAAGATCGCAGTAGGATCACCGGTAGAATTAAGTACAAAAGATTACGCAGAAAAATTGATGAAGCTGGAAGAAGGTACGATTTTAGTACACTATACATCGACAAGCGATCAGGCAATTCAGTCTTTGTTTAGTGTTTCCAATGCAAAAGCAGGACATGAAAACAGACATTTTCATGTTTATATCAGACCTGAAGGAGTACTTGGCTGCGAAATCAGAAATGAGAGCGCGATGAATTATGGATTTAAAGCGGCAAATGCAGTGAAGGCAGATTATAAAGGAAAACCTGCAGAAAATATAATTGCGCTTCAGGCAGATAAAGAAAAAGGAACGTATCAGTTGTTTGCAAACGGAGAGAAAGTGCTGACGGTAGACGCCGCTGCATTGGGAGGATACCGCTTTATTTCTGAAATTACGGGATTAGATACTGTTTCTCTGGGGGCAACAAAAAGGGGAGGAATTAATAAATATACTTTCGGAGGAAATATCCATAAGATCGAAGTGTATGAGACTCCTTTAACAGATGAAGAACTGATCGAGGAAACGAAGAAGACCGCATATCCTGAATTACAGCAGATTTTCCATAAAAATGACGGAACAGGCGCGAACTATTACCGGATTCCGGCGCTTTTGACACTGAAAAGCGGTACAGTGATCAGCGCGGCAGACGCAAGGTTTGGCGGTACGCACGATTCACCGAATAATATTGATATTGCAGTGGCAAGAAGCGAAGATGGAGGAAAGAACTGGAGCAAGCCGGAGCTTCCATTCCACTATGAGGATTATGAAGATAATACATTAGAAATTCCGGTAGGAACGCAGACGAGAGTAAATCAAAGTGCATCATTTATCGATCCGGTTCTTTTGCAGGACGAAGAGACAGAACGTGTATTTTTGATATCGGACGCTATGGCGGCTGGATATGGTTCTCCGCAGGCAGTTACAGGAAGCGGATATAAAGAAATTCAAGGGAAAAAATACTTGAAACTGCAAAAGGCAGGAGAAACAGATTATAATTATACAGTGAGGGAGAATGGTGTTATCTATAATGATACAACGAATCAGCCGACAGAGTATTCTCTGAACAGTAATTTTGAAATTTTGAAGGATAATGTATTGCAGACAGTCAAACAAAAATCGTCAAGATTCGATCCTACGAACGGTTCGGGACAGCTTGTAACAGATGAGACAGACAAAGACGTTCCGATGAACATTATGTATGCAGATGCAGTATTCAAAGCATTGCCTACGACATGGCTGTATATGAAGTACAGTGATGATGACGGAAAAACATGGTCTGATCCGATACTTTTAAACGGAATGGTCAAAGCAGAAGATTCAAGAGTGCTTGTCACAGGTCCGGGAAGAGGCATGCAGATTAAAAACGGAGAATATAAGGGGCGGTTGATCGTACCGGTTTATGATACGGCACAGTCGGGAATTATTTACAGCGACGATCATGGAGCAACATGGAATTATGCAAAAGGACCGTCTACGAAGAAAGCGGCGATGTCAGAATCACAGATCGTAGAAATGCCGGATGGAACGCTTCGTGTTTATGCGAGATCAACAGGTTCTAAGATAGCGGAAGCAGTGAGCCTGGACGGAGGAAAAACATGGACAGAAGCGGCGTATGTACCGGGAATGACCCAGCCGGGATGGGGATCGCAGTTATCCGTGATCCGCTATGGCGGTCTGATAGAAGGAAAGCCGGCGCTGATCATGTCCACTCCTGCCGGTGTGGGAAATTATCGAAGAGACGGAAGAGTCAAGATCGGTTTGATCACAGATACCGGAAAAGAAGGAAGTGAAAAATATAAAATTGATTGGACTTACGATTATTCGGTAGACAGTAAGAATGCAGGGTTTGCATATTCCTGCCTGAGCGAACTTCCGAATCACCAAATCGGTCTGATGTATGAAAAGTATGATTCTTACAATCCGGCAGAATTACATTCACAGGATATTATGAAATATGAAGAACTGTCCTTATCAGAATTAATGGGAAAAGAAGTTGTGGAAATCATACCGCAGACAGAAGGAAAGGGAACTGTTTCCCAAAGAAATACTGTGAAAAAGGGAAGCAAGATTACAATCGAAGCATATCCGGAAGAAGGATATCAATTTGTCCGTTGGGAAGATGAAAAAGGAAACCCGGTAAGCGAACAGGAAAAATATACGTTTGATGCAAAAGAAAGCGCCGCTTTTACGGCTGTATTTGAACAGGAAAAAGAAGAAGTCGATAAGTCTCATCTTAAAGAGGCAATCCGGCATGCAGAAGAACAGATGCAAGATGAAAAATATCAGGATGTAATTCCGGTTGTGCGCGAAGAGTATGAGGAAGCGTATAAAAATGCAAAAGCGATTGATGAGAAGCCGGATGCAACAAGCGAAGAAGTGGAGACAGCGTATAAGACACTGATAGAAGTCGGGAAAAGGCTGACTATGTATAAAGGAGATCTTACAGAACTTCAGGCGGCATATGACTTATATGCAGGCAAAGATTTGAGTATTTATACACAAGACAGTAAAACGGTTCTGGAAGAAGCTTTAAAAGAGGCGGAAAAAGTCTTAAAGCTTGGAGAAAATGCAGTAAAAGAAGATGTGAATGAGGCATTGGAAAAACTGCAAAAAGCGATAGAAGGTCTGGAAAAATCGGAGCCGAATCCACCGACAGATCCGGAATTCCCGACAGATCCGGATTCCGGTAATACAGATATTGTGAATCCAGATAATTCACTGTCGCCGGACGATACACCGTCAACGAATGGAACACCATCGGCAAGCGATGAAAAGGCTGTTGCGACAGGAGATAAGGAAACGCCGGTCGGATGGACGACCTTAGGATTTGCGGCAATGCTTGCGGCGGCAGGCAGATTCTTAGGCAGAAAGAAAAGGCGGTAAGCCTGACTGACAGAATAAAAACATAATTTTACCTCCCTGCACTTCTGATAATAAAGTCGGAAGTGGAAGGAGGAGAAGATCAAGTATAAGTCTTGACAATTTCTTCGGCAATGGATCGCTTTGGAATACAGCGATCCATTGCCTGTTTTTCTATGTAGCGGTGAGCTTCCGGTTCACTCATAGAAAGTTCACTGATCAAAAACCATTTCGCTTTGTTGACCAGACGGATTTCCGCCATTTTTTCCTCGATGGATAAAGATTTCTTTTCAAGCTGCCTTAAACGCTCGCGGGAACTTTCCATCCAGCTTAACGCCTGAAGGAGGGTCGGTTTTGAAGTTGGCTTTGGAAGTGTAAACACTCCATATTCGGCAACCTTGTCATGAATATCAGAGTGAATATCCCGTTTTACTAAAAGCAGAACGGCGATCTGTCTGGAGGAACAAAGGTCGATCGCAAAACGAACGCCGATATCATCAGACAGAGGAGAATTGATAATGACAAAATCGAAAGACTTTTCTTTTAACATTCGTTTCGCTGCGCTGACACTTGAAGCCGTAAGAACAGGATAATACCGGATTTCAGGAAGAGAGCCGATAAAGGCAGAGGCAAAACTGTCTGTCGAAGATACAACAAGAATACTGTATGTACGCTCTTTTAGACTCATTTTATGCTCTCCTTTCTTTGGAACTCGTATAAATTACTGTTTGCAATAAATGTTTAAGATCGCGTCAGGTATATATTTCTTGATAAAAGAACTGTTTGCGGCAAGAAAACAGGCTGTTTTAAAGTCTTTCGGAAGTTGGCCAAAGCGCGCAAGCGTATCTTTATCAGCCCGATACAGATTGATATCGGCAGGAGCGGGGAGCTCTGTTTTATTACGGATTCCGTCGAGGACCGCGTAAATGATCAAGGCAAACGCCAGGTAGGTGTTGGTGGACGGATCAGGAGAACGAAGCTCTACGCGCTGATATTCGCCCAGCGCCGCGGGAACACGGACGAGCTGGGAACGGTTCTCTTTTGACCAAGAGATGTAGAGCGGCGCTTTATTTTGTCCAAAACGTTCATAGGAATTTTCAAGCGGATTCAAAAAAAGAGTCATCTCCGAGATTTTATCCAGAATACCGGCAATTACAGCGTCCATATAATTAAATTCGCGATCGGATTTGACGGAAATGTTAATATGAAAACCATTGCCGGGCTGATCACGAAGGGGTTTTGGGGAAAAATCGGCACAGAGACCGTTTCTTAACGCAACAGCTTTAACTACAGTCTGAAAAGTCAAGGCGTTATCGGCCGCCGTCATAGGGTCGGAGTAGCGAAAATCGATCTCATTTTGCCCCGGTCCTTGTTCGTGGTGGGAACTTTCGGGATGAATGCCCATTTGTTCAAGAGTCAGACAGATCTCTCGTCTGATATTTTCACCTTTGTCTTCCGGAGCGATATCCATATATCCGGCATGATCATATGGGATCATGGTAGGTTCGCCAAAGTCGTCTGACCGGAAAAGATAGAATTCCTGTTCCGTACCAAAAGAAAATTGCAATCCCTCTTCAGAGGCTGCTTTAATGGCTTTTTCCAGAAGCGCACGGGAATCATACTCAAAAGGCGTGCCGTCTTGATGCGTGATATGACAGAACATCCGAACTACACTGCCTTCTTCCGGTCTCCAGGGAAGAGGCATCAAAGTATCCGGTTCTGGATGAAGAAATAGATCTGAATGAGTCTCATCACCAAATCCATCGATGGCGGACGCGTCAATGGCGATACCGTAAGAAAAGGCTCTTTGAAGCTCATCAGGCATGATGGATATGTTTTTCTGTTTTCCGAAAACGTCGCAGAAAGCCAGACGGATAAACTTAACGTCCTCTTCCTGAACATACTGTATAATTTCTTGCTGGGAATATTTCATAGTCTTCCACCTCTTTCACGTTAATTTGCTACATACATCTGTTTATACGGATTCTTGCTGTTCGGGGTGACAAGAGTAAAAGGAGAGGAGAGAATGGTTTTCAGGTCATAGTGAAAATCGCTGCAATATTCCTTCAGATCATCCATGATTCCCTGCAAGTCTTCAAAAGAAGCAATATCTGCCGTCACCTGCGGAGGAAATTTCAGATTCCTGCAGTCGCCCCGCAGAAACAGCTTTCCGCCGTGCATACCGGTACAGGGGAAATTGCCGATGATCGGATGATGATCTTCCTGTAATCCTAATACAATCAGAATCCCTCCGGCCTGATATTCCCCCAGAAAACTGCCGGCGCATCCTCCGATAATCATTATCGGAACTTTCTTTTTATATTCTTTCATATGAATGCCCGCCCGGTAGCCGGCATGGTCGCGAACATAAATTTTACCGCCTCTCATAGCGTATCCGGCCGCATCTCCGGCGCTGCCATGAATCAAAATCTTTCCTGCGTTCATCGTATCGCCTACGGCGTCCTGCGCATTTGCGTTTACGGTAATAGAGGCGTTATTTAGGTAGGCGCCGAGAGCATTGCCGGAAATTCCATTGACGGTAATATTCCGGTCAGACATTCCGGCGCCGATAAAGCGCTGTCCGCAGCAGCCTTCGATCACATAATCGTGTTCCGGCTGCCGAAGGACTTCGTTTAAAGTTTTATAATCTAGTGCAGCAGCATCTATCACTTTCATAGTATAACACATCTCCTTGATAAAATGATATTGTTTTTATTCTCCGGCATGGGAAATGCCAAGTATTTCAAGTTCTTTTTCGTTTAGCCCGATTCCGCGGAGCATAAGACGGTTGCCCCGGAGAGCTTCGATGGAGTTAATTCCCATACCTCCCATAAGTTCTTTGATTTCATGTTTCCAGGCAGTCATCAGATTGATAAGCCGACGGCTTCCCGTCTGCGGATCAAGTCTTTCCACAAGTTCAGGATTCTGCGTGGCGATCCCCCAGTTACACTTGCCGCTTTGACACGTGCGGCAGAGATGACACCCAAGAGCCAGAAGCGCGGCTGTTGCAACATAACAGGCGTCCGCTCCAAGGGCTACTGCTTTTACCACATCGGAAGCGCTGCGGATACTGCCGCCTGCTACGAGCGAAACGTGATTTCGGATTCCTTCATCACGAAGCCTCTGATCCACTGCCGCCAGAGCGAGCTCTACAGGGATTCCCACATTGTCGCGTATTCTGGTAGGAGCGGCGCCGGTGCCTCCGCGGAAGCCGTCGATAGCGATAATGTCCGCGCCGCTGCGTGCAATTCCGCTGGCGATGGCTGCGATATTATGGACAGCCGCCACTTTTACGATAATCGGTTTTTTGTATTCCGTAGCCTCTTTCAGAGAACAGACCAGCTGCCGCAGATCTTCAATAGAATAGATATCATGATGAGGCGCGGGGGAGATGGCGTCAGAGCCTTCAGGGATCATTCTGGTGCGGGACACGTCTCCTACAATTTTAGTTCCCGGAAGATGCCCTCCGATTCCCGGTTTTGCGCCCTGTCCCATTTTGATCTCAATGCCGGCGCCGGCGTTTAAATATTTTTCATGAACGCCAAAGCGTCCTGACGCTACCTGTACAATGGTGTTTTCTCCATAGCAATAAAAATCTTCATGGAGACCACCTTCTCCTGTATTATATAAAATCCCAAGCTCTTTTGCAGCGAGAGCCAGTGATTTGTGCGCATTATAACTGATAGAGCCATAGCTCATGGCGGAGAACATGACCGGCATAGAGAGTTCCAGCTGCGGGGGAAGCTCACAGTCTAAAGAACCGTCCGCCATCCGATGCACTTGTTCCGGTTTCTTTCCAAGATAAATCCGGGTTTCCATAGGCTCTCTTAGAGGGTCGATGGGAGGGTTGGTTACTTGCGAAGCATTGATTAAGATGCGATCCCAATAAACGGGAAGAGGATTTGGGTTTCCCATGGAAGAGAGCAGGACTCCGCCGCTGTTTGCCTGTTTATAAATTTCTTTCATCATATTTTCCGGCCAGTTGGCATTTTCGCGTAGAGAACAGTCGCTCTTTACGATTTTTAAAGCTCTGGTGGGACAAAAGGAAACACATCTTTGGCAGTTTACACAGTTGCTTTCGTCACATACCATCTGTTTGGTTTCACTATTGTAGGAATGTACGCCATTGGCGCATTGCTGCTGGCAGATACGGCAGGTAATGCAGCGGTTTTCATTTCGGATCACTTCAAACTCAGGGTAGATAAATTCAATGCTCATAATAAAACACCTTCCTTTACTGTTACGATAACCGGTTCTCCGCCGGCGGGAGCCCAGATATTTTCGGCATCCGGTTCCATGGCTCGGATGGCTGTTTCTTCACTGGCAATATAAACCATATCTTTTTTTTCTCCTACGACCATGGAGCGGAGCTTCAGCCGGTCATTGAGCGCCATAAGCCCTCCGTTGAAACCGAAAACAATGGAGAAAGGTCCGGTGATCAGAAGGCTGGGGAACAGAGTTCGTAAGTAAGTGTGCTTTTTCTGATCTGCAAGATCTGTTTTTGCTGCAATGGTGCTCCAAAAAGGGGGCGGCAATTACGCTGGCAGCTTCTCCAAGAGTCAGATTCTGCCTGCGGAGCAGATAGTCTAAAATATACGTGATGACTTCCGTATCCGTCTGAAGGGTACACTTATATCCAAACATTTCCATAAAACGGCGGTTGGCATCATAGGAAGAAATTTCACCGTTATGTACAACGGAAGAATCCAGAAGAGCAAAGGGGTGAGCTCCGCCCCACCAGCCCGGAGTATTGGTAGGATAGCGGCCGTGGGCAGTCCAGGAATATCCCTCGTATTCGTCTAATTTATAGAAAATACCGATGTCTTCCGGGTATCCCACTGCTTTGAAAGTTCCCATGTTTTTGCCGCTGGAAAAGACATAAGCTCCCGGCATCTCCGTATTGATCTTCATGACTGTACGTACCACATATTCCTTTTCATCCAGCTGCATAGACGTCAGAAGAGACTTCAAAGGAGCTACAAAGTATCTCCAGATGATAGGCTCATCTGTGATCAGAGGCGTTTTTCTTGTGGGGATAATTTCTGACTGTACGATCTCAAACCGTTCTTTTAAAAACGCCTCGCATCCTTTTCTGGCAGCTCTGCTGTCAAAAAACATATGAAAGGCATAAAAGTCTTTATATTCCGGATAGATTCCATAACCGGCAAATCCGCCGCCAAGACCATTGGATCGGTCATGCATGGGTTTCATAGCATTTGTGATCGTTTCCCCGGACATTTTATTCCCGTCTCTGGAAATCATAGCTGCGATGGCACATCCTGAAGGAATCCTTACCTGACCTTCTGTTTTCATTTTCCATTTCATTCCTTTCTTTTTGATCTTATACAATAAAAACAAAGGAATATAATTCCTTTGACAAAGAATCCGAAGAGTATTATTCTGACACAGTGAATTCATGGTTCTCAGATTTTTATACAAACCTGAACAAGAAAGTAACTTCCATAGAAATTACCCTGAATAAAGTAGAAGACGCAGAACTGACAGCAGTGTCCTGCTCAAACAGATTTGAAGTTAATAAATATCGGATTCTTTTCTTTTTGGCATTGTTTTCGTTGATATATTGCCTGTTTTTTGAGAAAAAAAGTGTATAAAAAAATTGAATGCTTTTTTGCTATATATGCTTTTATTTTTGGACTATTGTTAGTTGTATATGGGCAACCGATTAAAAATTCCTGGGATGAATCAATACATTTTGGAAATGCGTATACGATGGCTTTTGGTAAACATGTGGAATGGACAGAGGCCGCACTATTTGTGAAAAATGGACAGATAGTAAGCTGTAATACCAAAGAAGAATTTGCTGAATTGCGTGCCTATTTGAATGGAAAAGGAATTGAGACAGTTTATGCTGAAAGTAAAGAAACGATTCTTCCATCTTATACTAAACTCGCATATATTCCGCAAGCAATATTCATAAGATTGGGGATGATATTGAACTTGTCATTTTCGACTATGTACGCTGTCGGAAAATTGGGTAATTTGCTGTTATACATTTTTTGTTAATGTTTTGGGCAATTCTATGGCACAAACAAAAAAAATGTTTCTGAGTTTTTTGGCGGTAACACCCACAGCTTTGTATTTGGCATCGTCATATACTTATGATACTGTGGTGTTTAGCTTTTTAACGTTAGCATGTGTTTTATGGGCTAACATGATTTTTTATCCCGAAAGAGAATACAGTTCATGGACATATATTTTAACTGCTTTGCTGTTTGTAATTGGCTGTGCATCAAAAGCAGTATATATTCCTATGATTCTTTTGTTCCTGGTTATTCCATATGTTGAAAAAAAGAAACCTAAAAAGAAAGTGATTTTATGGAGTGGAATTATTATTATTTTAATGTTGGTGATGCTAACATTTGTTTTGCCAACGTTATCGAATGCTGCTGCGGGTAATATCACATTTGGCGGAGATTCGCGAGGAGGCGATACAGGAGTTGTTAGACAAATCGTTTCCATGATAAAACATCCGTGGGCGAGTGTGAAGCTAATGCTTGTTAGCGTTTTTAAATTTGATAATTTTAGAAATTTAGGTTATGATACAGCTGATAATTTTTTCTTTGGAAATTTGATGTGTTTGAATTTTGCTCATAATGGTATATTGTCAGATAAGTGGAGTGCTATACTGCTCCCAATATGTATAATATTATTGTTGTACAAAACACCATCAGAAACAGTACGTGGCAGACATTCTATGAGCATGTTGAATAAATTTATAGTTTTGATTGCTGTTGCTGGCACGATATTTTTGGTATGGCTTGCTTTATATTTGGATTTTACTCCGGTAGGTGCGGAATATATTGCAGGAGTTCAGGCAAGGTATTATTTACCACTATTATATTTAGGAGCATTGTTATTTACAGGAAGGAAAGTAACAATAAACTGGTCTGAAGAAACTATTACTAAATTGACTTATTCAGCAGCTACACTTTTAGGATTTGCACTTATGTACCAGGGAATGCTGCAGGGCAGAATTATATAAATGTAATAGAGATGAGACTGAATGAGGTAGAAAATATGAAAGTATTGATTATTATTCCGGCTTATAATGAAGAGGAAAGCATTGAAAAAGTGATAAATAATTTGAAACAAAACTATTCCCAATATGACTATGTGATAATTAACGATGGATCACATGACCACACATCTGAAATTTGCCATAAAAACAAATATAAAATTATAGATCTTCCGGTAAATCTTGGATTAACAGGAGCATTTCAGACTGGCTTAAAATATGCATATAAAAAAGGATATGATTATGCAATTCAATTTGATGCAGATGGACAACATTTGCCTGAATATATACCAGCTATGGTAGATAAAATAGAAGAAGGCTATGATATGGTTATTGGTTCCAGATTTGTGGAAAAACCGAAACCGCGTTCTTTGCGTATGTTGGGAAGTCGTGTTATATCAACTGCAATAAAAATAACGACAGGTGTGCATATTGCGGATCCTACATCGGGCATGAGATTATTTAATAAAACTTTAATTAGAGAGTTTGCAGAAAATATTAATTATGAACCAGAACCGGATACAGTTTCTTTTTTGATTAAACAGGGCGTTAAAGTGGCCGAGGTTCAAGTTGAAATGAAAGAGCGAGAGGCTGGTGAGAGCTATCTCAATTTATCGCGATCAATTGTTTATATGACTAAAATGTTTGTTTCTATAATCATATTACAGAATTTTAGAAATAGAAAAAAATAGAGGAGAGCAGGATATGATTTCATTAGTGTTTAGAGTTGTTTTGATTCTTTGTTCTTTGTTTACAGCTATATTTATAATACGAAAAATCCGTCAATCCAAAGTACAGATTAATTATGCTATTTTTTGGATTCTCTTTTCGGCATGCCTGCTTATTTTTAGTGTTTTTCCTGAATTATCTATTTCACTCGCCAGTTTATTGGGAATATATTCATCAACAAATTTTTATTTTTTTAGTAATTCTGTTTGCGGTAATTATTAAACTGTTTTTTAATACAATAGAAATATCCAATCTGGAATATAAGATTAAAGAATTATCGCAGAAAATTGCAATTGATGAAAAGGATTTTAATGAAACAAAAGAAAATAAATCTGAAGAAGAGATGGACGAATAAATGAAAACATATGCGATTGTAGCATCGTTATTTCCACCACATGTTGGTGGGGTAGAACGTTACTCATATAATTTGGCTAAAAAATTGACAGAACATGGAAACAGAGTAATTGTAATTACGTCTGGAGCAGGGAAGGTAAAAGAAGAAGGTGGAATAAAAGTATATTATCTTCCTTCTTTTTTGCTTTTAAATGGTAGGTTGCCAATCATTAAACCTGGAAGTAAATTTAAGGGATTAGAAAATATTCTAAAAACAGAAAATATTGATTATTTTATAATTAATACGCGATTTTATTCATTATCGTTATGGGCGGCAAAGTTTGCTTATGCAGAGAAAAAAAGTGCTATTCTAAATTGAACATGGTTCATCGCATTTAACATTTAACAATAAATATTTGGATATTTTTGTCAGGTTTTATGAGCATGCGATGACTATGTTAATTAAAAAATATCCAATGCGATATTTTGGAGTATCAAAAGATGCCTGTGAATGGATCAAGCATTTTAATATTCAGGCAGAGGGAACATTATATAATGCGATGAATCTGGATGAAATTGAGTTAATGAATAAATTTGATTACAGAAAAAAATTAGGACTCACAGAGAATGATTTTATAATAACATATGTAGGACGAATAGTGGGAGGAAAGGGATTATTAGAGCTGACATCTGCGGTAAATGAAATCAGAAAGGAATATTCAAATGTTTATTTGGTGGTTGCTGGAGATGGACCATACATGAAAGAACTGGTAAAACATAAAACTCCATATATAACATTGTTGGGAAGAATTCCATATTCAGATGTTATTTCTTTACTCAGTTCAGTGGATACATTTTGCCTGCCATCTGAGACGGAGGGATTTCCGACATCCGTACTGGAGGCGGTTGCCTGTAAATGTTATGTAATAACAACAACTGCTGGTGGCTCGAAAGAGCTAATTACAAACAGCCAGTTAGGAACAATTATGAAGGATAATTCTTCTAAATCTATTGAAGAAGCTTTGCGTGCAATTATTGATCATAAAGAAAGTCGAATAGAGGCATCTGAAAAATGTTATGTTCGATTGAAAGAAAAATTCACTTGGGATGCAGTTGCGGCAAAAGTAGAAGATATTTTTGAAATATAAAATAGCTTATATCTAGGAGTGTGTATTATGTTGAAAGTACTACATTTGTTGTCAAGTGACCGGTTTTCGGGAGCAGAAAATGTTGTTTGCCAGATTATTACAGCATTTGATGGGGATAGCGAAGTAGAACATTTATATGTTAGCCCGGAAGGACCAATAAGAGAGACTTTAAAAGAAAAAAATATACGTTATGTACCGGTAAAATATCTTAATGGCATTGATCTCAAACGAATTGTAAGAATAGAGCAACCAGATATTATTCATGCACATGATATGCTTGCAAGCCTATTTGCGACGTTTTGTGTTCGGAATATTCCTATAGTATCACATATTCATAATAATAATTTTGGATTTAAAGGAGTGGGTCCTTTTGTAACGTCTTTAGCATATTGCATTGCGGCAAGAAGGGCTAAACATATATTTTGGGTATCAGAAGCAGCTTATAATGGATTTAGATATAAAAAAATATGCTCATCAAAAAGTTCTGTCTTGTATAATGTAATTAATATTGAGGAGCTAAATAATAGTATCAAAATAGATCCTGAGAAATATCAATATGATCTTATTTTTCTCGGAAGACTTACATATGCAAAAAATCCGCAGCGTGTATTAGAGGTGACAAAGATATTAAAAAATCAGAAGGATGATATCAAAGTTGCTATGGTTGGTGCTGGTCGTTGGGTATTAAATACCTGGCAGGATGCAGGATTAACAAATGATGATTTTGATTGCGTTCAGTGGCCGGTAAAAGAGAAAGACGGTTCTGTATATGGAGGATCTGCATGGTGCATTGGTTCCACAACAGAGCATCAGGATCTTGCAATTGAGCTGTTAAAAGAAATGGTATCTGATGAAACATTAACAGCTGTTGCAGCAGGTGGCCAGCAGGTACCGCCAACAGAAGCATTGGCAACATCTACAGATATTATGGGAACATGCCCTGATAATATTATGGGAATCTGGAAAGCAGTTACAATTGCAGATCCAATTGCGGCTCCAAGTTATTTCGGAGATCTTGAGCAGACTTTCTTACGTGAGTTGGAGGAGGTGTTCTCTGGAGCGAAAGAACCTCAGGCAGCAATGGATGAAGCGCAGGCTCAGATTGAGAGCGCAATTCAGTAAAAGATATGGCCAGGAGGGATTTATCCTCCTGGCATACTGTAAGACCGTTTTATCCGTAAAGGAGGAAAAAATCGGTGAATAAGAAGAAAAACAGACATAAATGGGATAAAAAAGAGTTAAAAGCAGCGTATCTTTTTACACTTCCATCATTTATTGGCTTTATGTGCTTTGTACTCATTCCAATTATATGGGTAATTGTAATTTCGTTTCACAAATACAACGTGTTTACAGGTGCCAGTACTTTTGTAGGGATGGAAAATTATAAAAAAATATTTACAGATGTCAGATCTTTAACTGCTCTGAAAAATACTTTATGGTACACCATATGTTGTTCATTGGGAAATACAGCAATAGGACTTATTTTGGCTGTGCTGGTTGATAATATTCTGCCAAAAAAAATAACGGTATTTTTTAGATCTATTTATTTCTTTCCATCATTAGTGGCACTAACGTTTGTGGCAATTATCTGGCAAGCCTTTTTTCAGACGGACGCAGGGGTTATCAACTATTATCTGGGAC
>ENA-OQET01000351-OQET01000351.1-human-gut-metagenome-genome-assembly--contig:-NODE-351-length-25265-cov-6.910335_pt1 | contig 25265 bp, 17 predicted proteins | sample MGYA00242800_ERZ504645 | MGnify/ENA primary metagenome ERZ504645 (study PRJEB26092, sample SAMD00036308) | human gut metagenome | host: Homo sapiens | study: EMG produced TPA metagenomics assembly of... | reverse complement strand
AGTCTTTCCGTGAACAGAAGAAAAGCATTGATCGATGCCTACACAAAGAAATACGGTGAAGGAACTGTTTATGAATGTCCGATCTGTATTGTAGAGAGTGAGATCCACATGGTACAGGCTCTGGAAGATGTAAAGAAAGCAGGATGTAACGCACTGGTTGTTTACCTTGGAAACTTCGGACCGGAGATTTCAGAGACACTGCTTGCAAAACATTTTGACGGACCGAAGATGTTTGTTGCAGCTGCAGAGGAGACACAAGACAATCTGACACAGGGACGTGGAGATGCTTACTGTGGAATGCTTAACGCAAGCTACAATCTGAAACTCAGAGGAGTAAAAGCTTACATCCCGGAGTATCCGGTAGGAACAGCAGAGGAATGTGCTGACATGATCCATGAGTTCGAACCAATTGCGAGAGCAGTTGTAGGATTAAGTGACTTAAAGATTATCAGCTTTGGACCGCGTCCGCTGAACTTCCTTGCATGTAATGCACCGATCCAACAGCTTTACAATATCGGAGTTGAGATTGAGGAAAACTCTGAACTTGACCTTTTCGAGGCTTATAATAAACATGAAGGCGATGAAAGAATCCCGGCCGTTGTAAAAGAGATGGAAGAAGAGCTCGGAGCAGGAAATAAGAAACCGGAGATCCTTCCGAAGCTGGCTCAGTATGAGATTACTTTGAAAGACTGGATTGAGGAGCACAGAGGATACAGAAAATACGTTGCAATTGCAGGAAAATGCTGGCCGGCATTCCAGACACAGTTCGGATTCGTTCCATGTTATGTAAACAGCCGTCTGACAGCTCAGGGAATCCCGGTATCCTGTGAGGTTGATATTTACGGAGCACTCAGTGAGTTTATCGGAACCGCTGTGAGCCAGGATGCAGTAACACTTCTTGATATCAACAATACAGTACCGGCAGATATGTACAAAGAAAGTATTGAAGGAAAATTCCCATATACACAGAAAGATACATTTATGGGATTCCATTGTGGAAATACAGCTTCCGGCAAACTTGCTTTCTGCGAAATGAAATATCAGATGATCATGGCAAGATCTCTTCCAATCGAGGTTACACAGGGAACACTGGAAGGAGATATCAAACCTGGAGATATCACATTCTACAGACTGCAGAGTACATCTGACAATGTACTTCGTGCTTATGTTGCACAGGGAGAAGTACTTCCGGTTGCTACAAAATCTTTCGGATCTATCGGAGTGTTTGCCATTCCGGAGATGGGAAGATTCTACCGTCACGTATTGATTGAAAAGAATTATCCACATCACGGAGCAGTTGCTTTCGGACACTTTGGAAAAGCATTGTTCGAAGTATTCAAATATATTGGTGTGCCGGTTGAAGAGATTGGATACAACCAGCCGAAAGGCGTAAGATATCCAACAGAGAATCCGTGGGGTTAATTACATAGAAAGTTATGAAAGCATAGAAAACGGGCAGAGAGCCGTGCCGGAAACGTCAAGGCTCTCTGTCTTTATATAGGAGGAACAACATGTTATTTGTAGGAGTAGATCTTGGGACATCCGCAGTAAAACTTCTTCTGATGGATGAGAACGGAAAGATCAAGAATATCGTATCAAAAGAATATCCGTTATATTTTCCACACCCAGGTTGGTCAGAGCAGAAACCGGAAGACTGGTTTGCACAGAGTATGGAAGGACTGAAAGAGCTTCTGGAAGGCTTTGATAAGGATCAAGTGAAAGGAATCAGTTTTGGAGGCCAGATGCATGGTCTTGTTGCGCTTGATAAGGAAGATCAGGTGATTCGCCCGGCAATTCTGTGGAATGATGGACGTACTGCAAAGCAGACCGATTACCTGAATCAGGTAATTGGAAAAGAGAAGCTTTCGGAGTATACAGCAAATATTGCATTTGCCGGATTTACAGCACCGAAGATTCTCTGGATGAAGGAAAATGAACCGGAGAATTTTGCAAAGATTGAGAAGATTATGCTTCCGAAGGATTATCTTGCATATCGCCTGTCAGGGTCTTTTTGCACAGAATATTCAGATGCTTCCGGAATGCTGCTTCTGGATGTGGAGCATAAGTGCTGGTCTGCAAAAATGCTTGAGATCTGTGGTATTACAGAGGCACAGATTCCAAAGCTGTATGAAAGCTGGGAAGTCGTTGGAACTTTGAAAGCAGAGATCGCAGCAGAACTTGGCGTATCAGAGGATGTAAAAGTAATTGCAGGAGCCGGGGACAATGCGGCGGCAGCAGTTGGAACGGCAACAGTCGGAGACGGCGGCTGCAATATTTCTCTCGGAACTTCCGGGACACTCTTTATTTCCAGTAAGAAGTTCGGAGTAGATAAGAACAATGCACTGCATTCCTTTGACCATGCAGACGGTAACTATCATCTGATGGGCTGTATGCTCAGTGCGGCATCCTGTAATAAATGGTGGATGGACGAAATCCTTAAGACAAAGGATTATCCGGCAGAACAGGCAGGAATTACAAAGCTTGGCGAGAACCATGTGTTCTATCTTCCGTATCTGATGGGAGAGCGTTCTCCTCATAATGACCCTTCCGCAAGAGCAGCATTTATCGGAATGTCTATGGACAGCACAAGAGAGGATATGACACAGGCTGTGCTGGAAGGTGTTGCATTCGGACTGCGTGATTCCCTGGAAGTTGCAAGAAGTATTGGTGTGAATCCGGAGAGAACAAAGATCTGTGGCGGTGGAGCAAAGAGTCCGCTGTGGAGAAAGATCATTGCAAATGTGATGAATATGAAAGTAGATCTGATCGAAAGCGAAGAAGGTCCTGGCTATGGAGCGGCAATCCTGGCAGCAGTTGGATGCGGCGTATTTGATTCGGTGGAAGAGGCTGCGAAGAAACTTGTGAAAGTAACAGGAACAGAAGAACCGGATCTAGAACTGGTGCAGAAGTACGAGGAAAGATATCAGGAATTTAAAGAACTGTATCCGGCATTGAAAGGAATTATTCAAAAGAAACAAGCATAATTTGCCGGAAAGATGGTCAGAGAGACGGGTCAGAGAGACGGGTGTGGAATACATTGCTCGTCTTTCTTTTATGTCGTATAATAATAACATGAGTGTCCCAAGACAAATAATATGTTGTATTTGCTAAAACAGTGAAAAAATGAACATAGATAACAGTACATGAATGGATAGAAGGATAAGAAATGCTTAAAATTGCGGTTTGTGATGATGATGAAAAGATATGTAATCTGCTGGAAAATTATATTAACGATTCCTGCAGGATACTCCATATAGAAGCTGAAACGGAGAGTTTCATTTCGGGAAAAGTGTTGAAACGGAAACTTCGGGAAGGGGAAAATTATCAGATCTATTTTCTGGATATTGAGCTCGCAGATGATACCGGGATTAGTGTAAGTGATTGTATTAGAAATGAGATAAAAGATGAAGCAGCTCAGATTGTATATGTATCGGGAAAGGATGGATATGACCGTCAGTTATTTGCCTTCAGACCATTCAATTTTATAGAGAAGCCATTTGACCAGAATATGGTGACTGCTACGCTTGAAAAGTATAACAGGATTTATGGGAAGAAGAATGATATATTTCACTATAAATATGGTCACGATATGTATTGTGCCCGTGTGAGTGAGATTCTGTATTTTAAAAGTAACGGAAGAAAAGTAAAGATTGTAATGCAGAAGTCAGAAGACGAATTCTATGGTTCGTTGGAAGAAGTCTGCGACAAATTAAAAGGGCAGGGAATGATTCTGACACATAAATCTTATCTGGTGAACTATCGTTATATCAGATCTTTTCAGGGAGAACAGGTTATTATGGTAAATGGTGACGTAATTCCTGTTGCCAGAGGCAGAAAAGAGGAAATAGCGAGAATGCAGCTTCATTTTGAAAATGGAGGGTTTGTACATGGTGTTTGATACATATCATTTATCTGCTGGCGAATTTTTTTCTGATATTGTTGTTCATCGTTTTATGAGAGTTTTTTTTGAACATAGAAAATACAAAAGAATATTTGGGAATATTAGCCTATTCCTTCTACTTTATAATGACAACTTTAGTATATCTTCTGATAGATATTCCGTTAATTACTTTGATTACGAATTTAATTACTATGTTCATTATTTCTTTAACTTACGAAGCAAGTCTTCAAAAGAGAATTATTTGTGTTGTTTACATGTATCTTTTTATGGCAGCAGCGGAAATAATTGCGGCAGCTATGACTGGATATACTAATTTTTCAGTTTTTTCACAAGGCGAGTTCAGAGATACTTTTGGGTTAATAGCCATGCGAATTGTTGCATATTGTGAAACGCTGCTGCTTGAAAACATAAAGTTAACAAGAAAGGGACGTAATATTAGTTGGATTTCCTGGCTGGCTTCAATTGTAATTCCGATTTCTACATTAATTTTGGAAGTAATTATTGCAAAGCAGACCAATTTAACTAAGGTAGAAGCAGTGGGTTCAGTATCACTTCTGTTTGCAGTAAATATAATTGCATTTTATCTTTATGATTCATTAGCAGAAAATTATATAAAGAAGTCAAAACTGGCTTTGTTACAAAAGGAAAATGAATTATACAGCAGACAGTGTGAGATTATGCAAAGCTCTACAGAAGATTTACAGGCGTTTAGGCATGATATGAGTAATCAACTTATTATTTTGAATCATCTGTTGGAAGAAGGAAAAGATGAAGAGGCAAAAAGGCAGTTGGATCAACTTTCTCATTTCATAAAAGGGAAAGTGATTTATAGCACATCAGGAAATACAATTATTGATGGGTTGGTTAACTATAAGCTTCAAAGTGTGGCGAGTGAAAATATAAAAGTAGAAACAGAAATTGTTGTACCGGAACAGTTAAACATTGATATAGCAGATCTTGTTACACTATTGGGAAGTCTATTGGATAATGCTTTGGAAGCATTGAAAAAAGTTGATCGGGAACAACGAATATTGACGATAAAGATTATGTTCAGTCAAGAGCGTTTAATTGGTCGGATCACGAATACTTATTGCGGAGAAATCTACCTGAAGGATGATAAGATATTAACTTCAAAGAAAGAAAAACAGAAGCATGGATATGGACTGAGTAATGTAGAGAAAATAATAAAGAAGTATAATGGTTATATGGAAATAGATCATGCAAACGGAGAATTCAGGGTGGATTTTATAATTTATCTGCCACAGAAAAACTAAATAAAGCAAAAATAAGAAGTCTGAAAAGAAACTGATGCATTTGACTACGAGAAATCCGCAGTTGATTACATGTTTTCGCACAGGCTTCTTTTTTATGGCATAATGTGGGTGCCAGGAAAAGGAGAGTGGAGTGTATGAAGAAGTATTATAAAAAGAACATTATAAGTATTGTTATTTTATTGTGTATAGTTTTAATACTCTATTTTACACCACCAATAATGCTGGCTGATGGTTGGATTGAATTTGGGAGTAGAGCAGACAGCTTTGAAACGCACATGTTGAATGAGTACAACAATTTCCCTTTTAGACGAGAAGCAAGTAATTCAGATTTCGATAACTTTTATTTTATAAATCTCAGAATTTGGGAGAAAATGTCAATTACTCGAATTGTATATGATGGTGACAAAAATACAACGTGTGAATTAATATTTCCGGGAGTTTACAGAGTTGAAAATACTAGAAAAGGAGCTTATGTAAATTCATTTGAAATCAAACGTGGCAAGACATTATGGTTTTGCGATTATTATGCCAATGAAATGTAGGTAGGCTAAATGGATATTTTTGTACGGTTGCCGGAGAGACGGGTGTGGAAAACATTGCCCGTCTTTCTTTTATGTCGTATAATAATAACATGAGTGTCCAAAAATAATCGCCAGAAAGAGAACTGTATGGAGGTAAAAAATAAATGGGAAATTATTTGAACCCGGATATTAGTACTTTTGCAAGAGTTGTAAATTCAGAAATATATGTTGATAAGACGGGATTGATTGAATATACAAATAGAAGTGCTAAAACATTACAAAGTTATATTTGCATCAGTCGTCCACGCCGTTTTGGGAAGTCTATTGCTGCGAATATGCTTTCTGCCTACTATACGTGTGAGTATGATTCAAGGGAGCTGTTCTCAAATTTAAAAATAGCATCATCAGATAGTTATGAAAAGCATTTGAATAAATATGATGTGATCTTTCTTAATATGCAAGAATTCCTGAGTCAAAGCTCCAATGTGGAGGAAATGCTTAGCTTGCTTAAAAAGAGCGTAATATGGGATTTGTTAGATAAATACCCGGATTTCCGATACTTTGATGAAACAAATTTAATGAGAACTCTTCAGGATATTTATAATAAGACAAAGAGACCGTTTGTTGTAATTATTGATGAATGGGACTGCATTTTCAGAGAGTATATAACAGATAAAAAAGCGCAGGAAAAGTATTTGGATTTTCTAAGAGATTTATTGAAAGACAAAGGATATGTCGCACTTGCTTATATGACAGGAATTCTTCCAATAAAAAAATATGGCACACATTCAGCGTTGAATATGTTTGATGAATTTTCCATGATTGATCCGGGACCATTGGCGGAATATGTCGGATTTACAGAAGAAGAAGTAAGCGAGCTGTGTGAACGATATGGCATGGACATGCAGGAGCTAAAAAGCTGGTATGACGGATATTCTTTTGAAGGAGCACCTTCTATTTATAGTCCACGTTCAGTAGTAAGCTGCATGCGATTTGGGAAATTTGGAAATTACTGGAATCAGACAGAAACGTTTGAAGCTTTAAAAATGTATATTGATATGAATTTTGAAGGATTGCGAGATGACGTGTTAAGCATGATCGCCGGGGAAAGTGTTCCAGTGAATACAGGAAGTTTTACAAATGATATGGCAACATTTCATACAGAGGATGATGTACTTACTTTATTAATCCATCTTGGGTATCTGGCATATGACTATGATAATAAAACAGTGAAAATACCAAATAATGAGGTGAGAGCAGAATACGTCAGCAGTGTTTCCGTGTCGGATTGGGGTGAAGTTTCTAAAGCATTGAAAAATTCGGCAGATACATTGAATGCTATTTGGCAGAAACGTCCTGTACAAGTGGCAGAGGGAATAAGACAAGCACATTTTGAGACATCTCATTTGCAATATAACGATGAAAATGCATTGAGTTATACGATATCACTTGCGTTATATGCTGCAAGAAACTTTTACACTGTTCACAGAGAATTGGCCGGAGGACAAGGATTTGCAGATCTTGTATTTCTTCCTAGAAAAAAATTCCAGGAAAAACCTGCACTTGTGGTAGAACTTAAATGGAATGAAAGCGCAAACGGTGCAATTGAACAGATTAAGAAGAAAGAATATTGTAAAAGTTTAGAGGAATACAAAGGAAACATACTTCTTGTAGGAGTAAATTACAATAAAAAAACGAAGAAACATGAATGTATAATAGAGGAAGATATTAAGTAAAAGGAAACGGACCTCTAGTGAAAGTAAGTTAAAAAAGACGGGAATGGTGAATGGAACTCATCATTACCCGCCTTTTTCAAACTACGCTAAAAACAACGCATACAGTATCACAAGAATACCAAGCACAATTCTGTAATATCCAAATACTTTGAAATCATGTTTCTTAATATATCCCATCAGGAATTGAATAACGATAATAGAAGAAACAAATGCTGTTACCATTCCGATCAGCAGAATAGCCGCTTCTGTTCCGGTAAAGTTCAGGCCAAACTTCACAAGCTTCAGAAGACTTGCACCGAACATAACCGGAATCGCAAGTACGAAAGTGAATTCAGCAGCAACGGTTCTGGATACTCCAAGGATCAAAAGCACCGACAATTGTTGCACCGGATCTAGATGTTCCAGGGAAGATTGCAGCGATCAGCTGGAAAAGTCCGATCAAAAATGCAGTCTTATAAGTAAGTTCATCCATACTGTTGATCTTCGCAGGTTTGCCCTTGTGATTATTCTCAACAATGATAAAGGCGATACCGAAGACAATCAGAGCAATCGCAACGCAAGGGTAATTGTAAAACCATTTCTCAAACAGATCATTGAATGGCATTCCAATCACGATCGCAGGGATACATGCAACAAGAACTTTCAGCCAGAGAATAATGATATCCATCTTTACATAACTTAAAATTCCGTTTCCGGATTCTTTTTCTATGTGCATGTTTTGCCTGACGGCGTCTGACAGTGTGACTTCCTTCCGGTGCACCAAATGGGAAGATCTGATTCCAGAATAAGATGACAACGGCAAGAATCGCACCTAACTGGATCACAACTTCAAACATGCTGTAGAATTCTTCAGAAACATTTAATTTCACAAACTGATTCAACAGGATCAGATGTCCGGTGCTGCTGATCGGCAGCCATTCTGTGATTCCTTCCACAATTCCAAAGAGGAAGGATTTCAAAAATTCAATCATTCTTAATTTATACTCCCTTTTTATTGATGGATTGCAGCTATACTTATGTTCTAAAGCGGCTCACGGTTTCTTATTATAAAACGTTGACGAAAGATGTGCAAGAAATAGAAAGTATTTAAATTGTTAAATCGTCGATTTAAGAAATTTCTAATAATTTTTCCAATCTATCTCTTAAAAACCATCAAGTATCATGTATACTATAGTTAGAACTTGATCATGTGATAATTATGTTGCTGCGCTGTTATCGGTGTCAGCAATTATCGAGGGGTATGTAAAATGTATAAAATATTAGTATGTGATGACGATAGAGAAATCGTAGAAGCAATTGAAATTTATCTTTCCCAGGAAGGATATCAGATCTTAAAAGCGTATGACGGGATCGAAGCACTGGAGATTTTGGAGAAGGAGAAGGTGAATCTTCTGATTATCGATGTCATGATGCCGAGACTGGACGGAATCCGTGCAACATTGAAGATCCGCGAGAAGAACAGTCTGCCAATCATTATCTTGTCTGCGAAGTCAGAAGATACCGATAAGATTCTTGGACTCAATATCGGTGCGGATGATTATGTGACAAAGCCATTCAATCCGTTGGAACTTGTAGCACGAGTGAAATCACAGCTGAGAAGATTTAACGAACTTGGCGGAACAGCACAGGAGCCAAAAGAGACAATTTATAAGGTAGGCGGCCTTCAGATCAATGATGATCTCAAGCAGGTGACAGTAGACGGAGAATTTGTGAAACTGACACCGATTGAATACAATATCCTTTTGCTTCTGATGAAGAATCAGGGAAAAGTATTTTCAATCAATCAGATTTATGAATCCATCTGGAATGAAGAGGCAATTGGTGCGGATAACACAGTTGCAGTTTACATTCGTCATATCAGAGAAAAAATAGAAATCAATCCGAAAGATCCACGTTACCTGAAAGTAGTCTGGGGTGTCGGATATAAAATCGAAAAAGCATAAAAAGGCATATAAGAAAGGATTAACAATGAAGAAATGGTACAGGAAGACCGTGACAAGGACAATTGTTCTTGTTGTGGCGATTCTTAGCGGAGCATTGCTTGTGACAAATTTGCTTTCTCTCCTGACACTGGCGGGTGGAATGAGTTTGTCACAGATTCAAAAGATGAATACACAGTCTTTTGAAGAATCCGAAGAATTCAGCAAGATGGTCGAAAGCTATATGTACGATGTGCAGGAGAAGCTTTATCTACAGAATCTTTTTGAAAGTGACGGTGCCTACAATCCGAAAAAACTGGTGGATGTAATGGAACTGTCAAAAAAGGGCAAGATTTCAGAAACAAATTTGTCAGGTGTCACGTACACCATGGAAGAACTGGTGAACTGGGGCGAAACTTACAGTGGGACAGATAACGACAATCTTTACAAACAGAATGGCGTGATCGTCTGCCAGAAACCAGACGGAAATTATTATTACTATTATATGAATGATTTCTTTTCTCTTGTAAATGCAGGAAAACTTCAGTTTCAGATGGGCGAGCAGGACAGAGATCAGTTTCTGGCAGGATTGCAGGCGGGCGAATTTACGACTTCCGGCTATTATACATTTCAGATTACAGATGAAAACGGTGAGCTGCTCTATACAGACTGCTGGAACTTTGGTCAGTCGATGATTGAAAAATATGCACCGGTCGGAGTGGATAATCTACTCCAGGTTGTAAATAATAATCCGCAGTTAAATGGAAGACTGACATTGGTTTATGATAATATTGCCACAGCATTGCAGACAATCTATGAAGACTGGCAGGATTATGAAGGCGGTTGGGATTATCTGGAAGAAGGGAATACCAATTTTACCTATCTGTATGCAGATGAATCGACAAAGAAGGTTACTACAAATAAAGCAGAATATGCAAATTATGCAGATGTAAAGAAAAGCATAGAAGACATGATAGAATCAGCGTCAAAGAACCCTGTGAAATATATGGTAATCTATCCTGAATTGAAAGATTTTAAGACGAATATGAATGTTTCTTATTCGGATCAATGGCTCAATACACGTTCTTATGGTTACTATTCCGGCGGAACAAAGTGGAAAGATGTTTTTGCAGTTGCGGTTGACACAAAATATCCGATTCAGGACCAGTTCTATCAGACCAGTATTGATTATCAGAATAATATTCCACAGATGAAAGAAACATTGCATTTTATGATTTTCAGCGGAGTACTCTTTTTGGTCACAGTAGTGTGGTTGACATTGGGGGCAGGGAGAAAACCGCAGGATGAAGAACTGCATTTGTTAAAGTTCGATTCCTGGAAGACAGAGATTGCTGCTGCAGTTGTTATTTTTGTCTGGGTGATTGGAAGTTATTTCTTTTTTGTGGCAGGAATCGATGGAATTCACATCTTATTTGATGGGATTACAGGGTTATGTAGTTCGTACGGTGCTGTGGAAAGTAATACATTTATTCCATCATCCTATGTTCCGAATGTATATATGCAGACTTTAAGTCTCGGAGAATCAGTAGGTGCGTTTGCATATGGAACATTTACATTTACCTGCTTTTTTGCCGGCTATCTTAGTCTGGTAAGAAGAATTAAGGCAAAGAGTCTGTGGGAGAACAGTCTGCTTCGAAGCTTCGGTATATTTATCGGGAAAATATTACGAGACATGAAGCTTACAAAGAAAACAGCAGGACTTTTGATTCTTTATTTCCTGTTTCAGCTTTTCGTGCTCTGGGGTGGAGATTTCTTCCTGGTGATTCTGCTGCTGATTGCTGATGCAGTGCTATTCTATTACATGGTTGCAAATGTGATGGAGAAGAATCGACTGAGAAAAGGAATTCAGGAGATCGCTGCCGGAAATATGAGTTATCAGATTCCAATCGACGGACTGCATGGGGAGAACAAGAAATTTGCATTGATGATCAACGGGATCGGAACCGGACTTAACAAAGCAGTTGCCGAGGCAATGAAAAACGAACGTCTTAAGACAGATTTGATCACAAATGTTTCTCATGATATTAAGACACCACTGACTTCTATTTTGAACTATGTCGGTATCTTAAGACAAACAGATCCGGCGGATCCGAAAGTTCAGGATTATCTGAATATTCTGGAAGAGAAAGCACAGAGACTGAAGACATTGACAGAAGATGTAGTAGAAGCATCGAAAGTCAGCAGCGGGAATATTTCCCTGGAATATATGGATCTTGATCTGTCGGAAATGATCCAGCAGACGCAGGGTGAACTCGAAGAAAAATTCGAGGCGAGAAATCTGGCAATCGTCACAGATCTTCCGGCAGAACCGGCTGTTGTGCATGTTGATGGTAGAAGAATGTGGCGTGTCTTGGAAAATATTTACGGAAATGCAGCCAAGTACGCAATGCCTGGAACCAGAGTTTACGCGACTCTGAAAACAGATGATACAAAGGTAAGATTTTCATTGAAAAATGTTTCCGAGCATCAGTTGAATATTCAGGCGGACGAACTGACAGAACGTTTTATCCGCGGAGATATTTCCAGAAGTACGGAGGGAAGTGGATTAGGACTTTCTATAGCGAAGAGCCTTACAACAATGCAGGGCGGCACATTTGACTTGTATCTGGACGGAGATTTGTTCCGGGTAGATATTACATTTCCAAGAGTGAAAGCGAAAGGAAATGCTGGCGAGACAACAGAGGAATCGAAAGAGAAAACAACAAGCGGTGTATCTTGACATTCTATTCGCGTTATGCTAACCTTTTTAAGGAATGAAAAGCAGTGATAAGCGAAACGCGATGAGGAAGAGAGTAGTCTGTAACAGATTCTACAGAAAAGTCCTGAAGGCTGTCAGGCCGGATGTTGAGAGGGATGGATGGAAGACAGATGAAGATGGCTTCTGAGCAGCGCAGATGAGCCTGAACAGAGTGAGCAAGTGAGTTGCTTAAGCAGCAATCTTGAATAAAAAGATCCGGGTTAGTCTGTGAAGGGATTCGCCCTTTATAGCGAAGAGTATCAACAGTGAGAAATGCCGTAGTATTCAAAGTGGTTTTGATTAACAAAGCAGTTTTTACTAACGAAAGTGCAGATACTCCTAGAGGTTTCTTTCCGCGAGGAAGGAACGAAGAGAAGTGGTAACACGAAAGTAGGATTCGTCTTCTCAGGGATGCAAGTCTCTGGGAGGGCGTTTTTTAATATATTAGGTTCTTTCCTAATATATTAAAAACGCTCCGCTAGGGATGTTCCGGAAAATCCAGAAAAAATCGTATTAGTAATCACTGAAAGTTGAGAAAAGAATCCCACATTGTGGGAAAAGGAGGCAGAAAAATGTCAGAAAAACCAAAATATTATATAACAACAGCGATTGCCTATACATCAGGTAAACCGCATATCGGAAACACATACGAGATCGTGCTTGCAGATGCAATCGCACGTTACAAGAGAAGCCAGGGATATGATGTATTCTTCCAGACAGGAACAGATGAGCACGGACAGAAGATCGAGCTCAAAGCCGAGGAGGCTGGAATCACACCAAAGGAATTCGTAGATAATGTATCAACAGAAATCAAAAGAATCTGGGATCTGATGGATACATCTTATGACAAATTCATCCGTACAACAGATGAAGATCATGAGAAACAGGTTAAGAAGATTTTCAAGAAACTTTACGACAAGGGAGATATTTACAAGGGACATTATGAAGGAATGTACTGTACACCGTGTGAGTCTTTCTTCACAGAGTCTCAGCTTGTAGATGGAAAATGTCCGGACTGCGGTCGCCCGGTTCAGCCGGCAAAGGAAGAGGCATATTTCTTCAAAATGAGCAAGTATGCGGATCGTCTGATCGAGCATATCAATACACATCCGGAGTTCATCCAGCCGGTTGCCCGTAAGAACGAGATGATGAACAACTTCCTTCTTCCGGGACTTCAGGATCTGTGTGTATCCAGAACATCCTTCAAGTGGGGGATTCCGGTAGATTTCGATCCAAAGCACGTTGTATATGTATGGCTTGATGCTCTTACAAACTATATCACAGGAATCGGATATGATGCAGACGGAAACAGTACAGAGCAGTTCAACAAGCTGTGGCCGGCAGACCTTCATCTGATCGGAAAAGATATCATCCGTTTCCATACAATTTACTGGCCAATCTTCCTTATGGCACTTGATCTTCCACTTCCGAAACAGGTGTTCGGACATCCGTGGCTGCTTCAGGGAGACGGTAAGATGAGTAAGTCTAAAGGAAATGTTCTCTATGCAGATGAACTCGTTGATTTCTTTGGTGTAGATGCAGTTCGCTACTTCGTACTTCATGAGATGCCATTCGAGAATGACGGTGTTATTTCCTGGGAGCTGATGGTAGAGCGTCTGAACTCTGATCTTGCAAATACACTTGGAAACCTTGTAAACAGAACTGTTTCTATGACAAACAAATACTTCGGCGGAACAGTAGAAGATAAGGGTGTTGTAGAAGATGTAGATGCAGAATTGAAAGCAGTTGTAGAGAATGCTTCTAAAGCAGTTGATGCTAAGATGGCAGACCTCCGCGTTGCCGATGCGATTACAGAAATCTTCAATCTGTTCAAACGCTGCAATAAATATATTGATGAGACAACTCCTTGGGTACTCGGAAAAGATGAATCCAAGAAGGATCGCCTTTCTACAGTACTTTGGAATCTGATCCAGAGCATTTCTGAAGGGGCAAGACTTCTTGAATCTTTTATGCCTTCTACAAGCAAGAAGATTCTTGAGCAGCTTGGTAACGGACATGTAACAGAGAAGCCGGAGATCCTGTTCCAGAGAATGGATCTTGAGGAAGTTATGAAAAAAGTAGAAGAACTTCATCCGAAGGTAGAAGAAAAGAAAGAGGAAGAAGCTGTTATCGACATTGAGCCGAAAGATGAGATCACATTTGAGCAGTTCGGAGCAATGCAATTCCAGGTTGGAGAGATCATTGCATGTGAGGCTGTAAAGAAATCCAAAAAGCTTCTCTGCTCTCAGGTAAAAGTTGGAAGCCAGGTAAAACAGATCGTATCCGGAATCAAAGCACATTACACACCGGAAGAAATGGTTGGTAAGAAAGTTATGGTTCTTGTAAACCTGAAACCTGCGAAGCTGGCAGGCGTACTTTCAGAGGGGATGCTACTTTGTGCAGAAGATGCAGAAGGTAACCTTGCACTGATGACACCGGAAAAAGAAATGCCGGCTGGAGCAGAAATCTGTTAATTGAAATGTTTGAAAATTCAGACAATTACAACTAAAGCAGATAATAAATAAAAAATATAAAAAAATCAAATGAATATATTGACAAATTAGACGCCGAATGTTATTATATAACCATCAAAGAGAGAAAGAAATCTCCCAAAGATATTTAACTAAGAAGGCAAAAGTAACAGATGCCTGATTAGATTAAAAATACAAGTTCAACAGGAGGTCAGTCCCATGGACAGTATAGTTTCAGATTTTTATCAATATGTCAGTGGTATGATGAGTGAAGGTTCCTGTGAAGAAAGAGACCTTTGCCAAGCGTAAAAGTCCAGTAGAAAGAAAAGAAGATCAAAGATCGGAGAGTACGGAAACTGGAAGCAAAGAGAAAAAGATGAATCACTCATAGATGTATTGAATAAAAATACCGCATATAACATAGAATGAAAAATGTGTAAAGAAACATTGAGAGGATATGTTATAATCTCAGATTTGTTATAAAAGCAGGAATGACTTGACAGAAGATTTAATACATAAAGTATTGAATGGATATGAAAATCATTCAAGTGATAAAATAACAGACGACAAAGGTCTCACAGGAACGTAGAATCGCGAATAATCTCCGATACAAAATATAAAATTATAATAATAATACAATTAAATAACACTAAAAATGCACTTTCAAAAGGAATTGAAGGTGCATTTTTTTGACATTACAGACCTCATATGGTAGAATAATGAAAGAGTATCGGCTAGTGCCTAATGGACACATTCAGACCAAAACTAATATTTCAATGACAATGAGGTGAGTACAGTGGATAAGTATGAATATAAGTTAAAGACAGAAGAGATGCTGGAACTTATGGAAGATGGAGAATACAGAAAAGCAGCGGCAGCAGCAGATCTGATTGACTGGAAGCGTGTCCGTAACGCAGGGATGCTGATGAATGTCAGTGATATTTATGAAAAAACAAAAGAGTATCAGAAGAGCTATGATGTGATGAATCTTGCATATCGCCGCTCTGAAGGAAGCCGCAAGGTGATCTATAAGTTATGTTCTCTTGCAATTAAGACAAAGAATATAGATGAAGCAATTGACTATTATGACGAATTTATCCAGATTGCACCGAAAGATCCGAACAGGCATATCCTTAGATATCAGATCTTAAGAGCGCAGAGAGCGCCGATCGAACAGCAGATCGAGGCTCTGGAGGAATTTAAGAAGGCAGAATATATTGAAGAGTGGGCTTATGAACTGGCGAAGCTTTATCGCGAAGCAGGTATGATGACAGAATGTCTGGAAGAGTGTGATGATCTGATCCTCTGGTTTAGCGAGGGTAAGTATGTTTATAAGGCAATGGAACTGAAGATGCAGTATAAGCCATTGTCACCATCGCAGCAGCAGAAATATGATCACAGATACGAGAAGCTTTCTTCCGAGACAGAAGAAATACCGGATCTGGCTTCCTATTTAGAAGAAGACGAGGAAAAAGATTCTGCATCAGAAGGAGCCGAGGCACTTGGAGATACAAGATCAATCGGGCTGACAGAGCAGCCGGTGATGGAGAACGACAGTACTTCCGATGTGATTGATACGGATGCGGTTACTTTGGAAACGGCAGAAGAGCCGGATGCCGAAGTAGAAAGTCCGGAAGAAGCAGGAGTAGAAACAGCAGAAGTTATAGAAGCTTCCGAGGATGAGTCAGAAGTTCAGCCGGCAACGGTAGAGACAAGTGGAGATAAGAGAACACTTAGCAAAGATACAGCTTCCATACCGATTGTCAGTAAGAATCCGGTAAAACCAGTCAAGAAGAAGCTTGGAGATACGATGCGGTTAGATGAAGCTCTGCAGCAATTACTCAATCCGAAACCGGAAGTTCAGGCAGAACCGGGAGAAGAAGTTGAACCGGATATGACAGATCTGGAAGAGGATATTGCAGCAATTGAGGATGTAGAAGATCTTGAGATCGTGAATCAACTGACAGAAGAGAAGAAAGCTGAGGAAGCCAGTAAAGAACGAGTAGTTCCATCAGGGATGAAAGAACTGATACCGGAACCGGAGACAGAAGAAGAGCTTATAGAACAGGCAGTGGAGGAGACTTCAGAAGATGTCCCAGAAGATGCAGTTGCTATAGAAGCAGGGGAAGCAGAACCGGAAGAAGTTCTTGAAGTAGAAGAGGCAGAACCGGAAGAGGAAGAAGTTCTTGAAGTAGAAGAAGCAGAACCGGAAGAGGAAGAAATTCTTGAAGCAGGGGAAGCAGAACCGGAAGAGGAAGAAATCCTTGAGGTAGAAGAGGCAGAACCGGAAGAGGAAGAAGTTCTTGAAGTAGAAGAGGCAGAACCGGAAGAGGAAGAAATCCTTGAAATAGATGAAGCTGAGTCAGAAGATCTGACAGATGAATCAGAAGATTTGTCTGAGGTGGAGAAACTGATCTCAGAAACTGAAGTTGTCAATGATGAAGATGATTCAGAAGGAGCAGCAGTAAGAGAGACTATGGACAATAAAAATAATGAAGAACCAATTTTATCACCAGAGATACAGAAACTGATTGATGAGATTGAAGGTGTTATTCCGGAAGAGGAAGAAGTAGATGCAACAGTAAGTTCAGAAGAAGTTCTTGAGGTAGAAGAAGAACCACATGAAAATATGGGAGAGCTTGCGGATGATCTCAGACTCGGTGAGGACGAGTACGAAGATTATGATGCGTATGACTGGGATGATGCAGAAGAGTTTGACGAAGACGATATTTTAGATGATTATGAAGAGTCTGATGACGATTTGTTGGATGATTATGAAGAGTCTGATGACGATCTGCCGGATGATTATGAAGAGTCTGATGATGATCTGTTCGGTGAGGAAGAAGGATATGATGATCTGGATGCTTATGGTTATGAAGAAGACGATGAGGATGATGAAGTAATCAATCCAAGAGATCTTTTCACAGCGGAAGATAAGGTTTCAGATGATGATCTTCTTGGTCTGAATTCTTATGAAGAAGTGCCAAATTTTGAAGATGAATTCAGCGTGAATCCAGCGCATAGTGAGGAACCGGATGACAGAGAGATTCCGGATGAAGATGGCGGAATTGATATCATGTCTGCGACGACACCATTGAGCCGTAAAGAGACTGCAAAATTGATCGCAACAGGTAAGACATCACCATTACCGTTAGATGAGATTGCAGATGCAATGTCTGATACAGGATTTATCGTACATGGTCGTTATGATCTTGAAACACAGAGTGGAATCGGTACAAGAGCAGGGCTTACAGAGGAACAGAAAAAACTCTTCTCTTATTTTGTACCTGTGCGTGGTATGAGTGAGCAGCTGGTAGATGTACTTGAGCAGGATAAGAACTGTACAAACCGCAAAGGAACTTCCAGAACAGGAAACCTTTTGATCATTGGAAACAAAGGAAATGGAAAGACAGTCCTCGCTGTTGATGTTGTAAAGGCAATTCAGAAGCAGCGTGATATCCGTCAGGGTAAGGTTGCAATTGTGACAGGTGAGTCACTGAATAAGAAGAGAATCGGAGACATTTTCCGTAAATTGTACGGCGGTGCACTGATCATTGAAAAAGCCGGACAGATGAACGAAAAAACACTCGCCAAGCTGAACAAAGCAATGGAGCAGGATACAGGAGAACTTTTGGTAGTTCTTGAAGAGCAGAGAAAACCACTGGACAGACTTCTTTCTTCCAACAGAGAATTCAGAAGAAAATTTACTTCCAGACTTGAAGTGCCGATCTTTATCAATGATGAGCTTGTAACATTTGGACAGACTTATGCTCAGGAGAATGGTTACAGAATCGATGAGATGGGAATTCTTGCACTGTACAGTAAGATTGATTCTTTACAGCGAGAAGATCATGCAGTGACAGTAGCAGAAGTGAAAGAAGTGATGGATGATGCAATCGCTCATTCACAGAAAGCTTCCGCAAAGAAGCTTGTGAAGAGAGTATTTGGAAAGAATACAGATTCTTCCGACAGAATTCTGCTTTCAGAGAAAGATTTCAACATTTAATGACATATATTTGTTAAGAATTAATAGACAGTCAGTAAAACGACTGTCTATTTTTGTGCAATAATACATTTTCTCTTTCTTTTTTATACAGTATCAAGTATAATAAAACTATAGTGTTCAAGGGTAGAATGAAACTTTGTTACCAATTGAAAGATTCGGTAATGTGCCTTGATCTATAAGAAATTGTGTGGTTTTTAAATCATTACAATCAGGAATATATTTGAGCAGTGAGGTGGCTTTATGGTTAAGAAAAACAGCACGAAGACGAAAGTGCAGCCTTATGAGATCGGAGAACTTGACCATTATCTTTTTGGGCAGGGAAATCATTATGAGATTTATAAAAAGATGGGTGCCCATGAGGTGACAAAGAACGGAAAAAGAGGAGTATATTTTGCGGTATGGGCTCCTCATGCAGTAAACGTTTCTGTAATCGGAGAGTTTAATGACTGGGATGAGACGAAAGATAAGATGAAGAGAGGGGAGCCTCTCGGAATATATACATGCTTCGTTCCGGAGGCGAAGAAAGGGGATTTGTATAAGTTCTGTATAGAGACACAGGCGGGTGAGAAGATTTACAAAGCAGATCCATTTGCTAATTATGCAGAGCTCCGGCCGGGAACAGCTTCCAGAATCACAGATATTTCTAATCTGAACTGGTCAGACAGTAAGTGGATGACTGCTCGTGAGAAATGGGATAACAAAGAAGAACCAGTGTCTATTTATGAAGTACATATGGGTTCCTGGATGAGACATCCTGGAAGAGAAGATGAAGGATTTTATACATATCGTGAGTTTGCAGAAGCAATTACAAAGTATGTAAAAGAGATGGGATATACTCATGTTGAGTTGATGGGAATCGCAGAGCATCCATTTGACGGTTCCTGGGGATATCAGGTAACCGGATATTATGCACCAACTTCACGCTATGGAACACCGGAAGATTTTGCATATATGGTGAATTACCTTCATAAGAATAATATCGGTGTTATTCTTGACTGGGTACCGGCGCATTTCCCGAAAGATGCACATGGTCTGGCAGATTTTGACGGAACACCGACATTCGAATATCCAGATCCGAGAAAGGGCGAGCATCCTGATTGGGGAACGAAGGTGTTCAATTATGAAAAACCGGAAGTTTCTAACTTCCTTCTGGCGAATGCATTGTTCTGGGTTGAACATTATCATGTAGATGGACTTCGTGTAGATGCAGTGGCATCTATGCTGTATCTAGACTACGGAAGAGAAGATGGACAGTGGATTCCGAATAAATTTGGCGGAAATGAGAATCTTGAGGCGATTGCATTCTTTAAACATCTGAACTCTGTGGTTTGCGGAAGAAATAAAGGCGTTATGATGATTGCAGAAGAGTCCACAGCATGGCCGAAGGTGACAGGATCTCCTGAGGATGACGGACTTGGATTTACTTTGAAGTGGAATATGGGATGGATGCATGACTTTACAGAATATATGAAACTGGATCCTTATTTCAGAAAAAATGCACATCATATGATGACATTTTCTATGGAATATGCATATTCAGAGAACTATATTCTTGTACTTTCTCATGATGAGGTTGTTCATCTGAAATGCTCCATGTTGAATAAGATGCCGGGAGAAGGATGGGATAAGTTCCGCAACTTGAAAGCGGCATATGCATTTATGATGGGACATCCTGGAAAGAAACTTCTCTTTATGGGACAGGAGTTCGCACAGCTTCGTGAGTGGAGTGAAGAGAGAGAACTGGATTGGTTCCTTCTTGCAGAAGAACCGCATCAGCAGATTCAGAACTGGTATAAAGATTTGCTTCATCTTTATAAGAAGAATAAGGCATTGTATGAGTTGGATAATGATCCGAAGGGATTTGACTGGATCAATAAGGATGATATCTTCCGGAGTATTTTCAGTTTCACAAGACATTCAAAAGATGGTAAGAAAAATCTGCTCTTTGTATGCAATTTTACACCGGTAGACAGACCAGATTACCGTGTTGGTGTTCCGAGAAGAAAGCAGTGTAAGCTTGTTCTTAACAGTGATGAGACAAAATACGGTGGATCAGGAGAAGAACGCCCATTGGTTTACAAGCCAGAGAAACAGGAATGTGATGGTCAGAAATATTCCTTTGCATATCCTCTTCCGGGATATGGTGTGGCAGTATTTGAGTATTAAGTTGTATGGTATGATATTTTCTACGAATAGATGGAACAGGAATTAGACATACATTAATTTGCCCCTGCATAGATTGTAAAAAACAAACTATGCAGGGGCTTTTCTATGAGAGAATATATTGAGGAGCGTGCAGTGGAAATTGCAAATTATATTATAGAAAATAATGCGACAGTGAGACAGACAGCGAAACAGTTTCGGATTAGTAAGAGTACGGTGCATAAGGATGTTACAGAACGTCTGCTTCAGATCAACCCATCATTGGCTCATGAAACGCGTAAGGTTTTAGACACCAACAAATCAGAACGTCACATCAGGGGAGGGCTCGCCACCAGAGAAAAATATTTACACTTGCATACTTCCAATTATTGAAGTTAATGTTACAATAAAAAGAGGATATCCAATCGGAAACACGGACATTGAGAAGGAGACTGTTCAAATGCGGGTGGCAATCATTGAAAGGGATGAAAAAGTATTAGAAGAACTGAAAAAAGGTTTAAAACGCGTAGATCCGAATTACGAGTTGGCGGGGATTGCAGGGAATGGACAGTCTGCATATGAGATGATAACAGTTATGCAGCCAAATCTTGTTATCATGGACATTGGGCTTCCGCGGATGAATGGGTTAAATCTTTTGAGAAAATTACGCACGGAAGGACGCGAGTTTCGTGTGATTATTATAACAAAGGATGAAGATTTTCAACAGGCAAAGCAGGCAATCGATCTGTGGGTGGACGGATATTTAGTACAGCCGTTTCAGCCGATGGAGCTTAAGAAGGCATTAAGCCGTATTCATGAAAAAATCAGGAATGAGTATTGGATGCAGGCTTCTTTTACTGTTGAAAATGTTCTGTTGAGCTGCAGAGATGGAGAAATTATATCGAATCAGAAGTTAAATGAAATGACCATCCGGAGATTTGGTTTTACAGTGGATGATCCGGGATATTTATTTACGGTTTCAATGGCAGACGAATACGAGGAGCAGAAGGAGAATGTACGTGGATTTCTCGAAGAAATCTGTAGACATGAGTGTGGATTTTCGGCATCTGTTATATGTTCGGATCAATGGAAAAAGGTGTACCTGATCATTTACCGGGTATATGAAGCTAGGACCTGGAAAGAATATTTTCAAAAAAATGTGGTTACTGGGTTATGTAGGAAGTTTCCGGGGACAATTATTTGTGTGTGGATAGAGACAAAACAGCTGACAAAGCTGGAAGAGGCAATGATTCAGACAGGGAGCCTTATGGAATGGAATCTTCTTCAGCCACGAGGAGTTTTGATCTGTCAGCAGACAGTTGAGAAATTTGAAGTTGTTCCGGTGCGTTATCCGGTAGAATTAGAACAACGAATGCGGGAAATGATTTTCGATGAAAACAAGAAAGGAATTGCCAGACAATTTCAACTTGTTTGTGAGGAAATGAAAAGAGAAAAATATTTTCCAAAAGAAATAAAATACAGTATCATTCGTTTTTGTATGGCAGCTGGATTAAATTATAGAAATTATGGCGGGGAGATTGACGAAACAGAAATCCTGAGTCTTATGCAGCAGATTACATATGCCATCAGCTGGAAACAGATAGAGAAAGCGATTCAAGGATTGGAACGGATGATATCATATGAACATAAATTTGAGCGGTACAGTACGCTTATTCAAAAAGCAATGGAAATTGTAAGAAAAGAATATGACAGAGGTATTACATTGGAAGAAGCAGCGAGCCAGCTTTATGTATCAGAAGAATACCTGAGTTCTCAGTTTAAGAAGGAGACAGGATATAATTTTACAGAAACTGTGAGGAAATACAGGATAGAAAAAATAAAGGATCTTCTCAGGACAACAAAATATAAGATGAATCAGATTGCGGGGCTTGTCGGTTACTCTGATCCCAAATATATGAGTAAGGTGTTTAAAGAGGAGGAAGGGATTTTACCGACGGAATACAGACGTAACTCCAATGGGATTTCATAATCAAGAGTAATTTCATGTTGTTTATAGGAAAAAGTAGAGAATAAGTGGTATATTTAATTAAAAAAATACTCCTTTATAAAAAATTTCACCCTTTTAAATAGAAAAAATGTGCTATGATACAAATGAAAAATGAAAAGGATTTCATAACCGTTAAGGCAGAAAGAGGTGAAAAGAATGAGTACAATGAACATTACTTTCAAACACCCGGATGAGATCATTGATTTCTTGAACACAGTATGTAAATTTGACTTTAACATGGACATGAGAAGAGGACGGGCAGTAGTAGATGCGAAGTCATTACTTGGAATCATGAATCTGGGATTGAATAACGTGATTGAACTGCAGATGTATGCAGACGATTGCACAGAACTTGAAAGACAGCTAGAAAGATTTGTAGCATAAAATGGAACATAAAAATGGGATGTCGGGCATTTGTTCGGCATCTTTTTTGTTCTGGATAGATTAGAAGGGGAATAATTACCGCGTATAGTAATAGAAATTGTGGATAAGATTTTATTTTACATAAACAAATACTTGTAAATCAAGGATTCCTCTACTATAATGAAGAACAGAAAAAAATATATAGATAAAGCAAATAGTTTTGATTGGATTTGACAGGAGGAAAGATTTGAAGAAAGAATTAGTGATTGTCCTTGACTTCGGTGGACAGTATAACCAGCTAGTCGCAAGACGTGTCAGGGAGTGTAATGTATATTGTGAAATTTATTCATATAAGACAGATATTGAAAAAATCAAAGAGATGAATCCGAAAGGAATCATTCTCACAGGCGGACCAAACAGCTGTTATGAGCCGGATTCACCGACTTATTCAGAAGAACTGTTCAAGCTTGGAATTCCGGTTCTCGGACTTTGCTATGGCGCACAGCTGATGTCTCATGTACTTGGCGGAAAAGTTGAGCGTGCAGATGTAAGAGAATACGGTAAGACAGAAGTTATTATTGATAAAAAAGACTCCAAAGTATTTGAAGGTGTTTCAGAGATAACAACATGTTGGATGAGCCATTTTGATTATATTTCAAAAATTGCTCCGGGATTTGAAATTACAGCACACACTGCTGACTGTCCGGTTGCAGCAGCTGAGAACACAGCTGAGAAACTGTATGCAATCCAGTTCCATCCAGAAGTACTTCATACAGTAGAAGGAACAAAGATGATCAACAACTTTGTAAAAAATGTATGTGAATGTGCAGGTGACTGGAAGATGGATGCCTTTGTTGAGAATACAATTGCAGAGATCCGCGAGAAGGTTGGAGACGGAAGAGTATTGCTCGCACTGTCAGGTGGGGTTGACTCTTCAGTGGCAGCAGGACTTCTTTCCAAAGCCATTGGAAAACAGCTTACTTGTGTATTCGTAGATCATGGTCTTCTTCGTAAAAATGAAGGTGATGAAGTTGAAGCAATCTTCGGACCAGAAGGACAGTTCGATCTGAACTTTATCCGCGTAAATGCACAGGAAAGATATTATAACAAACTTGCAGGCGTTACAGATCCAGAAGCAAAACGTAAGATCATCGGTGAAGAATTCATCCGTATCTTCGAAGAAGAAGCAAAGAAGATCGGTACTGTTGAATTCCTTGCACAGGGAACAATTTATCCGGATGTTGTAGAAAGTGGTCTTGGCGGAGAATCCGCAGTGATCAAATCTCATCATAATGTAGGAGGACTTCCGGATTTTGTAGATTTCAAAGAAATCATTGAGCCGCTTCGTGATCTTTTCAAAGATGAAGTTCGTAAAGCAGGACTTGAGCTCGGACTTCCTGAAAGACTCGTATTCCGTCAGCCATTCCCAGGACCTGGACTTGGAGTACGTATCATCGGCGAAGTAACAGCTGAGAAAGTTCGTATCGTTCAGGATGCAGATGCTATTTATCGTGAAGAGATTGAAGATGCCGGACTTGATAAGACAATCGGTCAGTATTTTGCAGCACTTACGAATATGAGAAGCGTTGGTGTTATGGGTGATGAGAGAACTTATGATTATGCTGTAGCTCTTAGAGCTGTTAATACGATTGATTTCATGACTGCAGAGGCAGCGGAGATTCCGTATGAAGTTCTGAATAAGGTGATGAGCAGAGTTATAAATGAAGTTCGCGGGGTGAATAGAATATTCTATGATCTGACGAGTAAGCCACCGGGAACGATTGAGTTTGAATAAATCGAGTTGCTTAAAAAAGCCAGTGTTTATGCGGGTTTCAGCGATTTCGATTAGTCTTTTGATAACAAATTGATAACAGTCATAGCAAGTGCCATTATTCTTGTTATCCAGTGGTTTATGGGTAACGGAACAATTAACAGGTGGCTTGCAGACTAAAGTTCGGAGCTTGGCTCTGAACAAATTCCATATTATAAACTAAGCCCTTAGCTGTGGTTAATAACCATAGTTAAGGGCTTTTTTGTCGTTGCCAAAGCATCTGTAGGGAGCTGCCAGTGGCAGGTCCTGTAGGTGCTTATTTATCTTTCAAGTGGTCTTTGAATGCTTCCACGAGAGCGTCACTTAATTCCTGTGATGGAACTTTTGCCCAACGC
>ENA-OQET01000349-OQET01000349.1-human-gut-metagenome-genome-assembly--contig:-NODE-349-length-25322-cov-4.039135_pt1 | contig 25322 bp, 21 predicted proteins | sample MGYA00242800_ERZ504645 | MGnify/ENA primary metagenome ERZ504645 (study PRJEB26092, sample SAMD00036308) | human gut metagenome | host: Homo sapiens | study: EMG produced TPA metagenomics assembly of... | reverse complement strand
ATTTGGTTATTTGCCACATAATCGACCTCGTTTTTTTAACATTTAACTTGTGTAAGAACTATGATTTTTGCAAATCTGGAATATCTGTTTTTGTTACTTCTGCTGATACCATATATCGTATGGTACTTCATGCGTAGAAAGAAAACAGAGCCTACTATGCAGATATCTTCTACCCGCATGTATATGAATGCGCCGAAGAGCTGGAAGATTTATCTTCTTCATGCCCCCTTTTGTTTTGAGAATTGTAGCCTTTGTCATGATTGTATTAGTGTTGGCGCGTCCTCAGACAACTGATAACTAGCAAAATACAGAAATAGAAGGTATCGATATCATGCTGGCAGTGGACGTATCAACCAGTATGCTTGCTGAAGATTTGAAACCCAACCGTTTGGAGGCTGCTAAACAAGTAGCTGCTGAATTTATAAATGGGCGTCCAAATGATAACATCGGTCTGACTGTTTTTTGCTGGAGAAGCATTTACCCAATGTCCGCTTACGGTAGATCATGGGGTATTATTGAATTTATTTAATAGTATCAAAGGTGATATCGCTCAGCGTGGAATGATAGAAGATGGTACTGCTATCGGTATGGGACTTGCCAATGCAATTAGCCGACTGAAAGACAGTAAGGCTAAATCGAAAGTCATCATTTTGCTGACAGATGGTAGTAATAACCGTGGAGATATTTCTCCACTGACTGCGGCTGAAATAGCTAAACAGTTTGGTATCCGTGTTTATACTATCGGAGTGGGTACGAACGGAACAGCTCCTTATCCAATGCAGACCTATGCAGGAGTTCAGTATGTCAATGTTCCAGTAGAGATTGACGAACAAACACTGACCCAAATTGCCGGAACAACAAACGGAAATTATTTCCGTGCTACCAGCAATTCAAAACTGGAGGAAGTCTACAGAGAAATAGATAAGCTGGAAAAAACAAAACTGAACGTCAAGGAATTCAGTAAGCGGGAAGAAGCTTATGCTACTTTTGCTTTGATTGCTTTCTTCTGTATTTTATTGGAAATTTTGCTGCGTAATACAGTATTAAAGAAAATACCTTAAATTCAAGAATAATTATGTTTCGATTTGGAGAACCTGTTTATTTATATCTACTTATCATATTGCCGATATTGGTAGGGCTATATCTCTATTCCAATTATCGCCGACGTAAAAAGATTGCCCAATATGGTGATCCGGAGTTGTTGGCGCATCTTATGCCTGATGTATCGAAATACCGTCCGGATGTAAAGTTCTGGCTCGTTTTTGCAGCACTGGCTATGGTTATTTTTATGTTGGCCCGCCCTCAGTTCGGATCAAAAATGGAAACTGTAAAACGTCAGGGAGTTGAAACTGTTGTAGCACTCGATATATCCAACTCTATGCTGGCTCAGGATGTTACTCCCAGCCGTCTGGAAAAATCGAAGAAATTAATTTCCCGTTTGGTGGAAACTTTCAATAATGATAAAGTTGCCATGATTGTGTTTGCGGGAGAGGCTTTTACCCAGTTGCCTATCACAAGCGATTATATTTCTGCCAAAATGTTTTTGGAAACCATTAATCCTTCACTTATCTCAACACAAGGAACAGATATCGCCGGAGCCATTAATCTGGCTATGAAAAGTTTTACTCCAAATGAAGGAGTCGGTCGTGCCATTGTACTTATAACTGATGGAGAAAACCATGAAGGTGGAGCTGTCGAAGCAGCGCAGGAAGCTGCCAAGAAAGGTGTTCGCGTATTTGTGTTGGGAGTTGGTTCTCCTGATGGAGCGCCCATTCCGGCAGAAGGAACGAATGAGTTCCGTAGAGATAAGGATGGCAATGTTATCGTAACCCGCTTGAATGAACAGATGTGTCAGGAGATAGCAAAAGCAGGTAATGGCATCTATGTTCGGGTAGATAATACAAATAATGCAGAACGGGCATTGAATGCAGAAATAAGCAAATTGGCTAAGGCTGATGTGGAGACTCAGGTCTTTACAGAGTTTGATGAGCAGTTCCAGGTACTGGCATGGCTCGCCTTGATTTTGCTTGCAGCAGATTTAATGTTGCTGGAGCGTAAGAATCCACTATTCAAGAATATAAAACTCTTTAAACAGAATTGATTTTATGTTGCGGAAAAAATATATGATGCTGGGACTCATGTTTGTTTCTGTTGCAGTTTACGGACAGAAAACAGAACGTGACTATTTGCGCAGTGGAAATAAGCTATATAAAGACAGCACTTTTGTAAAAGCGGAAGTCGATTATCGTAAAGCACTGGAGCTTGAACCGAAGTCTACGGATGCGATGTACAATCTGGGAAATGCTCTCTTGATGCAGCAGAAGGCAAAGGAAGCTATGGAACAGTTTGAAGCAGCATCGCGTGTAGAGAAAGACAAGGCTAAACTGGCGCAGATTTATCATAATATGGGAGTGATTCTGCAATCTTCGAAGCAGTTGCCTCAATGTATCGAAGCATATAAACAGGCTCTGAGGAATAATCCGAAAGATGATGAAACCCGATATAATCTGGCACTTGCTCAAAAGCAGCTGAAAGACCAGCAACAGCAGCAAGATCAGAATCAGGAAAAGGATCAGAAGCAAGATCAGAAAAAAGACGAACAACAACAGAATAAAGACCAGCAGGAACAAGATAAGAAAGACCAACAGCAGAACAACCAGCAACAGCAGCAGAATGAAAACCAAATGTCGAAAGAAAATGCGGAACAACTGTTGAAAGCTGCCATGCAGGACGAAAAGAACGTACAGGACAAGGTGAAGAAAGCTGTTCAGGTTCAAGGACGTAAATTGGAAAAAGACTGGTAATTTTAGGTGAATAATTATATAAACGAAATAAGGAAATGATGAGGAAATTTACTTTCTTTCTACTGTTGATTCTTACTACAGTATATGCATGGGCAGATAAAAAAGCGACTTTGACAGCTGAAGCTCCCGATGTGGTAGTAAGCGGGGATCAATTTCGCTTGACATTTACGGTCAACACACAAAAAGTGAAGGATTTTCGCGCTCCTTCTATAACAAAAGGATTTGATGTGCTGATGGGACCGAGCCGTTCTCAGCAGAGTAGTACGCAAATTATTAATGGCAAGGTATCTTCAAGCAGTTCTATTACGTATACTTACATATTGATGGCAGGTGATGCGGGAACTTACACGATACCGGCAGCCAGTATCGAAGCTGAAGGTGAGAAGATATTTTCTAATGCCATAACTATAAAGGTTCTTCCTCCCGATCAGTCGGCTGGAAATGCTAAAAGCAGCCAGGGAAGTTCTTCTCAGAGTGCAAGTCAAGTTGCGAGCGGACGTATAACTAACAATGATTTGTTTATTACAGCAACTGCCAGCAAGACCACTGTACACGAACAGGAAGCTATCTTGCTGACTTATAAAGTATATACGCTTGTAAATCTTCGTCAGCTGTTTGGTAAAATGCCGGACTTGAAAGGGTTCCATACGCAAGAAATAGAATTGCCTCAGCAAAAGACTTTCTCATTGGAACACTATAAAGGACGTAACTATAACACGACAGTCTGGAGTCAGTATATATTGTTCCCACAGCAGACAGGTAAGCTGGAGATACCTTCAATAACTTTCGAAGGAGTTGTAGCAGTACAGACAATTTCAGATGATCCGTTTGATGCTTTCTTCAACGGAGGTGGTTATCGGGAAGTGAAGAAGAAAATTGTAACTCCTAAACTGACTATAAACGTGCAGCCTCTTCCGGCAAAGCCTGAAAACTTCTCAGGAGGTGTAGGTGAATTTACTCTCTCATCTTCTATTAATGCAAAAGATGTAAAGACGAATGATGCTGTTACTATTAAACTGACTATCAACGGATCAGGAAATATGAAACTGATAAGTACTCCGGAAGTGAAATTCCCTGAAGACTTTGAAGTTTACGATCCTAAGGTTACAAATAATTTCGATGTATCACGAAGCGGGCTTACCGGCAGTCAGACAATAGAATATTTGGCCATTCCGCGTCATGCTGGAAACTTTACGATTCCACCTGTTGAGTTTACATATTTCGATTTAAAGACAAATTCGTATAAAACGCTGAAAACTGAGGCTTACAATATTAATGTAGCAAAAGGTAAAGGAAATGCCGATCAGGTAATTGCAGACTTTACGAACAAGGAAAATGTAAAGGTATTGGGCCAAGATATCCGATTTATAAAGTTGGGCGATACGAAGCTTATGCCAAAGGGTGATGTCTTCTTCGGAACAATCAGTTACTATTTATGGTATATCATACCATTTGTTTTGTTCGTGGGACTGGTGGTATTTTTCCGTAAGCAGGCGGCCGAAAATGCAAATGTGGCTAAAGTAAAGACCAAGAAAGCAAATAAAGTGGCAACCAAGAGAATGAAGCTTGCCGGAAAACTATTGGCAGAAAATCGTAAAAATGAGTTCTATGATGAAGTATTGAAAGCTTTGTGGGGATATATCAGTGACAAGCTGAGTATTCCGGTTTCACAACTTTCGAAAGATAATATAGAAGCCGAGCTGGCGAAATACGGAGTTGCTGATGATGTAATAAAAGACTTTATCAATGCCTTGAATGAATGTGAATTTGCTCGTTATGCTCCGGGAGATGAAAACGAAGCAATGGATAAAGTTTATACTACATCGGTAGAAGCTATCAGTAAAATGGAGAATAGTATCAAACATTAACAACAGACCGAACAACAAAAATTGATATGAAAAGACTATCTATAATAATAGCATTCCTGATCGGACTCTTTCAGTTTGCTTCTGCCTCTGTTACAAAGGCTGAAGCAGACAAAGATTATCAGGAAAATAAGTTTGCGGATGCGATAGAAAAATATGAAGCTATTTTGGCTTCAGAAGGTGAGTCGGCTGATATTTATTATAATTTGGGAAACAGCTATTATAAGAATAAAAATATCGCTAAGGCCGTATTAAACTATGAACGTGCGCTACTGATGAATCCAGGAGATGCCGATATTCGTTTCAATCTGGAAATGGCAAGAAGTAAAACAGTTGATCAGGTTACTCCTACAAGTGAAGTTTTTATTGTGACATGGGTAAAATCGCTGACTAACTGCATGAGTGAAAGCGGATGGGGGGTAACTGCTATCATAGCGTTTCTTCTCCTTTTGGCTGGACTGGCACTGTATATATTTGGTAATAGAATTGTATTCAAGAAGATAGGTTTCATTGCAGCTATCATATTTTTAGTCGTAGCTGTATGTGCAAACTTCTTCGCAAGCGAACAGAAAGACGAATTGCTGAACCGTACAGGAGCTATCGTTATGTCGCCAAGCATTACAGTTAAAAGTACTCCGAACGAGAGTGGAACAGACCTGTTTGTACTGCATGAAGGTACTAAGGTATATATAGAAGACAATTCCATGAAAGGATGGAAAGAAATCCGTCTGGAAGATGGAAAAAAAGGATGGCTTCCTGTTTCGGCAATAGAAGTTATCTGATTATTTTCTGTAATAACAGATATTTATGATTGATATACAGCAACTGATTGAAGCAGATAAAGAATTGTTATTAACTCTGAACGGAAGTTCTTCCTTGTTCTGGGACGGATTTATGTGGACTGTTTCCGGAACAAAGATATGGATTCCGGTTGGTGCTATGTTGCTGTATATCATATTCAAGAATACCAAATTTACTCAAGGGTTGCTTATACTCGTGATGCTGGTTTTGACTGTAACGCTTGCCGATCAGTTCTCTTCAGGGCTTTGCAAACCCTTGTTTATGCGTTTCCGTCCGGCTCAGGATCCGGAAATAATGTATATGGTAAATGTCGTGAATGGCTACAGGGGAGGAGCATATGGATTTATATCAAGCCATGCTGCCAATACATTTGCTGTAGCTACCTTTGTAGCTTTGCTCATACGTAATTGCTGGATGACTGTCATTATGTATATATGGGCACTGATACCATCTTTTTCACGTATATATTTAGGAGTACATTATCCGGGAGATATTATTTGTGGTGCTGTTGCAGGATGTGTGATAGCTTCATTGGTTTACTGGCTGTATGCATTTATCGAGAAAAAATATTTCGATCAGGTCCCAATATGTTTCTGGACAATATACTATCACAGGTTTTGAGATAAGTGAGTATCAAAGTGTTTCATACCGTTCTGTTATTGACTTATTTCTATGCAGTAGTGGCTGCATTAGTTGTTTGCAAATCCTTTTATTTCTGAGCAAAAATAATTGCAGGTATAGCAAAAAAAGGTTAAATTTTTGTTTGCTATTCATTTCTTTCATTACATTTATATCGTGAATTAACAAAAGATTTTGTCTAACACTTTAAATTTTGATTACTATGAACAGAACGATAACATTCAATGAACTTCGTAAAATTAAGGATTCATTACCCAGCGGAAGCATGCATCGCATTGCCGATGAATTAAACTTGAGTGTAGAAACCGTACGTAACTTCTTCGGTGGACATAATTTTAAGGATGGCAAAAGCGTAGGTATCCATCTGGAACCCGGTCCAGACGGTGGGTTGGTGATGTTGGACGATACGACCGTGCTTGATAAAGCAATAGCAATTCTGAAAGAGCAAACAGCCTAAAGCTGACAATAAGTGCAAAATCCTAATCGGTATGTATTTTACTGATTAGGATTTTTTGTTAAGTATGATTCTGTGTGAAACCTTTTAAAACTTTAGTCTATGGAAGATAAACTTATTACATTATCCATTCTTACCTATTCGAAAGCACAAATCCTGAAGTCTGTACTCGAAAGTGAAGGTATAGAATCGTACATTCATAATGTGAATCTCATCCAGCCGGTAATTTCATCGGGAGTAAGAGTACGTATTAAGGAAAGTGATTTGCCTCGTGCCTTGAAAATTATAGAAAGTTCTTCGTGGCTGTCTTCTGAGATTCTGGAAGAGAAATCTGCTGACTCCGACTCTGAAAAAGTTCCTAAAGTGCTGATTCCTGTTGATTTTTCAGCTTATTCTCTTAAAGCATGTGATTTTGGCTTCAATGTAGCTTCGCGTATGCATGCAGAAGTTGTTTTATTGCATGTTCATTTCACACCGATTTATATTCCTAGTTTGCAGTATGACATAGAAAACTATCAGGTTCCGTCAGGAAATGATGTGACAACGGTTAAAGGAATGATAGAAAACATACATAAACAGTTGAATAAATTATCGGAGGATATAAATGAAAAAATACAGAACGGAGAATATCCGAATGTAAAATATACATGTGTGTTGCGTGAAGGAATACCGGAAGAAGAAATATTATACTACATTCGTCAGGAGAAACCTTTGATTGTCGTCATGGGTACCCGTGGTGAGCATCAGAAAGATCTGGATCTGATAGGAAGTGTGACCGCTGAAGTTATTGAACGGAGCCGTTCATTTGTGTATGCAATTCCAGAGAATGCACCGGAGAAATCTCTTGAGAATATTCATAAGATTGCTTTGTTTACCAGTTTCGACCAGCGTGACTTGATCGCTTTCGATTCATTGATAACTACTTTTAAAGACAATAAGTTTGAGATTTCCTTTATCCATGTGAATTCTCACGAAGAAAAGCGTACATGGAATGAAATTAAACTGGCGGGTATCAAAGAGTATTTTAAGAAACAATATCCACAGCTTGAGTTTACTTACTTGAATATTGATGAAGATCATTTGCTGGGCAATCTGGATCAGTTTGTGCAGGAAAATGGTATAGATGTGATATGTACTTCGAATTATAAACGTAATATCTTTGCTCGCTTGTTTAATCCTAGCATTGCACGAAAGATGCTTTTCCATTCTAATACACCTATTCTTATTATTAAATAAGAATAAAATAATAAAGCCCTCACCAAATAGGTAAGGGCTTTATTGTGTGACCGCGACAGGATTCAAACCTGTAACCGGCTGATCCGTAGTCAGCTACTCTATTCAGTTGAGCTACGCGGCCATGTCTTTTTTCTTAACGGGTGCAAAGGTATAGAGTTTCTGCTAAACTTCCAAATATTTCGCTCTTTTTTTAAGTTTTTTATTCGATAAATCGTGAATTAAATATCTGCCAGCCCAATGTAATGCCAAGATTCCAGTTGTTTGACGGTGAGCTATAGTGATTTAGGTAAACGCTTATCGCTCCGAATGGAAGTTTGGCAACAAGTGAAATTTCTCCCATATATTCTATTTTGCTGAATAACTCACCGTAATATGCTTTCGATTCTTCGTCACGCATTATCGGAAAAATAGGAGCAAAGCCATAAAATTCAGCTCTGGCATGGAAGACTGGTGTTATCTGGAAGATAGGCATGATGCCGGCTCCGATGAACTGATTGGCACGGAAAGCTTCATTATACGTAATCTTGCTATGTGGTGTAGGTGAGAATTCACCTGCCTGCATCATGGTTGCGGTATAATTATGGCTGAAATTACGTGAAGAATAGTAGGCGCGAATATAGTTCCCCAATACGAATTTGGAGGAAAGCGAATAATATCGTTCCATTTCATAGGATAATTGCAGCCAGGACTGGACATAATTATATGTACCGTTATACGGGTCTGGAGTTGATCCTGCTTCATATGATTCCGTTCCGGTGTATATATGTGCCACAAGTCTCTCTCTGCGTCCTGCTGTGGCATATTGTCTGCTGTTTAGTGTATTTCCGTCCATTGCCACAGACCCTCCGAAAATAGTGTAGTTGCTGATATCATTTTTGTCATTGTTGAAGTCAATGACATTGTTCTGGAAATACAGGTCTTGTATTTTTCCGATTCCGATGCCGAATTCTGCTTTCTGGCGTGTAAGGAAAGGCATTGAAACCAGCAGCTTGACAAAATTCTCTTTCTTTTTATTGAAAACAGGAGAATTACCTTTTGAGAAAAGTTTTTCTTGCTTAAAATAATCGAATGAAGAGATTGATCCTACCAGGCGGAAGGATGTTGGAATATGGGTAGGGAAATCAATGCGTCCTGCTATTTGTAAATTGTTATAAATTTGTCCTAACTGTCCGTCTAGCGAAACTTCTTTTGAGAAGTTGTTCAAGTTGTGGTAGGTAGCTCCTACATAAATTTGGTTAGCACCGTTTGAGCCTACGTTTCCTCCTACACGGAGCGATAAGTCATCTTCAATCTTTACTTTTAAGTGTAGGGTAAACGTTGTATCAACTTTATTGTATACTGCATGCGGAATGATTTCTGATATCATATTGTCCGACATCAGACGGAAGTAACCTTTCCGTAAGTCTTCCAAAGAGAATATTTCGTGATCCGATGAATGGAACTCTTTGCGAATATATTTCTTTTGCTGCTCGTTTCCGCCTGTAATCGAGATTTCGCGAAAGCGCAGCTCTGGCATATTTTTCTTGTAAGCAATACGTTTCAGCTCCAGTTGACGATAATTGATTCGTCGTGAGATACGTGCCTTAATAGAATCCATGAGCTGTATGGTACGGTTGTAACCGATGTCGTGGAGTTCGTCAAAGCGGTCGAAATCCATCAGATTCACATTATCGTACTTGAAAGTCATCAAAATGCCCAATGAGTCGGGTAGAGAGTAATCAGTCTTTTGCATAATCATGTTTTCCAGCTGTCCCATGATATCTCCCTCCTGAGGCTTTCCCGGGTTGGAACTTACTACACTTCCGATAATGACATCCGGATGAAAATCGTTTACCATTACATTTACGGGGAAATTATTGTAGATTCCTCCATCGTAAACCAGTGTCGAATCTATTTCTATGGGTTTGAACATGGCAGGGAAACTCATGGAAGCTCGGACAGCATCTCCCAGATCTCCTTTTTCAAATATCATCGGCCTTTTGTTGTATACGTCCGAAGCAACACATCTGAAAGGCACAAAAAGCTGGTTGAAGTCATTGTTGCATGCAGCAGTAGCCTGACCGAAGAGCTCGAGAAAGGCCAGGTTCATTTGCAACGGATCTACTACACTGGAAGGAAGAAACTGCGTTTTTACCTTGTGCAGGGGATTTTTTAAAGAAACCCTGATATTCAAGAATTCAGGAGTAGGAGGGTTTTTCTTGAAGTAGTAAATATATTTTTCCTCTATATTTCCCGTATACCATCGTTTGAAACTGTCCGATTTCAGTAATCTTTCCATATCATCGGGCGAATACCCCATGGCATATAGCGAACCCACAATAGCTCCCATAGATGTTCCGGCTATATAGTCGATAGGAATGTGATTTTCCTCTAATGCCCTGATGATACCTATGTGGGTCAGGCCTTTTGCTCCGCCTCCACTTAATACAAGACCAACTTTTTGTGCCTGTATCTGGAATGTCAGAACAAAAAGCAGGAAGAACATATATAATGCTTTTTTCATCAATAGAATTATTTTTGATATAAAACCAAAGATAGAAAAAAACTCCTTATCTATTCAAGAAAAAGGGAAAAATTGCGTCCTTTTAAGGAAGATTTGGCTATAGATAATTTTGATGAATCAGAACATTGCCGGAAAAGAACCTGATGTTTTTTGAAAATTTGTACAAAGCTTCCTTACTTTCGTACAAATTTTTTAAAAAATTCATGATATTTTTGACAAAAGAAGATGAAGAATTTATAGAAGATTGATATTGAAAATTGTATCTATAGACAAAAAACGCCGGATAAAAGGCTGAAGCCCTTATCCGGCGTTAGATATTTTGAGAGAGAATGCTTTTAGATCAGGTCAATACTACGTTTTACGAAGTTTGTCAGAGCTTCCCCTTTCAGCATGTTGTTCTGTAATAAGGCCAAGTCGATCAACTGATGTACGACCTTATTGCTTGCAGCATACTCATTGATGATACTGTCTTTTTGTTTTTCTGTTCATCAAGTTTCTTCTCGATGTCATGCAGTTCATCTTTTTCTGTTGTAGGAATTTCTTCATCCTTCTTACCTTCGTGAGCTTTGTGGAGTTCGCTTTCGCGAAGCTTTCAGCATAGCGATTTCAGATTCTACAGGAACCAGCTTTTCTGAGCAGGAAGCTTCTGCATCATCCAATACCTGTTTGATCAGTCGGTGGTCACTGTTAAGAACCAGATTAAACATATCAGGCATTTCTCCATAGAAACTCATTCCCGGCTGTATGTTGGCCATTTCTTTCATACGACGCATATATTCAGCCTGAGTTATAATGATAGGAGCGGATGTTTCTCCCATAGCTTGTGTTTCTACATGGAACTCTGTCTTCTGTACCTTAGGTAACTGGCCGTTGAATACAGTTGCCAAAATTTCACGTTTGGTATCTGCCAATTCTTCACCTTTCTGTTCTTCTTTGACAATCAGACGGTCGATTACATCACTGTCGACACGTGTGAAATGGCTCTTTTCGAACTTTTGTTCCAGCATGTTTATCATCGGAACATCCAATTGTCCGTCCATCAGCAATACATTGTAGCCTTTGTTCTTTGCAGCATCAATGTATGTATATTGTTCGTCGAGGTTGTTGGCATACAGATAAATCAGACTACCGTTCTTATCTGTCTGATTGTCTTTAATCAGAGTCTGATATTCTTCGAAAGTATAATATTTGCTGTCTGTATCTTTGAACAAGGCGAACTTATTTGCTTTCTCGTAGAAATCTTCCTGAGTAAGCATACCGTAATTGATGAAAATCTTCAGGTCATCCCATTTGTTTTCAAACTCTTTACGGTCGTTCTTGAAGATAGATTGCAGACGGTCTGCCACTTTCTTGGTGATGTATGTAGAAATCTTTTTTACATTCGAATCACTCTGCAAGTAAGAACGTGAAACGTTCAATGGTATATCAGGTGAGTCGATTACACCATGAAGCAATGTCAGGAAGTCGGGTACGATACCTTCTACAGAATCTGTAACATATACCTGATTGCAGTATAACTGTATCTTGTTTTTCTGCAAGTCGATATTACTCTTTATCTTAGGGAAGTAAAGTACACCTGTCAGGTTGAACGGATAGTCTACATTCAGATGAATCCAAAATAAAGGTTCGTCCGACATCGGATACAAGTCGCGGTAGAATTTCTTGTAATCTTCATCTTTCAGTTCGCTTGGCTTTTTAGTCCAGATAGGGCAAGAGCTGTTGATGATATTGTCTTCTTCTGTATCTACCTGTTTGCCATCCTTCCATTCTTTCTTCTTTCCGAAAGCAACCGGAACCGGCAGGAAACGACAGTATTTGTTAAGCAATCCCTGTATACGTGACTCTTCCAAAAATTCTTGCAGTCGTCGTCGATGTACAGAATGATATCTGTTCCTCTGTCATCTCTTTCTGCATCTTCCAGAGTAAACTCAGGACTTCCGTCGCAACTCCATTTGATAGCTTTTGGCATCTTCTTTATAAGAACGGGTTACTATTTCTACATTTTTTTGCTACCATGAAGGCAGAATAGAAACCTAATCCGAAATGTCCGATGATTGCATTTGCATCGTTCTTATATTTTTCCAGGAAGTCATTAGCTCCAGAGAAGGCAATCTGGTTGATATATTTATCTATTTCTTCGGCAGTAAGTCCTAAACCTCTATCGGAGATGGTAATTGTATCCTTATCTATTTTTACATGGATAGTAAGGTCGCCTAATTCGCCTTTGAAATCTCCTGTAGATGCCAGAGTTTTCAGTTTTTGTGTAGCATCGACTGCATTTGAAACTAATTCACGAAGAAATATTTCATGATCGCTATATAAAAATTTCTTAATGATGGGGAAGATGTTCTCTGTTGTTACCCCAATATTACCTTTTTGCATAGTTCTTATATTTTAATTTTTTACTATTTTGATTTGTTTGTAACAAATTACGATGGCATACTGACAAAAAAATGCCAGACGAATTTCGCCTGACATTTTGTCTGTTTCTTTAATGCTTATCGTATTGCTTTATTTTACAATTTCCATCTTTATTTCATTTCCTTCAGCGTTTAAACCAACATGAATAGTATCTCCTGCTTGGGGATCTTCATTCAGGATAAGTTCTGCCAGTCCGTCTTCCAGATTATTCTGGATGGAGCGCTTCAAAGGACGTGCGCCGAATTGTACATCATATCCTTTGGACGCAACAAAACGCTTGGCTGCATCATCGATAGCCAGCTTATAACCTAAAGATTCCATACGTTCGTAAAGTCCTTTCAGTTCAATATCAATGATTTTCTCCAGTGCATTGATATCAAGCTGGTCGAATGTAATAATCTCATCGAGTCGGTTTATAAATTCCGGAGCAAACGATTTGTTCAACGCTTTCGTTATGACGCTTCGTGAATACTCCTTATCGTCTGTACGGGTTTGTGCGGCAAAACCGATTCCCTTGCCGAATTCTTTCAGCTGGCGTGTTCCGATATTTGACGTCATGATAATCACTGTGTTTTTGAAGTCAACAGTTCTGCCATAACTGTCAGTCAAACGTCCTTCATCCATTACCTGAAGCAGCAAGTTGAATACATCGGAGTGTGCTTTTTCTATTTCATCCAACAAAACGATAGAGTAGGGCTTGCGACGTACTTTTTCTGTCAACTGTCCACCTTCTTCGTAACCTACGTATCCCGGAGGAGCACCTACGAGTCGTGAAACGGTGAATTTTTCCATATATTCACTCATATCAATACGGATAAGAGCGTCTGCCGAACCAAACATCTGCTTGGCCAGTTCTTTTGCCAAATGAGTCTTTCCAACTCCGGTAGGCCCCAGGAAAAGGAATGTTCCGATAGGTTTGTTGGGATCTTTCAAGCCTACACGACTACGCTGGATAGCTTTTACCAAGGTGTCTACGGCTTTGTCTTGAGCAATAACTTTAGCAAGCAATTGTTCTTTCATGCCCTTCAGTCGGATACCTTCAGCTTGGGCCATACGCTGTACAGGTATTCCGGAAATCATGGAAACAACATCTGCTATCTGCTCTTTGTCAACTGTTTCCCGATTTTCCTTCAAACTTTCCTCCCAACGCTGTTTCATATCTTCGAGTTCGCTCATCAATGACTTCTCCCGATCGCGGAAACTGGCAGCCAGTTCAAAGTCTTGCAGACGTACGGCTTCGTTTTTATGTGTGCGTGCTTCATCTATCATCTGTTCCTGTTGTTCTATTTCTTTAGGAACTGTGATGTTTTTCAGATGTACACGTGAACCGGCTTCGTCCATAGCGTCAATGGCTTTGTCAGGGAAATTACGGTCGGTAATGTATCTGTCTGTCAATTTGACACATGCTTCGAGAGCTTCGTCTGTATAAGTTACATTATGATGCTCTTCGTATTTCTCTTTGATATTTTGCAAAATCTGAAGTGTTTCCTCCGGTGTAGTCGGTTCCACAATAACTTTCTGGAAACGTCTCTCCAAAGCACCGTCTTTTTCAATATTCTGACGGTATTCGTCGAGAGTGGTTGCACCGATACATTGAATTTCACCACGTGCCAACGCTGGTTTCAACATATTGGCGGCATCCATAGAGCCCGCTGCCGAACCGGCACCCACTATGTTATGAATTTCATCGATAAACAGAATGATATTCGGATTCTTCTTCAATTCGTTGAGAATTGCACGGATGCGCTCTTCAAATTGTCCGCGGTATTTGGTTCCAGCCACTACAGCCGTCATATCGAGTGCAATCACGCGTTTATCAAACAAGATACGTGATACTTTTTTCTCGATGATGCGCAGTGCCAGACCTTCAACGATTGCAGATTTTCCGACTCCTGGTTCTCCAATTAAAATCGGATTATTCTTTTTGCGGCGGCTTAATATCTGAGCCAGACGTTCTATCTCTTTTTCACGGCCGACAATCGGATCGAGCTTGCCCTCTGAGGCAGCTTTTGTCATGTCTGTACCGAATGAATCGAGTACAGGAGTGTCATTGTTAGGCTTTTGCTGCTGTGTGCGAGTGGTTTGCTTTGCTTCTTGTGAGAAGAATGAGCTTTCTCCGTTGCCTGTTGGCTGTCGGCGTATGCCTTCCTCTTCCTCTTCTTCATCCTCTCCGAAATCCAGTCCGCTTTGCGGTTCAGCCTTGGGGACAAGTTTGTCCATTACTTTCTGATAGGTAACCTCATTCTCTTCCAATATATGTGAGGCTTTATTTTGATTTTCTCTCATAATTGCTAATAACATGTGTTCTGTATCGGTAGCCGGACTTTTCAGTATGCGCGACTCCAATATGCTCATTTTTAATATTTTCGATGCTTTCTCATCGAATGTAATATCTTCTGAATAATTTTCAGGAGTTACAGCCGATGATCTTAAATCGTTTTCCAACGTTTTTTTGACCATTTCCAGGTCTACGTATAAGTCTTTCAATATTTGGACAGCTTTTCCTTCACCTTCGCGAATAAGCCCCAACAACAGATGCTCTGGACCTATATAATTATTGCGCAGGCGATTTGCTTCTTCTTTACTAAACTGTATTACGTCGGATATTCTTTGTGAAAATGGATTATTCATAAATTTGGTTTTCTCCCTCAAAACATTTCTTTTTGCAAAGATACATTATAAATATAATACTATAATAAGCTCTTTTTCTATTTAACAAAATCATGCCAGATATGTTGCGCTTTTGCTTCGTATAATGTGGAAAGATTGTCTTTTATGTCAGTGGAATATCGATCTGGTAAAAAGAAAACTCGTTGCAGGTAATATTTCCCAATGATTTTTTATCCTGGTAAAATTCTTTGGTGTTAAGCCTTTGAGTTTGTTTATAGTTTTAACCGAGGTCGAGGTAGGGAATGGCTAAAACTTTATATTTTTTTTTGCTGTTTCAATAAAATGTCGTACTTTAGCGTGGTTTTTAATAAGCCAGAGAGATCTAAATAATAACTAATTTTGTTTCAATGCAAGAACAAGACAGAATAATAAAAATCAACATCGAGGAGGAAATGAAGAAGTCGTACATCGACTACTCTATGTCGGTAATCGTTGCTCGCGCCCTTCCAGATGTAAGAGATGGCTTTAAACCCGTACATCGTCGTATCTTATACGGTATGATGGAGCTGGGAAATACTTCAGACAAGCCATATAAGAAAGCAGCAAGAATCGTAGGTGAAGTTTTAGGTAAATATCATCCGCACGGAGATTCATCTGTGTATGGTGCATTGGTGCGTATGGCGCAGGATTGGGCTATGCGTTATCCATTGGTCGACGGACAAGGAAACTTCGGATCTGTAGACGGGGATAGTCCGGCTGCAATGCGTTATACAGAGGCTCGTTTGAAGAAAATAGGTGAAGACATGATGCAGGACTTGTATAAAGAGACTGTTGACTTCACGAATAACTTTGACGATACATTACAGGAACCGACCGTAATGCCTACACGTATACCTAATCTTCTCGTAAACGGAGCATCGGGTATTGCAGTAGGTATGGCTACCAATATGCCGACTCATAACTTGTCGGAAGTAATCGATGCATGTGTTGCTTACATTGATAATAACGATATTGATGTAGATGGACTCATGCATTATATCAAAGCTCCTGATTTCCCGACTGGTGGATATATTTATGGTATAAGCGGTGTGCGTGATGCTTATGAAACCGGGCGTGGACGTGTGGTAATGCGTGCCAAGACGGAAATCGAATCACATCCTACACACGATAAGATTATCGTTAACGAGATTCCTTATAATGTAAATAAGAAGGAGCTGATAGAGAATATAGCAGCTTTGGTAAATGACAAGAAAATAGAAGGTATCTCGTATGTGAACGATGAGTCCGACCGTGAAGGTATGCGCATTGTAATTGATGTAAAACGTGATGCGAATGCCAGCGTTGTATTGAACAAGCTGTTCAAAATGACAGCTTTGCAAACATCTTTCGGCGTAAATAACATTGCCTTGGTACATGGTCGTCCGAAGTTGCTGAATCTGAAAGACTTGATTCGCTTGTTTGTTGAGCATCGTCATGAAGTAGTGATTCGTCGTACTCAGTTCGATTTGCGCAAGGCTAAGGAACGTGCTCATATATTGGAAGGACTGATAATTGCTTCTGATAATATCGATGAAGTAATTCGCATCATACGTGCTGCCAAGACTCCGAATGAGGCTATCACAAATTTGATGGATCGCTTCCAGTTGACAGAAGTCCAGTCGCGTGCTATTGTAGAAATGCGCCTTCGTCAGCTTACAGGACTTCTGCAAGATCAGTTGCATGCTGAATATGAAGAACTGATGAAACAGATTGCCTACTTTGAAGAAATTCTGACTAATGAAGAACTTTGTAAAAAGGTTATCAAGGATGAACTTATCGAAGTGAAGGAAAAATATGGTGATCAGCGACGTTCTGAAATTGTATATGCTTCGGAAGAATTCAATCCGGAAGATTTCTATGCCGATGATGAAATGGTGATAACTATTTCTCATTTGGGATATATCAAACGTACTCCGTTGTCTGAATTCCGTGCACAGCACCGTGGTGGAGTAGGGTCGAAGGGTAGTGAAACTCGTGACGAAGACTTTATCGAACATATTTATCCGGCTACAATGCATAATACCATGATGTTCTTTACTCAGAAAGGTAAGTGCTACTGGCTGAAAGTATATGAAATACCTGAAGGAAACAAGACATCGAAAGGTCGGGCTATACAAAATCTGCTGAATATTGATTCTGATGATGTTGTTACTGCATATCTGCGTGTTAAGAATCTGAATGATACAGAATTTATCAATAGTCATTATGTATTGTTCTGCACAAAGAATGGAGTAATCAAGAAAACATTGCTTGAACAGTATTCTCGTCCGCGTCAGAATGGTGTAAATGCTATAACAATTCGCGAAGATGACCGCGTAATTGAAGTACGTATGACTAATGGAAACAATGAGATTGTCATTGCTAATCGTAACGGACGTGCTATTCGTTTCCATGAAAGTGCAGTTCGCGAGATGGGACGTACAGCAACCGGAGTTCGTGGTATTACACTCGATGAAGACGGTACAGATGAAGTAATTGGCATGATCTGTATTAAAAATCCGCAGGAAGAAACTATTATGGTTATTTCTGAGAATGGATACGGAAAACGTTCTGATATTGAAGACTATCGTAAAACTAATCGCGGTGGTAAAGGTGTTAAGACTTTAAGCATTACCGAAAAGACAGGAAAACTGGTTGCAATCAAGTCTGTAACAGATGAAAACGATTTGATGATTATCAATAAATCGGGAATAACTATCCGTTTGCATGTAGCAAGTGTTCGCATTATGGGACGTGCAACTCAGGGAGTTCGTCTGATTGACCTTGAAAAGCGTAATGATCAGATTGGTTCTGTTTGTAAGGTAACATCTGAATCGGAAGAGGAGAATGTAGATAATGAAGACTCTGTTTCTGTAGATGGTATACCTTTTAATGAAGAAGGTTCTGCCGACGAAAAGCAAGAATAAAATAAATTGAATATATTTGTATTACTAAATCAAAAACAGTTATGAAAAAAGTATTGTTTACTACAGCTTTATTCCTTACAGCATGTGCTGTATCAGCACAGGAAAGTGTTGTAAAGGAAGCTAAATCTGCAAAAAGTGATCCTGTAAAGGCTGCGCAGATAATTGAACCAGCTTTGGTTGATCCTTCAACTGCCAATGATCCTGAAACATGGAAATTGGCTGGTGATTTCCAGAAGGCAATCTACGATGAAGAAAACATGAAGCTTTATTTGCCGGGTGGTCAGGCTGATACATCAAAATTGTATAACAGTTTGGTTAAAATGTTCGAATATTATACAAAGTGCGATGAAGTAGAACAGGCAAAAGTAAAGAGTGGAGAATTGAAGAAGCCTAAATTGAGAAAGAAATTATCAAAGACATTGGCTACAGTTCGTCCTAACTTGACTAATGGTGGTTCTGATGCTTACAACTCAGGAAATTATGCTAATGCTTTGAAATTCTTTGGCTTGTATGTTGATGCAGCAGAAAATCCGATGTTTGAAGAAGAAGATGCAGTAAAGAATGATACATTGACTCCGCTAATCGCATGTTATGCTGCGTTGGCTGCAAACTCTTTGAATGATAAGGATGCAGTTGTTAAATATGCAACTGTAGGTAAATCTCACAAAGAAGAAGGCTATAGAGCTTTGATGTGCTTGGCTGAAGCTTATGGTAAAGGTGAAAATCCTGATTCAACTCAATGGTTAGCTACTATCAAGGAAGGTACAGAAAGATTCCCATCTCAGGAATATTTCATTGGTAACTTGATGGACTATTATATCCAGAAAGGTAGAATTGATGATGGATTAACTGAAATCGATCAGGTTTTGGCAAAGAATGAAACTCCGTACTTCTTGTATGTAAAGGGTGTTTTGCAGTACGAAAAGAAAGATTATGATGCAGCTATTGCTACATTTAACTCTATCATTGCAAAGAACTCTGATTTCGTAGCTGAAGCATATTCTAAGATTGGTGATTGCTATTTCTTCCCAGCACAAGTTATTGTAGAAGAAAACAGTAAGATTTCTATGGATGATCCGAAGTACGCTGCAAATGAAGCTAAGATCAAGGAATATTACGAAAAAGCAAGACCTAACTACGAAAAAGCTAAAGAACTTAAGCCAGACAATAGACAATTATGGGGACAATATTTGTTGAATATATATTGGAAATTGAATAAGGCTGAATATGATGCTTTGGAAAAGGAATTGACTATGTAATTTGAAGTTTTATTCTTTTTACGATAGGGGCTGCCTCAAGAAATTGGGGTGGCCTTTTTTATTCAATAATCTATATAATAAAGTTGTAGGATGGAATAGAAGGTTTTAAATATATAATTAAACATATACCGATTATAAATAAAAAGCTATGCTTAAATGTTAGTAAAGATATAAAAAAATAAGCCTGATATCTATTATCAGCTTATTTTTTTATATAAAATCAGATTAGCATTTTATTTTCAATTCATTTAAAATACGTCTCATCTCTTCAAAAGTCGTGATGCGTGTTGGAACTAATGGTAAGCGTAAGCGATTCTTTATCATTCCCATCATGCTTAACATGGCTTTAACTCCAGCAGGATTTCCATCAACAAATAATAATTTGAATAATTCTGTAAATTGATGATGAATAGATAAAGCACTATTATAATCGCCGGCTAGTGCCAAACGTGTCATACGGCTAAACTCACGAGGAAATGCATTTCCTATTACAGAAATAACTCCTACTGCTCCTAATGTTATTAGCGGGAATGTAATTCCATCATCACCTGATATAACATCAAAATTAGCAGGTTTATTTTTAATGATATCATCCATTTGGGTAATGTTACCGGAAGCTTCCTTTATTGCTACAATATTGTCGAAATCACGAGCTAAACGAAGTGTTGTTTCAGCCGTCATATTAACGCCTGTACGCCCGGGAACATTATATAATACTATAGGTAGTTGAGTTGCTTCAGCAATAGCTTTATAGTGCTGATAAATGCCTTCTTGCGAGGGCTTATTATAATATGGTACAGCTACTAGGACGGCATCTACCCCTGTGAAGTCATCGTTCTTTAAAGTGTCGACCACGGTTTGAGTGCAATTACTGCTTATTCCTAATAATATAGGAATACGTCCATTAACACGTTCTATGACGAGTCGTTTTATCTTCTGCTTTTCTTCATTTGTCAGAGTCGGAGTTTCTGCGGTAGTACCTAATACACACAAAAAATCAGTACCGTTCTGTACCTGAAATTCAACTAATTTTATCAGGGAATCATAGTCCACACTTCCGTCTTCATTGAAGGGAGTAATTAATGCGACTCCCATTCCTTTCAACCTTCTTTGTATCATAAATAAAATATAAATGCTATTTTAAATATACAAAAGTACGAATATTTTCTATTTATACTTCGATTTTATCACTTTTTTGCTTATTAAATGAGGATATGTCAATTTATTCTTCTTCAATCATAGCCAAAAACTCATTTTCATCTTTAATTGGGATATTAAGCTGTTGTGCCTTTCCCAGTTTACTTGGTCCCATATTGTCTCCAGCCAAAATGAAAGATGTCTTTTTCGATATACTGCCTACATTTTTCCCTCCATGTTTTTCGATTAGGGCTTTATACTCATCGCGTGAATGACGGGCAAAGACTCCGCTTATTACGATAGACATTCCTTTCAGTTTGTCAGAATATCCCGATAAGTCTTCTTCGTCAGCTTCCAGTTTAAGCCCGGACTGACGAAGTCTTTCCACCAATATGCGATTTTTCTCATTAGCAAAATATTGAATGATACTTCCAGCTATTTTTTCACCGATTTCATCTACATGGATTAAATCATCGAGATTGGTCGAAGCAAGTGCCTCTATCGAACGAAAGGCTTTTGCTACCTTTTTAGCAACAGTTTCACCTACGAATCGTATACCTAAAGCAAATAGTACACGTTCATATGGGACCTCTTTAGAACGCTCGATTCCTTGAATAATATTTTCGGCAGATTTCTCTCCCATGCGTTCCAGACGGCAGATATCAGCTGTCTGTAAGGTGTAAAGGTCGGCTATATCGTGAATTAATCCTTCTTGATAAAACAGATCAACAGTTTCAGGACCTAGACCTTCTATATTCATGGCACGACGACTGATAAAATGTTCAATCTTACCTTTAATCTGTGGCGGACATGCCGTTTCGTTCGTACAGTAATAGGCGGCTTCATCTTCGTAACGAACCAATTCACTTCCGCATTCGGGACAATGTGTGATAAAAGTTACTTTTTCACTTCCAGCTGGACGGGCAGAAACTTCCACTCCTGTTATTTTAGGTATAATCTCTCCTCCTTTTTCTACATACACCATATCGCCGATATGAAGGTCGAGAGAAGCAATGATATCAGCGTTATGTAATGAAGCACGACGTACAACAGTTCCCGAAAGCTGTACCGGATCTAGGTTGGCAACGGGTGTTACGGCTCCTGTTCTTCCTACCTGGTAAGTAACTTTTTCGAGTTTTGTAAGCGCACGCTCAGCCTGAAATTTATAAGCTATTGCCCAACGGGGAGATTTTGCTGTATATCCCAAATTACGTTGCTGACGAAGAGAATTTACTTTCAGAACGATACCGTCGGTTGCAACAGGAAGATTTTTGCGTTCTACATCCCAATAGTTGATAAAATCGAACACCTCCTGCAAAGTACGTGCTTTACGCGATATATGCGAAATCTTGAATCCCCACTTGGCTGCTTCCTGAAGGTTTTCATAATGTCCGTCGTGAGGAAGATTATCTCCCAACAAGTAATACAGATAAGCATCAAGCTTACGGTTTGCCACTACAGCAGAGTTCTGCGATTTCAGTGTTCCCGAAGCTGCATTACGAGGATTTGCAAACAAAGGCTCTTCGCGAAGTTCACGTTCGCGATTCAGCTCTTCGAATACATTCCACGGCATCAAAATTTCACCTCGTATTTCAAAATTCTTTGGATATCCTTCTCCATGCAGAACTAAAGGTATAGAACGGATTGTTTTTACATTATCGGTTACGTCATCTCCTCTTACTCCGTCACCTCGAGTTACGGCACGTACTAACTTTCCGTCTTCATACGTCAGTGAGATGGACGTACCATCATATTTCATTTCGCAGCAGAGCTCGAATTCTTCGTTCAATGATTTACTTACACGTTCGTAAAATTCGGTTACTTCTGCCTGAGAATATGTATTGCCCAACGAGAGCATTGGATACTTATGTTCTACTTGCGTGAAGTTCTTATTCAAATCGCTTCCTACACGAACACTAGGTGAATTAGGATCGTAGTATTCTGGGTGTAGTGCTTCCAGATCTTGCAGTTCACGCATCAGCTTATCGAATTCCAGGTCGGAAATAACGGGTGCATTCAGTACATAATAGTTATAGTTATGAACATGCAGTTCTTCACGTAGCTGGTCTATTCTTTCAATGTCAGTCATGTTATATGATAAAATGATGTTTCTTGCAAAAATAGTAAAAATGTCATAGTGGGCTATGTGGGTACGGCGGAAACTTTGTACTTTTGCAAAAAAATTAACAAAGACTTATGAGAATAGATATTATAACTGTTTTGCCAGAAATGATAGAAGGTTTTTTTAATTGTTCTATCATGAGCCGTGCACAAAAGAAAGGTATTGCAGAGATACACATACATAACCTGCGTGATTATGCTTACGACCGCTACCGTAAGGTGGATGATTATCCTTTTGGAGGATGTGCGGGAATGGTTATGAAAATTGAACCTATAGACCGTTGTATCTCGGCTTTAAAAGCTGAGCGTCATTACGATGAAGTTATTTTTACAACTCCCGATGGCGAGCAGTTTAACCAGAAAATGGCGAACACACTTTCCATGAGCGAGAATCTGATTATTCTTTGCGGACACTTTAAAGGCATAGACTATCGTATTCGCGAACATTTCATTACGAAGGAAATCAGTATCGGAGATTACGTGCTGACTGGAGGTGAACTGGCAGCAGCCGTAATATCGGATGCTATCGTGCGAATTATTCCTGGCGTCATTTCCGACGAACAGTCAGCCTTATCAGATTCGTTTCAAGATAATTTACTGGCTCCTCCAGTGTACACCCGTCCGGCTGAATACAATGGTTGGAAAGTTCCTGATGTCCTTTTGTCTGGGCATGAGGCTAAGATTCGTGAATGGGAATTTCAGCAGTCACTGGAGCGTACACAGCGTCTGAGACCAGATTTGCTGGAAGATAAATAAGAATCCTCTTATATAGGATAACATGAATAGTTGTATGTCGTGATATTGCATAATATTCGGATGTTGTTTTATAGTAAATAAAAAGATAATAATAAAGGAAGAGTTTTTGGGTGTTGAATAATCCAGACTCTTCCTTTATTATATTCAGAAATCCTAATTCCTCATCTACTAATTTGTTCTTTGTATTAAGATCCAGTTTCCTTCTTAAAATAATAGCTCTATAATCTGCGCAAATACCACAGTTTTCACTCCTGCATTAGGGAAATCATAGTACAGACATTTCAATATTCTTTTCCTTTAATAATTCAATCAGTCTTTTTGCATTCTCAGTATATAAGTAGACTTTCTTTCCTTTCTGATCAGTCAGAGATACATTATACCACCCACGAAGAAGATGAAACTTCGCAGATGCATGACAATCTGCTTTTATGATATTTTGTAAAATCAGGGTTTTCACTATGACATGTGGAGTCCGTATCTGTAAGATACCATTCATTAAAGAATAATAGGTACGGCTGTGCATCCAACTTATAACTATTCCTATTACAATGTAGGATGAATAATGGCATAGAAGGCTGGAGTCGTCTTCAGGAGATTGGGTAATTATATTCAGTATATAATAGAATGCCAATCCTCCAAGAAGCCACAGTAAGGCTATGTAACCTCCATAAACCAATCTGTTTTTAACCTTGAAGTTTTCCATACTGTGTCAATTTATAAATATAATATTAATTCATATCCGTTGGAATGTCGATATATTTATCTTCGCCGTTGATGCAGAATTTCAGACGAGAATTTTCCAACTTGGATAGCTTTTTGAATTTTACGATAACTGTTGTTGTATCTCCAAATTGAGCATCCACGTGTTTGGCTTTATAAGTTTTACCATTGTCATATTCGAGCATGATATTTTCTATGCCGAGCCCGTTTTTACTATCTTTATCGTCTGAAGTAAGTGTAAAGATAACTGTGGTTTTTCCTCCTTTATTTGAAAGGCTGACGAAATGAGGCTCAGCAAATGCAATAATTGCCATCAGAAGAAGCGAAAGAAAAGATATTGCTTTTTTCATTGGTAATGTAATTTAAGGGTTATTACTTTTATCTTCTCTATACTCACAAATATAAAGTTTTTTGTCGGATTAGCCAAATGAATTAAAGGGTTATGTATGACGTATAAATATCTTTACTTTTCAATATCTGACAAGTGACTTAAACTCCATCCCGATATAAGGGCAGGATTCTTTGCTTTTACTTGTATCGGAATATTCTACTGTATTGAGAAATGGTGGCCGATTGGTAGTGTTCGGTTGAATACAAATCTGACATTAGAAAAAAGTTCTGTGTATTGTTGGTTCGATGTAGAACAGAAACCGGCAGGCAGAGTGAAAAGCCATAAGAATTCCCAATTCACCTTTCAGCTTGTTGTTGAATTTTCTATGTTGAATGGCAAATATAGAGAATGCCTAAAAGAATTCCGAAGCGTTGTACATTGAGCGGGGAATAAACTTAATTAAATATTTTTTATTATAAGTGGATATGAGAAAAGTATGGGCTCTGTTGTATTTCTTAAAAGAACATATGAAATAAGGGTATGTTATCTATCAGGCAGCTTACGAGAATACGCTTGTTCGTTTTATTCAAGGAGTACTACTTGTACACGACGTCTGTTTCCGGATTTGCTGAAAGAGAAATAATTTTACATTTTATATCGAAAGAAGAAAAGAAGAATAATTCATTTTCCCATATATACGAAGAAGAACTATATACATTC
>ENA-OQET01000348-OQET01000348.1-human-gut-metagenome-genome-assembly--contig:-NODE-348-length-25347-cov-4.754996_pt1 | contig 25347 bp, 26 predicted proteins | sample MGYA00242800_ERZ504645 | MGnify/ENA primary metagenome ERZ504645 (study PRJEB26092, sample SAMD00036308) | human gut metagenome | host: Homo sapiens | study: EMG produced TPA metagenomics assembly of... | reverse complement strand
GCGGCCGTCCTGCGCGATGATGAGATACTTGTAGGCGTCAAATTTCCTTGAAGCCCTCGAAGTGTCCCTCCCAGAGACCCTGTTTCGTTTTATGTGGCTGAGCTCAAAGCCCTCTCCCGTCCATGTTGTTTCTGTCGCAGGCGACAAAAACGGCGACGGCGTGCGGAGCCCATACGCGAAAATAGGTAAAATTTCTCATACTCTTCGTCGCGGTGTGAGCCGAGATACTCATATGCTTTTTGCGTTTTGTACCCTGATGGAAAAGGTACATCGGGATATTTCTCATTTAAGCATTTTAAGATTCTCACTTTCCTCAAAAGATGTATTATTAAATAAATTATACACTCGATTATAGATTTTTTTCAAGCGGTTTTTTGACTACTTTTATTCAAGCAGCCATAGTATTTGATGTAAATTTTTTTGTAAAAAATGACCAAATAAAGCCTATAATTTTTTGTATTATTAATTTTCGACCGCTCTGAACGGACAAAAAATAAAAAACTCTGCCCGTTTGATAACGGACAGAGCTTCGCTGAACTATCAATAATTTGTCTTCTTGATTTCAAAATACGACTGCGGGTGAGCGCAGGTGGGGCATACTTTCGGCGCGGATTTGCCGACATGGATGTGTCCACAGTTGCGGCAGACCCATACGACCTCTTCGCTGCGTTCAAAGACGATGCCCTCTTCGAGATTTTTGAGCAGTGTGTTGTAACGCTCCTCGTGCTCTTTCTCAATCTTGCCGACCATCTCAAAGAGCGAAGCTATGCGGTCGAATCCCTCTTCGCGGGCGACCTCGGCGAACTCTTTGTACATCTCGGTCCACTCGTAGTTTTCGCCTGCCGCCGCGTCACGCAGATTGTCTATGGTCGAGGGCACTGCGCCGTCGTGCAGCTCCTTGAACCAGATCTTCGCGTGCTCCTTTTCGTTGTCCGCAGTCTCGGTGAAAATCGCGGCTATCTGCTCGTAGCCGTCCTTCTTCGCCTTTGATGCATAGTATGTGTATTTGTTCCGTGCCTGTGATTCTCCGGCGAAAGCCGCCATGAGATTTGCCTGAGTTCTGCTGCCTTTGAATTCCATGCTGTTTCCTCCTGTGTTTATAATATTATCCGCGTCGCGGACATCACAAAACTATTATACTTTACATGAGGGTAAAAATAAGTCGTAAATCAGCAAAAGTCTTTAAGATTTTCGATTATCATTTCGACCGCCGTTTTATAAAAATCAAAATCCTGCATCGCCTCAGCATATTCGGCGTCGTTCTTCTCTATCTCTGCGGGGATGAGCGAAGTGTCCTCGTCGTCGGGGTCATATGCGCGGTACTCGCTGTCAAAAGCCTTTGCGGCGTCTGCGGGGAACAGCGAATCGACCGCCTCGCGCGCCGCCGGGGTCAGGGGAGCGGAGTTGCATTTGAAAAACTCGCTGAGTCCTTTCTTAGAATCGTCTATGAGATAATAGAGCGCGTATATCTGCTTCTGACTGTCGGAGAGTGCCGAGAACGCCGCGTTCATGTTGCTCTGCTTTTCGAGATATCGCTGTATGTTCATCGCCACGCCGTCGAAAGCGCGCTTGCTGTCGGCATTGCGGAGCTTCTCTTCGCTGAGCTCGGAGATTCTTTGAGCACGCCCGATTCGTATTCGAGCTTTTTCATCTGCGCCTCGCGCTCGGCGTGCGCCCGGCTCGATGCCTGCGCCGCCTTTTTGATTACCCAGAGAGTCAAAATAACAGCCGCTATGAGCGCGATTCCAAGATACCAGTATTGTCTGAGTGCGTCAGCCATTGTCTTTCTCTCCCTGCAAAAAGTTTTATATATGTCGCCCTTCTTGTGCCCGCTGAGCTTCGCCGCCTTCTTCGCGGCCTCCGAGGCGGAGTCGCCCGATGCTATGAATTTTTTCGCTTCTTCGACTGCCTGCTCGACGGCCATCTGCTCTTTTTCCTCGGGCTTTGCGCCCGCGATGATGAGCACTATCTCGCCCTTGAGTCCGCCGTCCGCATATTTCTCGGCGGCGGCGCAGAGCGTCGTGCGGATAACCTCTTCGTGAATTTTGGTTATCTCGCGGACGATTGCAATTTCCCTGTCGCCGAGTGCGGCGGCGAGGTCGCGGAGCGTTGCGCCTATCTTGTGCGGAGCTTCGTAGAATATCATCGTGCGCGGCTCTTCAACTATGCTCTGTATGTGCTCGGTGCGGCTCGCCTTGTTGACGCTCAGGAAACCCTCAAAAGTGAATCTTCCGGAGGGCATGCCGGATATTGCCATCGCCGTTGCGAATGCGGTCGGTCCGGGCACGGATTCGACTTTTATCCCGTGCTCGTGGCACATGCGCACCAAATCCTCGCCGGGGTCGGATATCGCGGGCATACCGGCGTCCGTGACGAGCACGCAGCTCTCGCCGTTCATCAGCCGCGCGACTATTCTCGGGCTCATCTCGAATCTGTTGTGCTCGTGATAGCTTATCATCGGCTTCTTTATCCCGAACGAGTTGAGAAGCTTCAGCGTCACTCTGGTGTCCTCCGCGGCGATGAAATCGCAGTTTTCAAACGCATCTATCGCGCGGGGAGAGAGGTCGCCCAGATTGCCTATCGGCGTGCCGACAACATAAAGTACAGCGCTCATTTATCAGTCTTGTTCCTTTCAGGGTCGTTATTTTCACGCTCGCGCTCGTAGTCCGAGTAGAGCATTTTCATGTATTCCGAATATTCGTCCCCGTCATATATATTGAGCTGGGGCTCGACCGTCATGCCCGGCTTCCCGCCGCGCTTTCCCTCGACGAGAACGAGCCACGGGGCGCATCCGTCGCGCTTTGAAACGGTTCTGAGTCTTTTAGGCTCAATGCCTGCGGCACTCATTTTGCACATCAGCTCGCAGAGCCGCTCCGGGCGCAGACACACGCAGAATTTTCCGCCGAATTTCAAAAGCCACGCGGCGGCTTCGCACATATCGTCGAGCGAACAGCACAGTCCGTGCCGCGCCCGCGCCGCCGTTTCATTCGCGCTGACTATTCCCGCGCCCTCGGCTTTGTAGGGCGGATTCATTGTCACAACATCAAATTCACCCGCGGGAAGAAATTCGCGCACATTTCGTAAATCTTTGTTATATACCTCAAGACGGCCGCCGAGAGAATTTATCCCGGCAGCCTTGTACATCTGTTCGCATCCCTGCTCGCTTATTTCAATGGCGGCAACGGGTCTGCTCATATTCTTTTTGAGCCACAGCAATGGGATTATTCCGCAGCCGCTGCCCATGTCGCAGCAGCGGTTGGATTCTTTCACTGCCGCGAAGTCGGCGAGCAGAAGAGCGTCGGTCCCGAATCCGTGTTCCTTCGAAATGACTGCGGTTATGCCCGAGCCGAGGTTTTCGAGCTTGAATTTGTCCATCAAATGTCCTTATTTGGATTTTCTTTCGATATACTGATTGACCTTGTCAAAAATTTTCTGCCTCTCCACAGGGGAGCAAAGGCGAAGGTTGAGTATCAGCTGTTTTTCATCGGGTCTTAAAAAGATGCTCTCAACGTGGAGCTCGCGGCTTGCGTTTTTGATAACATCAAGCGCGCCGTCATCGCGTTCGCCGATAAGCTCGGCAACGGATACGTTGAAAATTTTCGAGAGCTTGTTGAGCGTGTCGAGATTCGGCACGCGGCCTTTTTCGTAGTAGGTGTAGGTCGAACGGTCGAGGTTGAGCACCTCGGCGACTTCCCCCTGAGTCAAACCGTTGAGCGTTCTGAATGTTTTGAGCCTGTTTCCAAATTCGAGATTCTGGTTTGGCATATCTTTATCCTCCGTCCCCATCGGCTTTGAGCCGACGCATTATACAATACAATTTTAAAATATCTGAAGAAAAAAGTCTATAGTAAATATAAAACTTTTACTGAAATTTTAAAGAAAAGTCAAATTTTTATAAAGTAATAAGCCACACTTTTTTATGTTATGTCGGAAAACGGCTTGTGACAGCCGAAAAAGACATATTGTAAAACACGGGTGTACTATGATATAATTATAAATATTATGTCCCGAAAACAGGACTTTGAGAGAAAGTGTGTGGAAACCTTGGCAGAAAAAAGCATCTTTGAAAAGACAAAATATTTCATTGTCGACATGGACGGAACGTTCTATCTCGACGGAAACATCATTCCCGGCGCAGACGGATTTTTGAAAAAAGTCCGCGAGAGCGGGAGAGACTTCTATTTCTTCACGAACAACTCGTCGAACAATGTCGCCTCGTGCAGGAATAAGCTCGCTAAGATGGGCTTTCCCGTTGACGAAAAGCGCGTCATAATCTCGTCCCATGTCACTATAGACTTCCTCAAGCGACACCGCCCCGGCAAGAGCGTCTATCTTCTCGGCAACGAGCGACTGACCGGCGACTTTGAAGCTGCCGGCATCAACCTTGTCGAAAAAAGACCCCCGATATAGTCGTGCTCGGCTTTGATACTACGCTGACCTATCAGAAGCTTTGGGACGCTGCGAAGTATATCGCAAACGGCGCGGAGTATATAGCGACCCACCCCGATCTCAACTGCCCGACTGCGGACGGCTTCATGCCCGATACGGGCTCGATGATCGAGCTTTTCGCCGCATCGACAGGCAAACGCCCGCTTGTTATGGGCAAGCCCATGACCGCAACTGTAGATTATATAACCCATATGCTCTCCTGTTCGCGCGATGAGATTGCTTTTATCGGCGACCGCCTGGCGACGGATATCGCGATAGGCGCCAGCCACGGCATACCGAGCGTGCTTGTGCTCAGCGGCGTGACTACGAGAGAGGAATACGAAAATTCGGATATTAAAGCGAGCGTCGTGGTCGACAGCATGAAAGACCTCGCCGAATATCTTTGATATAAATTAATCGTCGGTTCGAGACCTTCCCGACAGGCATTGTGCCCGATGCCAAACAAAACTAAAGGCGCTGCATGGCAGCAAAAAGGAGCAGAAAAATGAAAAACAAAAAACTTTCCGTCCGATTCCTGACGGAGAGCGCGGTCATTGCCGCGCTCTATGCGGCGGCGACATATCTCAGCGCCGCATTCTCACTCGCTTACGGCCCGGTGCAGTTCAGGCTCTCCGAAGCCCTGACCGTGCTCTCGACTCTCACCCCCGCTGCGATACCGGGGCTGACGATAGGCTGTATCATAGGCAATATTTCGAGCCCGATGGGCATATGGGATGTGCTCTTCGGCTCGGCGGCGACTCTTCTCGGCGCAGTGACCGGGCGTATGCTCAGAAATGTGCAGATAAAAAAAACTCCCGGTGCTCTCGTCGCTTATGCCGGTTATATTCAACGCCGTCATAGTCGGACTTGAGATAGTGATGCTGACCCCGGTCGAGGGCGGCAAGCTCACAGCATTCGCCATATCCGCTCTGGAAGTCGGAGCGGGCGAACTCGCAGTCTGCCTCGTGCTCGGACTGCCGCTCTATTCGGCACTCAGGCATACAAAGCTTTTCAAGTAACTTTCAGCTGCGGCTGTTGTTATATCGCGATTCCCTTATATGGCCGAAAGGGGAGACAACAATGAAAAAAGAAAGAAGAACTTTTTCCGAATGGTTCAAAGACATTGCGGGAATCGAGGGCGATTTGAAAGATACCCTCAAGCCTGCCGTGGGCTATACCTCGGGAAACATCATGCTCGGCGGAGCGGGCTATCCGATCAGCATGTATCATCAGCAGTATCTGACCTATGTCGAGGGGCTGAGCACCAAGCAGGCGGGTTTCATTTCGCTCATCGGCGGAATGTGGGACGCAATAACCGACCCGATAATGGGTATTATCAGCGACCACACCCGCGCAAAGTCAGGACGCCACAGGAGATATCTGCTCATAGCAGTCATCCCGTTCATGATAGCCTATATCATGAAGTGGACCTCATTCGGAATATCGGACACCGGCAACACGCGCAATATTATGCTCTGGTACATCGCGGGAACGCTGCTCTACAGCACTGCGTTCACCATAGCGAGCGTGCCACATACTTCGATGCTGCCGATGGTCGCGCCGAATTATTTTCAGCGAACGCAGTTCTTATTTATTGAATATCTGATGAACTCCGTCGGCCAGGTGACTTCATTCATACTCACCGCGCTCATATTGAGCGAGTTCGATGTCGGAACGGCGCTCGGCAGTTTGCCGAATCCCTCGCACGCGGATACGAACAAATATATGCTCATCGGCTTTATCCTCGCCGTATTCTTCGCGTGGCCGCTCGTCTATTGCTATTTCCATACGAGCGAGCCGTCCTCAAAGGATATGCCGAAGATGCCGATAAACATAAAGTTCATCGTCAGCCAGTATGTAAAGGTTTTCAAAAACCGCGCGTTCAGGCAGTATTTTCTTATAAGCCTCTGCTTTATGATGTGCCGCGGATTCTACAGCATCACCGACCAGTATTTCATGGTCAGCGTTGCCGATAAATACAGCCTGTTCATATCCATGACTATAGTCTCGGGCATCTCTGAATTCATGGGCACGCCCATAAACTATATGCTCATCAAGAAGTTCGGCAAGCAGTCGTGCGGAAAAATTCTCGGTCCGCTTATGGTCGTCGGTCTGTTCATTACTTCATTTATAACGCCGAACACGCCGTCGATTATTTCAACGATAATTATCGTCATATCTTCGATATGCTACAACTTCGGCTTCTCCGGCCCCGATTTCTTCATTGTCAATATCCAGCCCGACGTCACCGATGTTGACGAGATGATAACGGGCGAGCGCCGCGAGGGAACTATATCGACATTCTATACGCTGTTCCGCAAGATGATAAACAGCTTCATGGCGTATATAGTCGGCGCGTCGATAGATGCGTTCGGTTATAACCCGAAGATAACCGCGCCGTCAATGCAGTCCGCGCGCACTATCTGGGGACTGCGCCTGAACTTCTCTATTCTGCCGACAATATTCGCGATAATAACCCTCATCACCGTCTGGCGCTACACCATGACGAAGCGCGACCACGAGCAGATAAAAGCTCTCATCAAGCAAAAGCACGAGCAGGGCGAAATTGATATCGACGATGAAGAAAAGAAACGTCTCGAAGTCATCGCCGGGCAGAAGTGGGAGGATATGTGGATATCCAAGCCCGATGCGTCGCGTCTTATGACGGAGGTCTGATTATGCTTGAAAAGCCGAACTATAAATTCAATAAAAATATGCCGATGCCCGACAGATTCATAAACGGTCAGGCTCTCGGCACGGTCAGCCGGCTTCGTTACGGGCTTTTTCCGATGTCGTATAACGGCTGTGAGATAATCGCGGTCTATAACTATATGCGCCTGCACGGCGTGAAAACGAACATGGCGGATCTTGCGCTCGAGATATACCCCAAAGGCTCGGTGCTTATGGGACTGTTCGGCTCGAATCCGTATATGCTCAGGCACTATTTCCAAAAGCGCGGTATGTCTGAGCACGGCATAACGGACTATGAGCGATTCAAGCGCGAGTTCCCGAAAGCCGGCTCGGCGATAATCTCGTTCTGGACGAAGCGCCCGCTTCTGTCGTCGCTGCACACTGTAGCGGTCGAGAGCATGGAAAACGGCGGCGTCAGAGTGTATAACTACAGTAACAGCCGCCCCGATCCGCGCGAGCTGTCCGGATTCGACGACTTCGTCAAGAAGAGTTCGCATTTTATTATCGGGTATATAAAATAAGCGGACTGCCGCAAGATAAAATTAATAAAATCGGACGCAGTATTTTGCTGCGTCCAATTGCCTTTTATGCAGATTTTTGCTGTATTTCTTGCCTCTGAGCCATATCGAGGAAAACTCGACGAATCTCGCGAGCGGGTATGCACGCATGAGCATGACACGCGCCTGCATCTGCTTTGATATTCCGCAGTAGCCGTGCTTTGATACCAGCTCACGCATCATATGAGCGATGCGCGCGGCGTTGCGCCTGTCTCCTGCGCGCATATATTTTACATACAGCGTATGCAGAGCCGCTATCTTCTTTTTGTGCGCAAGCCTTGAAAGCTCCGGGTCACCCGCCACTATCGGGTCGGATTCTATCTTTGACATGACATTTATAGGCGTATCGGAAATGTAAGTGCCGGAGAGTACCATGCCGCCGGAATTCTGAAAATAATGATATTTTGCATCAGCTATGCGGAGATATCCCTTTGCTATATGCGCCATGCGGAAGCTGAACTCGTCGTCCTCGCAGAAATCGCAGCTCTCGTCAAATCTCAATTTTTCAAAAATACTTCTCTTGAACAGCTTGCCCCATGCGGCGTTGGCATCGATGCCGCCCTCAAGCATCCATTTTATCAGAGAGCGCGTGTCGCAGATATCAATCTGCGCAGAAGCTCTGCTTTTTTCCGTGCCGTTCGGATAGTTAAAATAGGTGCAGCAGCCTGTGACATCCGTATCTTTTCGCAGAGCGGTTTTCAACAGCACTTCCAAAGTATCGCTGTCTATCCAATCATCACTGTCAACAAAAAACAAATACTCGCCGTGACTTCCGTCTATTCCGGCATTGCGTGCCGAGGAAAGGCCTCCGTTTGCCTTGCTGATGACGGAGACCCTTGAATCGGCTTGCTCATAGCTGCGGCAGATATCCTCCGAACGGTCGGTAGAGCCGTCATTGACAAGGATGACCTCAATATTTTCGTATGTCTGTGCAAGAATGCTGTCAACGCAATTACGCAGTGTCGTCTCTCAGTTATAAACAGGTATCGCAACACTGATAAGCTTATCCATTCCTGATCATCCCTCTCTTACAGACAATCCCACGAGCTCACTTCGTTGTAGAGTGCCTCGGCGCAGTTTTCGAGCGGATAGTAGAAGTTTCTCATGCGCTCGGCATATATCGATTCCGGCTCAAAGCCGTTTTTCGCGGCTTTTTTTATTTCCTCCACCGCGCCGTCCGGGTCGAGGACGAGCGGACCGAATGCCTTTTCAAACGGTTAAATCCAGCTCGCGGTAGTGGTTCATGCCCGCCTTGAACTGTCCGTAGTCCGGCACAAAATAGAGCACCGGGCGGCAGAGATAAGCAAAGTCGAACACGAAAGACGAGAAGTCTGTTATGAACATCTTGTAGTCTTCAATGTCAACATGCGCGCCCGCCATGACGACGCGCGGACTCTTGATGACAAAGAGTCCCTCTGCATCCGCGATTATCGGGTGGAGCTTGACATCGAGATAGGTGTCCGTCTTTTCGAGCAGCTCATGCAGCTCTTCGCTCTCGAGAAAGCGCGAAAAATTCCTGAAATAATCGGAGTTTTTGAGCTTTGAGTCTATCAGCTCCCACTTCGAGGAGTTTATCTCCTGAGTCAGGTATTTGCGCCACGACGGGGCGAAGAGAATCCTGTTCTTTGCCTTTTTGCTTCTGTCGATATGGTCGTATCGCGCCATGCCGGTCGGGATGAGATTGTCCTCCGGGTAGTGATAGTTCGTCATGTAATTCTGCTTTTCAAACGGAGCGGAAATGACGATTTTATCCGCGCGGCAACGTTCGACCGAGTTCTGCGAACGCAGGGAGGCGTGGAGCACTCCATGCTGGAGATAGATAGTTTTGAAATCGAGCAGATCGGCATAGGGCACTTCGCCCGCCGCCGAGCCGAACGGCGAAACGGGGGTCACGCCGTAGAATGCCGTGAATATCACTCGCGCCGAGAGATAGAGCAGTTTGTGCTTCTCCGAGCCGAATTTCACGAGATGCTCCTGTTCATCTTTTGTGAACAGCTCGTCGATATTCTTGTATTCGCGGCTGTAGATATAGTAGCGTTCAACGCCGTCGCTGTGCTTTATGTCATTCTTGAACTGGTAATAGCCGTTGTCGAAATCTACCGTGTGAAGGTCATAGTAGAGCTCGACTTTGTGCGCTCTGCGGTATTCAATGGCGGCATTGCGCAGCTTCTTGACATTGCCCTTGAAATTCTTGCTCTGCTCCCGCTCGGCGCGGTACTTCTCATTTTCGTCAACGCTTCTGCTGACGAGTGTCCTGCCATTCAGAGTGAACATCACGCCGTTTCGGACATACATGCGTATTTTACGGCTGAACACGGCGGTCGGCTCGGCGAGAAGATTCGTCGGATATTCTTTGCCGCGTATGCTTATAAAGAACTTTATCTCGTGTCTGCCGTCTGCGGGGAATTCGCAGAAGAACGCCGGAAAATCGACAACGTTGACTGCGGAATCCTGCGCGCTGAAAACGGAGGTGAAAGTTTCAAGCTCGCGTTTTTCGCCGTCTACAGAAGCTATTACTTTCCACTCGCCGCGCCCGAGATGCGAGAACACGGGGGATTTTACAAACGAGAGCAGTCTCGCCGTTCCATTTTCGACGAATATTTTTCTCATCATCAGCGGGAACGAGGACGCCGAAAAAATCTTTCTTCCGTCCGCCGCAATGCTGAGCTTGCCGTCATCTGCTATTACCGTCGGATGGCAATTCGGCTTGCGCGAGAGCCAGTAGTGGATATGATATTCATTGACGGACGGGTGCAATATTATAGTGTCCTCGTCCATTTGCTCGAGCAGCGCATCAATGCGCCTGTTCGCGCGCGCGAACTCCTCGGGCGAATAGTGATAGGGCAGGAGCTTGTCCTCCTTGAGCTTCCAGCGCAGGTCGTTGAAAACTATGCCCTGGAAATACGGCGGAACCCTGCCGCCGAACGAGTTGAACAATTCCTCGTAGAAAGCCATGGAGGTTTCAAATATATAATAGGGCGAGAAAACAGTTGAAACAATGCTGTTCTCGTTGCCGCGATTATATCTGTATTCGCCCTTTTGGCAAAAGCCTATTTTCATCTTGCGGCGCAGGATATCGCAGCAGTATTTCTCGTCCTCGTGCCTGAAATTCGGCGACTCGTCGAAGAAAATGCCGTTATTTTTATTATTCTTGACGCAGATATTGACGTTCGTCTGCGTGATGAATCTGTTTTTGGGGTCGTCTAAATCGTACACGCCCGTGTGGGTCAGCGTGCGGTATCTGAAATGATAGACCGGCGGCGCATTTTTGAAATACTGCGTGATGCGATATGTGACTAAATCCACCTCGTCATAAACCGTGTCGAAATAGTCAACGACGCTCTTGACCGTATCGGGTGCTAAAGTGTCATCAGAGTCGAGGAAGAAGATATACTTGCCCTGCGCATGGCGCAGACCGAAGTTTCTTGTCTTTGAAAGTCCCTCGTTCTCTTTTGAATAAAAATGGATATTCTCATATTCGTCAGCCCAGCGGCGGCAGATATCCGCGCTGCCGTCCCGGCTTCCGTCGTTTATCAGGAGTATCTCCATATTCCCGAATGGCTCAGTCTGCTCTTTGAGCGAGTTTATGCAGCCGTCGAGATATTTTTCGACATTGTAGACGGGGATGAGTATTGTGGCTCTGAATGGAAAATCAGACATTCAGGTCACCCCCGGCGAGTTTTGAGCAGACTTTGCAGCCGAGCTTCTTCGCCGCTCCGCCCATGCGGTAGAGCTTGAAATAGAGCCACGCGGCGATGCAGCGGCGCAGCGTGCCGAAGCTGAGCTTGCCGCCGTAAAAATCGCGCACAACGTCGTCGGCGAGGATAGGCAGAGTCACTTCTTTGTACATGGCGTTCGTGCCCGCCGAGACGAACTCTCCGGCGCGGAAGCCTTCTTTTAACATAGCGGAATCAATGCCGAAAGCCGCGAGGGCATATGCGCTGTAAGCTTCGTTTTCAAAGAACGGCTTTGCCGCCGTGGAAAATGCATCGAATTCGGTTTCTTTTCCTGCCTTGTCAAGCCCGCAATAAGCCGAGAGCAGAAGCGTCAGAGCGGAGAGCCCGCCTTTGATTGAAACACTCTTTGCAATGATATCAAAGCTTTCGGCGTTCCAATCTATCGGCTTCGTGCCGTAGAGAAGCACCTCGTGTATGGGCTCGAAACTATCATATGCGGCATACTGCGCGGCAAACGCGGCGAAGCCCGCCGGGCTTGCGGATAAAAGCTTTATTTTGTGCTCGTTTATAACTTCCGAGCGCATGACAAAATTCACGCCGACTGCAGGCGAGAACGTCTCGTGGACTGAGAATCCGTCGCGATAGAGCTTGCGCGGCGAATTTTTCTCTTCGGCCGCCGCATTGAAAACGACCGCCTTATCTTCGAGCAGCTCGACAAATCCGGGCGCAAAAGTGGTCCCGGCATCGGCGAACATGACGAGCGGGGCATCGGGCGAAGCGAGGACGGAATTGACTGACTCAACGGAGCAGGGTGCAAAATCTATCCTGCTGTTCTCCGCCGCTGTCGGGAATTTTTTGATATCCGCATTTTCTGCGCGGATTACAAGACGCACGCCGCCGCAGGTTATGAGCGAGTAGGCGAGATTTTCCGCCGCGCCCGAATCGCCCGTGCAAATGACGCAAAGTTTGAAATTATATTCCATAAAAGTTTCTCCGATTGCAAAGCGCCCCCGCAGAGAGTGACCTGTGCGGAGGCAGCTTATTTATTTTGTTATGCTGTCAGTGCGGCGAAGGCAACAGTGCCTGCCATGAGAAGAATATTCAATGCATATCTCTCGAGGAACGCGCCCGCTATAATAAGAACGGTCGGGATGAAGAGAACGATCTTCACGAACAGGTTCGCTCCGTCCTTGCCGTAGAGCGCGTGCCACAGACCGATTGCATCCTCCATAAGCGGATACTGGTTCGCGCACAGCGAGAAGCCGAGATAGAACAGGATGCAATAGACAATAAACATGAGCATCGTGCTCGAATCGGTGGGGACCTTGAAGAAGAACAGACCCGCAAAGCCCATATAGAGCATGGGCGTGCCGATTATCGCGGTGAACAGACCGGGCAGGAGGCAATAGAAGAAAATCTTTCGCTTTGCTGCCGATCGCGTCATGCTCGACATGGCCGCAGCCGTCGGTGAATCTGAGATACTTTTGTATCCTCAACGGGGATACTGAACGCTCTTGCGATAAGATGCTCAAAGAAAGCCTTTATATATGCGCCGGGAAAGGTGAGCACCTTGCCGATGAAATAGATAACAGTTGAAATCATGAGATGACACCTCCGTCAGTGATGAAGACCTGCTCGACGGTCTTTTTGCCTGCAAGGCAGTCCGTGACGACCGTGCTTATCTCGTAGTTGTAGGTCTTGAGATAATCCTGAAGCGTCTTGTAGGTATCATCGTCCTTTGCAAGTCCCGCTGCAAGAGCCGCGGTGTTGATTATATCGAGCGTCAGGTCGCCGTAGTTCATGGAGAACTGATATGCGTTCTTTCCGCACTCGTTAGCCTTTGCGTAGTCGCCCTTGAGCATATAGGCGATAGCCTCGTTGCGGTAGATATCGGAATCGCCGCCGGATGCCTCGATGCCCTCTTCGCATATCTTTATCGCCGCGTCGTATTTGCCGGTGTACCAATAGAGGTTGGCGCGCAGGCTGTACGAAGTGTAATCGCCGCTTGCGACTCCTGCCGCATTCTCAGCGGTATCGAGCTGGTCGCAGACTTTTTCGGCGCCGTCGGCGTCGCCCTGTGCGAGCAGAGCCATGACCTTCTGCTCATAGGCGGAGTAATAGTTGCGGTTCTTTGCAATCATCTTGTCGGCGTATTCAACGGACTTCGCATAGTCGCCCGAGCGATAGTAGTAATCCGCAATTGTCGGACCGTAGATCATGAGACCCGCGGGATATTCCTTTTCCATCTTCAGGAGGAACTCGAGCTGGGTGTCGATGCTCTTGTCCGCCATCATCGCGATATAGCACTTGTAGTATTCGATATACTGATCCTCAATTCCGTCCTGACCCTTGAGAGCGTCAAGCTTCTTGATAAGATCGTCGTAGGGGATATCCTTCGCTTCGGCGTTGGCATAGTTCTGGAGAATCGAATATGCCTTCTCCTGCGTGGTGTTGTAGCCGTTGTATGCCTTGACGAACTTGCGAATACCGAGCAGCCTCAGGTCGGATTTCACTGCGTCCTCGCCGAGAGTGTTCACAACATATCCGCCCGCGTCTATCTCGGTGTAGCCTTTTGCATAGATCTTCGCGGTCATCGCGGTCTCGCCGTAGCCAAGGGTGAATATCGTCTGATTGCCGAGGGTCTTCGACAGATTCGAGATAAAGTCGCTGCCGTTGAGAGAGGCGTTTGCCTCGCTCGCCTGGGACACCTTGTTGAGCGCGGCGTTGACATAGCCCTGGTTCAAGAGGGAGTCCGCCTCAAGCAGACCGACCATCTGCGTGGCGTTTGCGCCCAGGAGCATCAGCGCGAACAGCGAAACTATCACGCAGAGCACCGCGGCAACTACGGAACCGCCCTTTATCTTCGTCTTCATCATCTTGGTACGGCAGTCCTCGCAGTAATAGCTGCCCTCTTCGCGCGCCTTCTTCTGGCAAAGGCTGCAAAGCGTTCTGTCATACTCAAAGTTTTTTTCTTCCTTTTCGGCAGCCTCGTTCTCTTCGAGCGGCTGCAGGTTTTCTTTATCTGACAAACCGATACCTCCTTGTCCGGTAGCATTACCTCTTCATTCTATCAGCTTTCTTATAAAAATTCAAATAAAATCAGACTTTGTTTACAAAAAACTCATAAAATAACGCCAAAGCTTAAATTACCGGCGCATCATATGCAAATATCGGCGCAAAATATCTTGTCATATCAATAAAAAATCTGTATAATCAACCTGCATATAAATAAGCGAAAGGAAGCAGAATATGCTTGAACTGAAAAATGTCTCCTTCTCGGTCGGCAGTGCGGACGACGAGCTTGAGATAATCGACGATATCAGCCTCACATTTGACGACGGCAAGTTCGTTGTCATAACAGGACCGAACGGCGGCGGAAAATCCACGCTCGCAAAGCTCATTATGGGCATCGAGCAGCCGACCGCGGGACAGATAATCTATAACGGAACGGATATAACTCATATGAGCATCACCGAGCGCGCGAAGCTCGGCATCGGCTACGCTTTTCAGCAGCCGCCGCGTTTCAAAGGGCTTACGGTGCGCAGGCTTCTGAGCCTCGCCCACGGCAGCGAGCTGCCCGAGGACGCCTGCTGCGCATATCTGACGAGCGTAGGGCTCTGCTCGCGTGAATATCTCAACCGCGAGGTTGACGCGTCGCTCTCGGGCGGTGAAGTCAAGCGTGTTGAAATTGCCACGCTCATGGCGAGAAATGTAGACCTTGCGATATTCGACGAGCCTGAGGCGGGAATTGACCTGTGGAGCTTCGCAATGCTTGTCGAGAGCTTCCGCTCGATGTGCAAGAACAGATATGAAACAGTGATAGTAATTTCGCATCAGGAGCGCATAATGCAGCTCGCCGACGAGATGATAGTCGTCGAAAAGGGCAAGATTCGCACGCGCGGCACAAAGGAAGAGATCCTTCCGCAGCTGCTCGGCGAGCTTGATGAGAGCTGCGACTTCAACAGAAAGGACGGTGAATGATATGCCGGATCTGCTCAAAAAAGTCGATATGTCGCTGCTGCACACGATAGCGGATATGGATTCAATGCCGACGGGCGCGTTCAACATCAGAAAGAACGGTCAGGGCATCGCGAGACAGTCGAGCGAAAATATAACAATAGAGCCCAAAAAAGGAAACCCGGGCATAGACATATATATAAAGCCGTTCACAAAGGGCGAAGAGGTGCATATCCCAGTTATCATCACCGAGACAGGAATAAACGACAAGGTATATAACGATTTTTATGTCGGCGAGGGCGCGGATGTGTTGATAGTCGCGGGCTGCGGCATACACAACTGCGGCGGCGAAAAGACCGAGCACGACGGCATCCACCGCTTCTTTATCGGCAAGAACGCAAAAGTAAAATATGTCGAGAAGCACTACGGCGAAGGCGAGGGCACAGGCGAGAGAATACTCAACCCCGTGACCGAAGTCACCATGGAGGAGGGTTCTTACTGCGAGATGGAGATGATACAGCTCGCGGGCGTCGACTCTACTCTGCGCGAGACCGAGGCGGCTCTCGACGCGAACGCCAAGATAGCCATCACCGAGCGCCTGCTCACCCACGGCAGCCAGAAAGCCCGTTCAAACATGACCGTGAACTTAAACGGCAAAAATTCGAGCGCGCAGATAGTCTCCCGCTCCGTCGCGAGGAATCACTCCGAGCAGGTGTTCTATCCCAGAGCGGTAGGCAACACGGAGTGCCGCGCCCATGTCCAGTGCGATTCGATAATCATGGACAAGGCGAAGATACGCTCCATCCCGGAGATAACCGCCAACGACGCCGACGCGCAGATAGTCCACGAGGCGGCTATCGGGCGCATAAACAACGACCAGCTCCTGAAGCTCATGACTTTTGGACTGACAGAAGAGGAAGCTGAAGAGGTCATAGTCAGCGGCTTCCTGAAATAAATAGATAAAAATATATTTTTATGCAATAAGTTTAAAAAACTATTTGCAAATCAGAACAGATATGTTACAATTACACTGTTTAAGACCGCGCACATGACGAACCGGCCGCGCGGCATTTAAGGAGGTTATAACCAGACATGGAAAAAGCGAAGCAGTATTTCTGTGCTAAGCCCAACGGCAAGCTGCACTATCCTCACACGATCCTCACGGGATTCGGTTTCCTTGCGTCGTCTATCGCATGGGCAATCTACGATCCCTACATAACCAAGATACTCAACCACCTGCTCAATAACAGCGCCACGATAACCTCGTGGTCGGCAAAGCTCAACGCCGCGTTCCCGGCTCTCGCCGAGTTCGCCGCGGCAAACGGCGAGGATGTTACAACCGCCGCCGGCGGCATAACGCTTGTCCCGCTGTTCATCGGTATCATCATGACGTTTGATAATATTTTCGGCGTCATCTTCCAGCCGACCTTCGGCAAGCTTTCCGATAACACCCATTCCCGTTTCGGCAAGCGCCGTCCGTATGTTATCTTCGGCGCGCCTATCTCGGCTATCCTCTTTGCGATAATCCCGATAGTCGCGATAAAAGTCGGTTCGCTTCCGCTGACGATGCTCTTCATCATTCTCTTCGTCTTCGTCATGTCGCTCTGGAGAGCTCCCGTCGTCGCGCTCATGCCCGACCTGACCCCCAGTGACATCCGCTCCGAAGGCAACGCCGTCATCAACCTCATGGGCGGCATCGGCGGCGCGCTCGGCCTGTTCGCCGGCACTATCGTCACCGCTATCTACTGCGCATCCACGGGAATCTCCTCGAAGTCTCCTGAGTTCAACGAGCTCAACACCTTCCCCTATGTTTTCCTGCTCGGCGCCGCCGTTATGATAATCGGTATGCTCGTCATACTCTTCTTCGTCAAGGAGCCCGACAGCCGCATTAAGATAAAGGGCGAGATGAACCAGGCCGCCGACGCAGAGGCAAGACGCAAGGCTGAAAAGGAAGCCGCAAAGGCAGAAAAAGAAGCAAGAAAGAAAGAGAAGCTCACCTCCGGCGAGAGAAGAAGCCTTATCTTCATGCTCATGGGTCTGTTCTTCCTCTTCTGCGGCACGAACGCGATTTCAACCTTCTTCGCGCTGTTTGCCGATGAGATTCTTCATAAGACCGCCGCTCAGGCAACCATCATGACCACCGCATTTGCCGCCGCTTCCGCAATCGCCGCCATCCCCGCGGGCTGGCTCGGCAAGAAGTTCGGCCGCAAAAAGACAATACTCGGCGGACTTGCCATATTCATCGTCGCATTCGGCGCATATCTGCTCACCGAGATACTTCACATCAACGCACTCAGCGGAGCGCTCATCTGGGTAGCTCTTGTCGTGGGCGGCGCGGCGAATATGTTCATCACCGTCAACACCCTGCCTCTCGTGCTTGAAATAGGCGGTATCGACAAGGTCGGCACATTCACCGGCTATTACTACACCGCAACCTTCTCCGCACAGATAGCTACCCCGATAATCTACGGTATCGTCCGTATGCTCACCGGCACATACATGTCCCTGTTCTACTATTGCCCGATAGCCTTTATCCTCTCGACCCTCTGCATCCTCGTCGTCCGCCACGGCGAAGCGATCCCCGACGAGATAGTCGAAAAGATCAAGGAAGAGAACGAGGACTGATAAAAAGTCAGATTCACCCCTGCATGGCTCACATCCTGCAGGGGATTACTTTTTGTTCCCAATGCAAAGAAAAACTCTTTATTTTTGTCTTTGGGCATGATATACTGATATGAATAAATTCAACCTATAGGGGCTGATAAGAGTGCAGAAAAGTAATACTATCCAGGCAAAACCGAGATTGAAATGGGTCGATTGCGCAAAAGGTGTCGCGATGTTCAGCGTTATATTGGGACACTGTCTTGAACATATTAATTCGGATATGGGGTGTGAAACCTTGCTGCTCCCGATTGTATATTCATTTAGCATTCCGCTTTTTTTCCATGATATCAGGCTTTTTTGCATAAGAGCGAAGGCGTCGGATTCGGAAAATTATCTTTTAAAGAAGACAAAGTCGATTCTGGTTCCTTATGCCACATTTACGGCTATTTGTCTGGCCGTTTCCGCGATTAGGATATATATTTTTTAAAACTCCGCTTGATTACACCGTTTTTACAGGAATTTTAAATTTGATAGTGGTTCAAAGGCACTATAATATGTTGTGGTTCATGGCGGTGCTTTTTTCTTACGGAAATAGCAGCCTATTTTTTGCTGCGAAAAAGAAACTATATACTCATCTCCGTTGTCATAGCAATATCCGTTCTATCAGCTTTTCTTCTGCGCAGATACGGGTTTCTCTATCTCCCGTGGTCGATTGATATCGTGCCTTTTGCTATGGTCTTCTATGCCGTCGGGTTTGCCGTGCGCAACCTGGAAGAAAAAGTTCTCTGCAAATGGCTTTTCCCTGCATATCTTGTCGTTGGACTGGCTCTGACCATTATAAACCTGAAGATAACATCCGGCTTGCGATATGTGAATATGTATAAGGCCGATTATGGCTCTTTGCCGCTGTATTTTCTTGCTGGTATTGCGATGTCGCTGGCAATTCTTTGCCTGTGCAAATGGATAGAAAAAAGCAAACTGTTCAGATACATAGGAAAAAATAGCCTTATATTTTACGGATTTCATCTGACGGTTCTGACTTTCTTGATGCATTTTATCAGAAAAATCCCGCTCAACTCGTATTTGATATATATTGCCGTGGTTTTTGTCGCACTTGTTATAATAACCGCCATTGTCAGCATTTTGCCGCCGATTATAAACAATACTCCGTTGTGCATACTTTTCGGTAAACCGTATAAAAAGAAAGCAAACAAATAAATTGCATTAAGCCCCGCCGATTATGGCGGGGCTTTTTCAGCACAAAAAATTTTAAAAAGTTCTTTATTCTCCGAGGTTTCTATTGTATAATAAAATCAGAAGTATGCAAAGCGACGAAGAAAGGACCATGGTTATGGAGAAAAACAAAGTCAAACTGACCATTTGCGGGGCGGAATATATCATCGGTTCGGATGAGGACAGCAAGTATATGATCGAACTCGGCGACGAGGTCGACGAAAAAATATCCACGATTCTCAAGCAGAATCCTCGCATTTCGGTAACTCAGGCTGCCGTGCTCGCGACACTTGAATTTGCCGACGCGGAGAAAAAAGCCGTCGTTTCGGCGGAAAATCTGCGTTCAAAGATACAGGAGTATCTCGAGGACTCTGCGCGCGCCAAGACCGACCGCGAGATAGCCATGCGCGAGGCGGACAGGCTTGCAAAAGAGCTCGCCGCATACAAGAAGAAGCACAGCTCGCATGATGAATAAGCCGGAGATACTTGCGCCTGCTGGCTCGTTTGATTCGCTGACCGCGGCTGTGCGCTGCGGAGCCGACGCCGTATACCTCGGCGGACGGGAGCTGAACGCACGCCGCAACGCCGCAAATTTCAGCGATGAAGAACTCGCGCAGGCGGTCGAATACTGCCACGCGCGCGGGGTCAAGGTATATATCACGCTCAACACCCTTGTGCGTGACGATGAGATGGAAACGGCGATGAACGCCGTCAGGTGCGCCTGCGATGTCAAAGCAGACGCACTTATTTTACAGGATATCGGGCTCACTTCGCTTATTCGCAAAGCGGCTCCCGATATGCCTCTGCACGCCTCGACACAGACTTCCGTGCAGACCCTCGACGGCATAAAAATGCTCGCGGACATGGGCTTTTGCCGCGCGGTGCTGCCGAGGGAGCTCTCTAAAAAAGAGATAGAAAAAATAGCCGCGCAGTCGCCGATAGAGCTCGAGATGTTCGTCCACGGCGCGCTGTGCATGTGCCTTTCGGGTCAGTGCCAACTCAGCGCGGTGCTCGGCTCGCGCTCGGGCAACAGGGGCTTATGCGCCCAGCCGTGCAGGCTTCCGTTTGCCGCCGACGGCGGCACGGGACACGACCTGAGCCTTAAAGATATGTCTTTGATAGAATACCTGCCGGAGCTCGCGCAGATGGGCGTTCTCTCGTTCAAAATAGAGGGACGCATGAAGCGGCCGGAATATGTTGCCGCCGCAGTGACTGCCTGCAAAAAGAGTCTCGCGGGCGAAAGCACCGCCGAATACGAGCACACGCTCGGCGCGATATTCTCCCGCTCCGGGTTCACCTCCGGCTACTATAACGGGGCTCTCGGGCGCGATATGTTCGGCGTGCGCCGCAAAGAGGATGTCACCGCCGCAAAGGATGTTCTCTCTCCGCTTGCCGCACTCTACGATGGCGAACAGCCGCTGATAAGAGCCGATATGTACCTGTCGGCGCAGGTTGGCGAAAAGGCATACCTCGCGGTCAAAGCCGCAGGCAAGAGCGTCTTTGCGGAGTCTGAAAACGCCGTGCAGAAAGCGCAGAACAGAGCGGTCGGAAGCGAAGAAATAGAAACCAGACTGCGCAAATGCGGCTCGACTCAGTTTTATGCCGGAGAAGTCGGAATTGATATTGGAGACGACATATTTTTGAGCGCATCCGAGATAAACTCGCTTCGCAGAAAGGCTCTCGCGATGCTCGAAGAGAAGATTGCCGAGCGCTCTGAAATTCCGTTTTATCCGCAGGAAATTTCAATCAGACGCCGCCGTTCTCAAAACCGCGGCTATGTAATCAGAGTCAGAAGTATTTCGCAGATACCGTCCGATCTCTCGTATGTGCGCCGCGTGATACTGCCGATGGGCGTCGGCGAGGAGACTGTGAAGTATCTCAAAGACAAAAAGATACAGCCCGCAGTCGAAGTTCCCGCCGCGATATTCGGCGGCGACGATGCGGTTTACAATTCGCTCGTAAAAGCGCGCAAAAACGGAATATCCCTCGCCGCAGTCTGCTCTCTCGACGGCGCGGCGATAGCCAAAAAAGCGGGCATGAAGCTCTGCGCCCTGCCCGGAACAAATATATTCAACACATTCTCGCTCGACGAGTTCGCGCACCTCGGCTTCACTGATGCCATACTCAGCACCGAGCTGAAAATTGCCCAGTGCGCCTCGCTCGGCGGAAAACTGCCGCGCGGCGTGTTCGCTTACGGGCGTCTGCCGCTGATGCAGACGAGAAACTGCCCGGTCAAGAACGGCACGACCTGCGACAAATGCCGCAAGCACGGGTCTTTGACTGACAGGATGGGCATGACATTCCCAGTCGAGTGTACGCCGTTTGCCTCAACCTTGCTCAACAGCGTGCCGATAGTCGAGAGCGACAAGCGCGAGCAGTTCGAGTTTGCCGACTTCTCGCTGCTGTGGTTCACGACCGAAACAAAAGACGAATGTGAAAAAATACTCGAAAGCTACCGCAGGGGTGACGCCCCGCAGGGCGAATTTACGCGCGGACTTCTCTATCGCGGAGTTGAATAAAGGAGATAAAATATGCTCACTCTCAAGATGAAAAAAGTGCGCCCCGGCGCAATAATACCGAAGCGTGCGACCTCCGGCAGCGCAGGACTGGATCTTTGCGCCTGCACGGAAAACGAAGTTGTTCTCAAAGCCGGCGAGCGCACGGTTATACCGACCGGAATAGCGATCGCCATAGAAAACAACGAGACCGCTGCATTCGTCTATGCGCGCAGCGGTCTCGGGATAAAGCACGGTATTTCGCTCTCGAACGGAGTCGGAGTCATTGACGGCGACTACCGCGGCGAGATATGCGTGGGACTCATTAACACTTCGAGTGAGGATTATACTATACAGCCCGGCGAGAGAATAGCTCAGCTCGTGTTCGCGCCTGTCATTCCGGCTCAGCCCGTCGAAGTCGACAGCCTTGACGAGACGGAGCGCGGCGAGGGAGGATTCGGCTCAACCGGCAGATGAGTTTTTCTTCTTACTGCGGAAGAATTTTATCACCCACCAGACTATCACGGCGGGGATGCAGCAGACGATGACAAGCACTATCTTATCCATCGGGATATAGTCATATATGCCGTCGCCGAGGATAGTGAAAAGTATGACGCGCGGCATTATTCCGCCGAGCGATATCAGCGCGTATTTCCAATACGGCAGCTTCGTTGCGCCGAGGAAAAGGCTGACAAAATCGATCGGGAACACAGGCAGAAAGCGCACGAGAAAGAGCGCCGAGAGCTTCTTTCCGTCGCCGAGGGCGAGGACCTTGTCGCCCGCCTTGCTGCCCTTGAGCCGCTTTTCGACATATTCGCCGCCGAGAAACCAACCGAGCAGATATGTGACGGTTATCTCGAGCGCGATGCCCGCGAGATTTATCGCAATTGCCGAGGCGGTCGGGAACGCCATGCCGACGTAAATATATATCATCGACGCGGGTATTATAAACAGCACGGATTTGACGGCAAACACACCGATTATAACAGCCACCGCCGCGGCGGTGCTGCCCGCGCCGGCAACGAGGGCGCGCATATCGATTTTGGTCAGCTTGTCGTAGTTGACAACGGCGATAATTAAAAGCGCCGCCGCAACGGCACAGCGCAGAATGAGCATGAGCACATCGCGGTGCTCGTTAAAAAACTTCTTCAAATCGGTTCCCCTAACAAAAATTTCTATCCTATAGTATATCCGCAAAAATCAACTTTTGCAACCTCAATAAAAAATCCGAAACACTTTTATGAACAAACCGAAAACTTTATTACCTTTTTCGGCTTTTTTCTTTTAGATGTGGATTTTATTTTGAACCTGTGATAAACTATTTACTTAGATTTAAGATATTTTCGAAACGAAAGGAGCCGCGCAAATGACGGTCAAAGATAAGGTTCAGCGAGCAGCAGCCGCAGCGGTTCTGTCCCGCCTGATAAAATATGTCAGAAAGGACCCCGACACAAATCTTGTTAAGCTTGTTGACAGATCCGAGCGATTTGTCGGCAACATCTTCCCCGCGAAAAACTTCGACAGCTTCCGCGAGGGCGCGAAAGACCCCGAGAACGTCTGGCGTCAGCTGGCGCTCAAGCTTATAGACGAGATTGACGACAATGTTCTGATGAATATGATGCTCGCTCTCGGACTGGGCGCGGGAGTCAACGGCACAAAGACCGTTCGCGCAAACCGCGAAAAATATCACTGCAATATTCCGTGGGTCATTCTCCTCGACCCGACAAGCGCGTGCAACCGCAAGTGCAAGGGCTGCTGGAGTGCGGAATACGGCCACAAGCAGAGCCTCACTTTTGATGAGCTCAACAGCATTGTCAACCAGGGCGTCGCAATGGGCACCCATTTCTATATGTTCACCGGCGGCGAGCCGCTTCTGAGGAAGAAAGACCTCATCAAGCTCTGCGAGCTTCATCCGGACTGCGCGTTCCTCTCCTATACGAACGCCGACCTCGTCGACGAGGAGTTCTGCGAAGAGATGAAGCGAGTCGGAAATATCTCGCTCGCCATCAGCATCGAGGGCACGAAAGACAGCAACGACGCAAGACGCGGCGAGGGCAGCTATGACCATGTCATGAAGGCGATGGATCTGCTCAAGAGCAAGGGCTGCCTGTTCGGCATCTCCGTGTGCTACACCCGCGCAAATGTCGACGCAGTCACCTCCGATGAATTCGTCGATCTGATGATTTCCAAGGGCGTTCGCTTCGCTTGGTATTTCAACTATATGCCCGTCGGTTCTGCCGCAGTTGAGGAGCTTATCCCCACGCCCGAGCAGCGCACGCATATGTACCGCTGGCTGCGCAAAATGCGCAACAGCAAGACCGGAAAGCCAATGTTCGTCATCGACTTCCAGAACGACGCGGAATATGTCGGCGGATGCATCGCGGGCGGCAGGAACTATTTCCATATCAACTCCGCAGGCGATATCGAGCCCTGCGTGTTCATACACTACTCGGACTCCAACATCCGCGAACAGACACTCATCGAGGCGCTCAAGCGTCCTCTCTTCCAGGCCTATTGGCACGGTCAGCCGTTCAACAACAACCATCTGCGCCCGTGCCCGATGCTTGAAAACCCGCAGTGCCTGAGAAAGATGGTCAAGGAAACGGGAGCCAAGTCCACCGACCTGCTCGCGCCTGAGGATGTCGACACCCTCTGCTCGCGCTGCGACAAGTTCGCTGCTGAGTGGGCGCCCGTAGCTCAGGAGCTCTGGGATTCCACAAAGCATCCGCATCCCAAGACCCAGTATTACAGAGACACTCCCGAGGGAAAAGCGGAGCAGCACGAACAGAAATAATTAAAATCAAATAGCCAGGGGTGCCGTTCTTATTTTTCGAACGGCTGAGATGATACCCTCTGACCTGATCCGGATAATGCCGGCGTAGGAAGGATAATAGACAGCCTCGTTGCTGTATATTATATAAACTGACAGCGTCTGTGCATACCGCATGGACGCTGAATTTATTTTTGGAGGAAAACTTATGTCAACAGCCAAGAAAAGCAACACAAAAGTTCTTGTTGAGTGTGCGCTGCTTATTGCTATCGCAACCGTGCTCAACGTCGTGTGCAGCTTCATCCCGTTCCTGAATCTCCCGTTCGGCGGCGGATTCACCATCTGCAGCATGCTGCCTATCGTTCTCGCCGCTTACCGCAACGGCACGAAGTGGGGTCTGCTCACCGGTTTTGTCTATGCAGTCGTTCAGATGCTCCTCGGCTTCAAGACCGTTTCGGCGTTCTTCATGCCCAGCTCCGACAGTTACATGGTGCTCTGGAAAGCTATTTGCGTCTGCCTCATCGACTACATAATCGCCTACACCGTCCTCGGTTTCGGCGGTATCTTCAGAAACAAGATAAAGAATCCGTCCGCATCTCTGTGCGTCGGCTCGATAGTTGCCCTTTCACTGCGCTATCTCGCCCATATCATCTCCGGCTACATCTTCTTCGGCACATGGGCTGAGTGGTTCTTCTCGCAGGATGGCTTCGCCCTCGGCGCAAGGATTCTCGAGAAGTTCAGCGGTCAGGGTCTGGCACTCCTCTATTCCGTTATCTACAACGGCCTCTACATGATTCCCGAAATCATTATCACCGCTATCGTCGCGCTGATAATCGGCCGCGTTCCGCAAATCACCGGCAAGAAGAGCGCGGAATAAATATATTTATAAAACAGCGAACAGCCGCAGCAGTAAAAAATCTGTTGCGGCTGTTTTT
>ENA-OQET01000341-OQET01000341.1-human-gut-metagenome-genome-assembly--contig:-NODE-341-length-25692-cov-3.922237_pt1 | contig 25692 bp, 30 predicted proteins | sample MGYA00242800_ERZ504645 | MGnify/ENA primary metagenome ERZ504645 (study PRJEB26092, sample SAMD00036308) | human gut metagenome | host: Homo sapiens | study: EMG produced TPA metagenomics assembly of... | reverse complement strand
CGATTATTGTGATCTGGTTTAAGCTCCTGTGCCTTGCCGGGAAGATGAATAACAGCGGTGTGTTCCTGCTGAGTGATAAAATCGCCTACACGGACAAGATGCTGGCAACCATCTTCCGGCGGAAGGAATCTACGGTACAACTGGCACTTAAGACCTTCGAGCAGTTTGGCATGATTGAGATTCTGGACGGTGTGATTACCATCCCGAACTGGGGAAAGCATCAGAATCTGGAGCAGCTGGAGGCCCGGAAGAAGTACCAGAGAGAATACCAGCGGGACTACCGCAGAAAACAGAAGCTTCTGCTGACTGGTGAGCAGGAAGAAAATACAGAGGAAAGTTCATGTGAAGATTCACGTAAACATTTACATAAATATTTACATGAATCCAACGTTAACAGCCTAGATAAAGAGAAAGATAAAGAAGAAGATAAAGATAAGAATAAAGAGAAAGCAACCTGTGAGCAGGTTGTGGACCTTTACCGGTCCATCTGCATTTCTTATCCATCTGTAAAAACATTATCCGAAGCCAGGAAGAAGGCAATCAGAGCCAGATTGAAAGTTTACAGCCTAGAAGATTTTCGAAAGATGTTTGAAAAGGCAGAGGGATCCGCTTTCTTAAAGGGTGCCAATAACCGGAACTGGTCAGCAAACTTTGATTGGCTGATGAAAGATGCCAATTTTGCGAAGGTAATCGATGGAAACTATGATAACAAACCACGTCAGGCGGAAAGTGCGAAGCCGATCACAGGAAATAAGTTCAATAATTTCCACCAGCGGCAATATGATATGGGATCGCTTGAGCAGATGTTACTTGAAAACCAGAGTGCAGGAGGGTGAGAAATGGCAGTGATTGGAATTATCGTGTTCTGTGGAGTAGTCGTTGGTGCGGCGGCGTTGCTGCTGAACCGGCCAGAGCGGCCGAAGGATCCGAGGGAAGATCAGGAGCAGATGGAATACTTGGAAGCATGGAAGAAAAAACATGAAAGGACGGACAAAGAAAAATGATACCGAGAAAATTTACTGGAGAAATGCTGAAAGGAAGAAAAGCAACGCTGGAACGCGATATAAGAAATGTGGCAGGCGTAGCGATAGGGAAAGGGGCGACACCAATGGAGAAAAAAGGTTCTGGAGCAGTACATAGACGCGTGTGAGCTGATCATGGAGACAGAAAAGGACATTAGACGGCTGAAGAAGAAGCGTCAGACTATTGTGCAGACGAATGTATCCGGGAGCAATCCGGATTTTCCGTACAACCCGCAGCACTTCAAGATCGCGGGAACAGCGTTCACGTACGAGGAGGATAGTAGACTGCGACACGAGGAAAAGATTCTGGAGGAGCGTCGGGAGAACGCCCAGCGGCTGAAAGTGGAGGTGGAGCAGTGGATGAACCACATCCCGCAGAGAATGCAGCGCATTATCAAGTACAGAGTCTTCGAGGAGATGAGCTGGAGCCAGGTGGCAAGTAAACTGGGCGGAAAGCTGACGGAGGGCAGTGTGAAATGGAATTTCAAGATTTTCGAGAAGAGTAACTTGTTACGTTTGTTACATATGTTACGATTCAAAATGTTATAGTGTATCATGGAAGAACGGCAGGAAAGGTTTCATCTTTTCTTTACCTCCTTGTGAATGTATTTTGAGCGGCGGTCAGGTGTCACAGCCTGGCTGTTGAATCGGGCAGGCATCACCCCATGGAAAAGTCCAAATGCCCATGCATGGTGCAGTGACAGGCAGATCCCTGCACCTATTGGAACGTAGCTCGGTTGGAAAGAGCAGTCGCATGAGTCGACAAGGCCGCAGGTTCGAATCCTGCCGTTCCAACTCTCCAGTGGATGGAGATTCTCCGATTTGTTACTTTTATTCCAAGGATTCCTCGCAGAGATGCGGGGAATTTTTTGTATGCAGAAATTTTGGAAAGAAAGGTGGTGTTGCCGGATGGCAAAATTGACTGCAAAGCAGCAGAGATTTGTGGAAGAGTATCTGATCGACCTGAACGCAACACAGGCCGCTATTAGAGCAGGATATTCGCCGAAAACAGCAAATGAACAAGGAGCGCGGCTGTTAGCAAATGCTAGTGTTCAAGAGGCTATTGCAAAGGCAATGGCTGAAAGATCAAGGCGAACGGGAATCAGTCAAGATAGGGTGATTCAGGAACTGGCAAGAATAGCTTTTGTGAATCCGAAAAACATAATCGATTTTGAAGATGCATCTGTTCGACCGGATGTTACAGAAGATGATCTGGCGTGTATCCAGTCCGTAAAGGTCAAGACGACGGATGGACCGAAAGGAACGTCGATGGAGCGGGAAGTTAAGCTGAATGACAAGATGAAAGCGTTGGAACAGTTAGGTAAACACCTTGGAATGTTTACTGAGAAAGTTGAGCTGGATGCAGATATGGATCTCAACATCACGATTGACTACGGGGAGGACGATTCCGGATGAATATAAACGTCCAGATGAATCCGGGCTTCAAAGAAGTTGACCGTTCCAGGAAAAGATATATCGTTATGAAAGGCTCTGCTGGATCAGGAAAGAGTGTTGATACGGCGCAGAATTATATCCTGCGGCTGATGCAGGATCCGGGAAGAAATCTTCTATGCGTTCGAAAGGCGGACGTGACCAACAGGGATAGCACTTTTGCAGAATTGCAAGGTGCTATTTTTCGCATGTTTGGGGAGCAGTACAAGAAATATTGGCATATTAACAGCTCCAACATGATTGTGGAGTGTAAAATCAACCGCAATCAGATCATTTTCCGAGGCGTCAACGATGAAAAGCAGCGTGAAAAACTGAAATCCATTACATTCAAACGTGGCAAGCTGACGGATGTCTGGATCGAAGAAGCCACGGAAATTACGCAGGCGGACTTCGAGATCATTGATGACCGTCTCCGTGGTGAACTGCCGGATGGACAGTTCTATCAGATCCGGATGACGTTCAACCCGGTATCGGCGTACCACTGGATTAAGCGTGTGTTCTTTGACCGGTCAGATCCGGATGTTCTGACACATCAGTCAACCTACGAGCAGAACCGCTTTATCGATGATGCCTACCGAAGACGTATGATGCGGCGTAAGGAAGTGGATCCAGAAGGGTATCGGGTATATGGCCTGGGGGAATGGGGAGAGGTCGCCGGACTGATCCTCAAAAACTATGTTGTTGAAGAATTTGACCGCTCGCCGGAACGATTCGACTACATGGTCAATGCACAGGACTTCGGATTCAACCATGCAAACTGCATCGGTGAGGTTGGCTTTAAGGATGGTGATCTGTATCTATGCCGGGAACTGTACGTGTATGAGATGGACACGGACGAGATCATCCGGCTGGCGGAGGGGCAGTTCAACAAGCGCCTGCGCATGTGGTGCGATTCTGCGGAGCCGGACCGTATCAAGATGTGGCAGAAGGCGGGATACCGCGCAAAAGGCGTGCAGAAGGAGCCGAACAGCGTGCATGCCCAGATAGATTACCTGAAACAGCACAGAATCCATATTTACCCGTCCTGCGTCAATACAATAAAAGAAATTCAGCAATGGAAGTGGAAGAAGGATGAGCGTACCAACACTTATCTCGAAGAGCCAGTTCCATTTTTTGATGATGCCATGGCGATGCTTCGGTACTCCATTGAGGAAGAACGCAAGGCGAAACCACGGCTGAACAGAAAGGTGAAAGGAGGGATATAGAAGTGCAAACGAATTTGTATAGGCTGCCGTCGGAAGAGACGCTGACAGATGCCAAATTGAACGAATTTATCATGCGGCATTCCGGAGAGTGCGCATTTAGATACAGCAGGCTGCAGGAGGCCTACGAGACGGATTACCCGATCCTGCATGAGCCGTTAAAGCCGAAATGGAAGCCAGACAACCGGATTATGGTTAATTTTGCCAAATACATCGTGGATACGATGAACGGTTTTTTTATCGGAAATGCCATCAAAATGCAGGTCGACAATGGGAACGAAGCAGTTGCGAAGTATGTTGAATTTCTGGACCAGTACAACGATCAGGACGATAACAATGCTGAGCTGTCCAAAATCTGCAGCATTTTCGGCAAGGGCTATGAAATGTATTATGTCGATGAGAACGGAAACATCGGCATTACCTATCTAAGCCCGTTGGATGCATTCATGATTTACGATGATTCCGTGCTGGAAAGGGAACGGTATTTCGTGCGGCTGTATTACGATTCGAATCAGATCCTTCATGGCAGCGTTTCAGATGAGACGAAGGTTCGATGGTTCACAATAAAGGGAAAGCTGATCTGGGATGCAGACGAGAAGATACACGGCTTTGATGGCGTTCCGGCATCTGAGTACGTAGAAAACAAGGAGCGGATGGGAATCTTCGAACCGGTGCTTACGATGATCAACGCATACAATAAGGCGATCAGCGAGAAGGCCAATGATGTTGACTATTTCGCGGATGCTTATCTGAAAGTTCTTGGATCCAAGCTGGAAGAAGATGATGTGGCGCATATCCGGGACGACAGAATCATTAACTTTGATGGAGATACCGAGCGGTTGATCGTTGAATTTCTTCAGAAGCCAGATGGAGACACTACACAGGAGCATCTGATCGATCGACTGGAAAAGCTCATCTTCCATATCAGCATGGTAGCCAATATCTCGGATGAGAATTTTGGTACCAGCTCCGGTATCGCCATGAAGTATAAGCTGCAGGCGATGAGCAACCTGGAAAAGACGAAGGAACGGAAATTTACCAGCGGTATGAACCGGCGGTACCGTCTGATCTTCTCAAATCCGGTCTCGGGGATGAAAAAAGATGACTGGGTGAAGATCCATCCACACTTTACGCCGAACTTCCCGGCAAACCTGCAGGAAGAGGCAGAGATCGCGAAGAATCTGGAAGGCGTTGTCAGCCAGGAAACACAGCTGGGCGTGCTGTCTATCGTGGATAATGCACAGGACGAGATTAAGAAAATCGATGCTGATCAGGATAAGATGAGAGCGGATCCTGTGATGGAGCAGATGTTTGGCGGCGGTGGACAGGATGACGAGTAAGGAATACTGGCAGAAGCGTGAGACGGAGCATGCTAAGAAGAATAAGATGGCGGAGCAGGCCTATGCAGAAGAGATCCGGAAGACCTATGCATATATGGCAGACCAGATCCAGAAGGAGATCGATGGATTTTATGCAAAGTACGCCACAAAAGAGGGAATCTCGCTGGCGGAGGCAAAAAGGAGAGTTTCCAAGCTTGACATCGAAGAATATGGAAGGAAAGCCGCAAAATACGTCAAAGAAAAAGATTTTTCTGATCAGGCGAATGAAGAGATGCGGTTGTACAATGCGACCATGAAAATCAATCGCCTGGAGCTGCTGAAAGCCAATATCGGGCTGGAAATGGTATCCGGCTTCGACGAACTGCAGAAATACTTTGATCAGACGCTGACACAGCAGACAATAGAAGAATTTCGCAGGCAGGCGGGTATTCTTGGCAATTCCGTGCAGGAAAATGGGAAAATGGCGCGGGCAATTGTCGATGCGTCATTCCATAACGCCACTTATTCCGATCGAATCTGGATGTATCAGGATATGCTGAAAGCAGAGCTGGACAAGCTGCTGAAAACAGGGCTAATCCAGGGCAAGAACCCGCGGGAGCTTGCGGTGCACCTGCAGAAACGCTTCGGTGCAAGCCGGGAGGATGCAGAGCGGCTCATGGTCACGGAGCTTGCCAGAGTCCAGACAGAAGCGCAGAAGCAGTCCTATATTCGAAATGGATTCGAAGAATATACATACGTTGCCTGCGGGAATGCAGATGTCTGCGAGCGGTGCCAGGCGTTGGATGGTAAGCATTTCAAAGTGCAGGATATGATGCCGGGGACGAACGCGCCGCCGATGCATCCGCGGTGTCACTGCTCCACGGCAGCCTATGAAGACAGTGCAGAATATGAGAAATGGTTGGACTTTCTGGAACAGGGTGGTACCACAGAAGAATGGGAAGCATCGAAAAACAGAAAGGCAAGATATAAAGACAACGAAGGAATATTCCAAACATTGGATGGCAGATCAAAGGGGCGAGACGTTATCAAACCTCGAAATATCATGAAAGAAATGAAAAAGTCCAGCATCGGAACGGAAATGTTGGAATATCTTCAGGAAAATGATATTCAAATAAAGGTATGGTACGGAGTTGATGTTGATGAAGGACTGGACGGACTTTTCGAAGATGGAGAAATCAACATTTATGCTGATAATACCAAAACGGTTCGTGAAACGGCTATTACGGTGATTCACGAGGCCACGCATGCCAAAATCAACAAGCCAAATACCAAAAGTCAAGAACTGCAATGCTATGTGAACGAGTACAGGCATCAAAACATTGAATTGACAGAGAAAGTGCTCCAGGATATAATTAATCATATAAATGATAAATATCCGAATCTGAAATGGGAGTGATTGTTTATGACGAATACTCTGAATATTCCGCCTCATGAGAGAGTAAAGCTCTTGAGGAAAGGCGAAAAAGTTTTGTGCAAAAAATGTAAAACAGGAATCATGATTCCTGTTGGCGACCGTGTAAAAAACCAATACTTTTTACTGTGATTCTTGCAAGAATCAGTTAATTATCAACTGATGATAAGGAGACAGGACAAATGGCTCAGAATGATTATTTCGTGATTGTATACCAGGTACTGAAATATCTGTATGAATGCTTGAAAAAGGGTGAAAAACCAGAAGCGTGTTACCTTACAGCATCAGCTTATAATATTCCTGAGAATTATTGGCAATATATCATTTTAAGCCTGATTACAGAAGAATATGTAAAAGGCATTGCTGTTAATCATACGAAAGATGGCGTTCTTTTAGGCGATCTGCCGGATGCTATTATCACGCCCAAAGGTATTTCATATCTGTTTGAGAATTCATTGATCGAAAAGGCAAAAAGGACATTGAAAGACGTAAAAGAAATGGTTCCATTTGTATAATTAACCACCAGTCGAGAGGCCGGTGGTATTTTTATACACATTTTTAAGAAAGGACAAGGTGAAATATGATTATCACAGGAATGGCACATTTCGAGAGTGTAGCACAGAAGAAACTCGTTGAATGGTACCACAAGAACAGACCGGAAGTTCAGATCGACCTTGGAAATGTATTCGTGGTATGGTCATGCAAAACACTTCAGAATTATAAGTGCCTTGCATCAACCACTATCAGCGGAGATGGTATCTATGCCGAATACACCTACAACGGTGACAAGCAGGAACTTTATGAGGATGTATATGGTAAAATAACAAATACATGTCATACAGAAGAATAGGAGGTAGTAAATCATGAATTTCAAAGAAGCATTTGAAGCAATGAAACATGGAGAAAAGGTGAAACTTCCTGGTTGGAATGGTTACTGGTGTTGGGACATTGATAAGCAGACAATTATGATTCATTGCAGATCAAAAGATTCCGACAAAGGACAGGGAGAAGTTCTTGATATCCGTGAAACACAGAGAGTGGAATATACTTTCATGCACACACAGAGGGATGATTGGATGATTGCTGATGAAAAGAATTGTGGTGTTCTTGGCGGTCAGTCAACATTTGGCTTTGGAGATGCTATCCGTTATCTGAAAAGAGGACTTAAGGTGGCTCGTAAAGGATGGAACGGCAAAAAGCAGTACATTCAGCTCGCCACTGGGATTTCTTATAAGACGCCGGATGGGGAGATCGTGAATTGCGAGCATGATGCTATCGGAAACATGGCTATCGCATTTGTCGGAACATCAGGAGTACAGATGGGATGGCTCGCAAGTCAGGCAGATATGCTTGCAGATGATTGGGTGTTTGCAGATTAGGAGGATTAATCATGAAGAAATTGTTTATTTCACAGCCAATGAAAGGAAAGTCTGATGAAGATATCCTTGCAGAACGTAAGAAAGCAATCAAGAGTGCAGAAGACGTGATTGGAGAGCAAGTAGAGGTTATTGATTCTTTCTTCCAGGAAGCTCCGGTGGATGCAAAGCCACTCTGGTTCCTTGGAAAATCCCTGGAACTTCTGGCTGGTGCTGACATTGCCTACTTTGCGAAAGGCTGGCAGGATGCCAGAGGGTGCAAGATCGAAAATACATGTGCTATTGAGTACGGTATTCCGGTCATTGAAGATTACACAGCAGAGTAGAAAAGCGGTGATCCATACATCTCCCACCGGCAGGGAACAGCCGGAATGAAAGGATGTGATGACTGTTGATTGATGTAACGGTAAGAAAAGACCGATTGACTGTATCCGGCCATGCAATGTATGCACCGCACGGGCAGGACATTGTCTGCGCAGGCGTTTCCAGCCTCGTGCGGACGCTGATCCGCTCGATCGAGGATCTGACAAGGGATGAAATAGAATACGAAGTATCGCCCGGCTGGGTTGATATACAGTATGGGAATCTATCAGAGAGAGCAAGAACTCTGGTGGATTCCTTTTTTGTCGGCATCTGCCTGATGGCCGATGAATTTCCGGAGCATGTCCGGATCGTGTAACCGATGTGACCGAAATGTCGTTAAACTATGATTCTGGAGCAACGGCACGGGGCTATTACAGAACGGGACGGGGCAGAAAGGACCGAAAAATAATGAAGTACAAAAACAACCATTATCATTGGAGAATCCCAATGATTAACCTGCAGTTATTTGCAGACGGCGAAGGAGACGGTAGCGGAGCCGGAGACGGAAACGAGGACGGAGCTGGAGCAGGTTCTGGAGATGGCGGCAATGAGATGTCATTTGACGATTTTCTTGGGCAGGCAGAGAATCAAGCAGAGTTCGACCGCAGGGTCCAGAAAGCGGTAAACACAGCAGTGACCAAAGCACAGGAAAAGTGGCAGGCACTGACTGATGACAAGCTTTCAGAGGCGGAAAAGCTCGCAAAGATGACAAAAGAAGAGAAATCGGAGTACAAAACCCGAAAGCTGGAGAAAGAACTGGCGGATCTGAAACGGCAGAACGCACTTTCGGAGATGTCAAAGACAGCCAGAAAGATGCTGGCAGATGAGGAAATCAACATCCCGGATGAACTTCTGGCACATCTGGTATCAGAAAGCGCTGAAGACACCAAGACGGCAGTTGAAGCTTTCGCGAAGATGTACAAGGATGCAGTACAGGCTGCCGTAAAAGACGCCCTGAAAGGAAATGCACCAAAGGGCGGATCCGGCGGAAAGGGCGCTGTGACAAAAGAACAGATTCTTGCAATCAGCAACCCGATTGAGCGGCAGCGGCTGATTGCGGAAAACATCGCATTATTTCAGTAGGAGGAATACACATGCATAAAATTGGAAAATTAGGGCTGCAGGTGTTTGCAGCACCGGATAACATGACGGGGCAGGCACAGATCCAGGTAAAGGCCCGCGAGATTGACTTTGTAACATCTTTCGGCAAAAACATTCAGGCGCTGCTTGATGTCCTGGGCATTATCCGAATGATCAAGAAAGATAACAATACTGTTTTAAAGACAAAAAAGGTAACAGGAACCCTGCAGTCCGGTGAGGTCGCAGAGGGCGAAGAAATCCCGTACTCTCAGTACGCTGTGGAAGAGATCCCGTTCGACACCATCAAGATCAGCAAATACCGCAAAGGTGTTACCCTGGAGGCAATCGCAGAAAAGGGATACGATGCCGCAGTACAGGACACTGATGAAGAGTTTAAAACTGATCTGCAGAACGTTGTTATGGACAAGCTGTATGCACAGCTGAAAGCAGGTTCTCTGACCGGCCATGAAAGTACCTGGCAGATGGCAGTTGCTATGGCAATTGGAAAAGTCAAAGATAAATTCAAAAAGATGAGAAGAACGGCTACGGGCGTAGCAGTGTGGGTGAATACACTGGATGTATACAAATACGTCGGCGCTGCGGACATCACACTGCAGACGGCGTTCGGCTTTGAGTACATGAAGAAATTTCTTGGCGCTGATGTCGTGTTCGTAAGCTCTGAAATTCCGGAAAACGTCGTCATCGCTACTCCACTCAACAACATCGTCGGATATTATATCGATCCGGGCGATTCTGAGTTCGTAAAGGCAGGCCTCAGCTACACGACAGACCCAACCACTCACTTCATCGGCTTCCATGCACAGGGCACCTATGAGAGAGCCATTTCGGATCTGTACGCCATTATGGGTCTGCGCTTATTCTGCGAATACCTGGACGCTATCGCCTATATTTCCGTCGGTGGAGCAGATACACAGACTCTCGGAAAACTGACCGTAACGGCGGCAGAAGGATCTGAGACAGGAAAAACAAAGATTTCCGTAAAAGAGCAGCTGATGTCTATGAAAAACTGCTGGAAGTACAAAGATGCAGCATCTGCGACCGCGGTAAAATACGGCGATGATGTGAAAAACTGGAGCAAATGGGATGGAGAATCCGAGATCGCATCTACCGCTGGCCATCATATCACATTGGTTGAGTGCGACCAGAACTACAAAGCAGTTCGTTCTGGCGACGTAACAGTAGCTGTGAAAAGCTGAGAAAGGGTGATGGTATATGTACAGAGTAATCGAGTATTTTACTGATTTGCAGGACGATGACCATGAATACAGAACAGGCGATATCTTCCCGCGTGAGGGGCTTAAGGTATCCGAAGCCCGACTGGCAGAGCTTGCATCTGCTGAAAATCTGCGTGGTATCCCGCTGATCGAGCTGGTGGAGCCGGAAAAGGCAGGCAAAGGGAAAAGCAAGAATAAGGCAGTAGATTCCTTGGCAGAGTAGGAGGCAGCCTATGATCGAAGATCTGAAACTGCTTCTTGGACTGGAAGATACAGACAAAAAGACAGAACAGCAGTTACAGCTGATTCTGAATGCCACAAAACAGCGGCTGAAATTTCTTCTTGGCGGTCTGGAGCCGCCGGAAGAGATGGAATACATCATATTGGATGTTTCAGTCATTCGATTCAACCGGATCGGCTCGGAAGGGCTCTCCTCTCACAGTGTTGAGGGCGAAAGCCTTTCCTGGTCAGAAAATGATTTTGCCGGGTACATGGATGATATTCAGTCCTATCTGGACAGCCAGCGGGAGGCAAGAAAGGGAAAGGTAAAGTTTCTGTGAGATATGATACACCAGTTTTCTTCCAACGGGTCCTGCCGGGCGAATATGATTCGAAAACCGGAAACTATGCTGCAGACCAGGTCACAGAGGTGCAGAAAATGGCTTCTGTGATGGATACGAGGGCAGAGATCATGCAGATCGTATACGGAGGAATCCGTCAGGGCAGCGTGACCGTACAGCTTCAAAATCATTACCAGAAGCCGTTTGACCGGATCCGGATCGGGAACACAACCTATAGAGTGGACTATACGCGGAAACTTCGCGTGAAACAGACTTTTATTCTGTCGGAGGTGGTCTGATGCCGAAAATCAAGCTGGAAGGAATGGAGAAACTGCAGGTCAAATTGAAGAAAAACGTGCAGATGAGTGATATTAAGCGGGTGGTAAAGGAAAACGGAAAAGCTTTGCAGGAGGCGTCACAGAGAAAAGCGCCAGTGGATACCGGTACACTGAAACGGAGTATTGGTCTTGAGATCCGAGATGGCGGTCTTACGGCTGAAGTGGAGCCAACAGCAGAATATGCGGCATACGTGGAGTATGGAACTCGGTACATGAGTGCACAGCCATATATGCGTCCTTCCTACACAGCGCAGAAAGAGAAGTTCAAATCCGATTTGAAAAAGCTTACGAGGTGACATCATGGACCCACAGCAGGAATTATTCAGTGCGTTGCTTCTGGAATTAAAAAAACAGTATCCAGACGGTGTGTATGACACGTTTTTACCGCCGGAAGGTACGCCATACCCGTTTATCTATCTGGCGGACAGTGACTTGAATGATCGGGCCAACAAAACGGCTGTATTCGGCACTGTAAGTCAGACAATCCACGTTTGGCACGACAATCCGCGGCAGCGCGGCACAGTTTCGCAGATGCTTCTGCAGATCAAGCAGGTTTGCAGACATCTGGAACATACCGGCAACTTTTCCTGGTCCGTGCAGGACTTAAATCAGAGAATATTGCCGGACAAAACCACCAACCAGCCACTTCTTCACGGTATCGTGGAAGTGACTTTTTTATTTAGTTAGGAGAACAGCATGGGTAAAAACAATTGATTTACAGTTATTCGCAAGATGCGGTACGTGGTAAAAAGATCGTTTATCTGTACCGACCTTAAAAAAGATGCGGCTAAAAATGCAGCTAACAGCATTAGACGTTTACGACAGAGAACGGCAGAACGACAAGCAAGGATGCCGATACCACAGAGACAAAGGATGGCACGATCCGTACCCCGGGAGCAGCCGAGGTTGAGATTACGGCAACCAGTATTCTTGCCAAGGGCGACACACTGATCGACTCTCTTGAAGATGCCATGATCAATGATGAACTGGTCGAGATCTGGGAAGCAAATCTGGATGATCCAGCATCCGGCGGAAGCAATAAATTTAAAGGAAAATACTTCCAGGGCTATGTGACGGAGGTAGAAAAGACTTCAAACGCCGAAGATATGGTGGAGGTGTCTCTTACCTTTGGTGTCAATGGAACCGGTCAGAAAGGTGATGTAACCGTAACGACCGCGCAGCAGGAAATAGCAGCTTACGTATTTACAGATACGACAAAAACAGGAGCGTAAAAGTGTTGAGGGCGAGAAATCGTCCTCTTTTTGAATAGTAAAGGAGAAAAACGATATGGAACTTACAATCAACGGACAGGTGTATCAGTTTAATTTTGGCATGGGATTCATGAGAGAAATGAACAAGAAAGTAAGCATGCCGGTAGACGGAGTAAAAGATGCCAAGAAGAATATTGGCCTGAGATACGCTGTGGCAGGGATCATGGACGGAGATGTAGAGGCTCTTGAGGATCTGTTACTCGTAGCTAATAAAGGGCAGAATCCGAGAGCAACTACAGAAATTCTGGATGAATATATTGATGATCCGGATACCGATATCAATCAGCTCTTCGAAGATACGATGGGTTTCTTAAAGAGTGCAAATGCTACGAAGAAATGCGTCCAGAATCTCGAGAAGACGATCGAGGAAGAAAAAGCGAAGAAGTAGGCGATATAACTCATGAAGAGGCGAGCTTCGAAGAACAATACCGGGAAGCTGCAATCAGCTGCTTCCGGTATTTGGGATTCATATCGTTTGAGCAGGTTGATCGTCTGACGATAGCACAGTACGAAATTATGATGGAAGCGCTGAGATATCGGATAGTAGACGACGAATACAGGGCACATCGGCAAGCCTTTCTGAATTTTGCTGCCCAGGCGCAGAAAAAATCTGGGAAGAAAACAGTGCCAGTATACAAAAGATTCCGAAATTTCTTCGACTATGAAAAAGAATTAAAAAATGTGAAGGAAAAGAAACATAAGAAGAGCGATCCGCGTTTTGTTGGAATATCCAAGTTGTTAAAGAAAGGAGGGCGAACAGATGGCAGAATCTTATAGCGTAAAAGCGGTTTTGTGCGCGGAAGATAAAAACTTCTCGTCAATGATGAAATCATGTAGCAGTTATGCTGATAATCTGAAAAATACGCTTACAAGTGGAATTGGATTTGGTGCTATGGCGGCGATTGGATCCAAGGCAGTCTCGGCAATCGGAAGCGGACTGAAAAGCTTGACTGCTGGTGCAATAAGCGCTGGCGCGAATTTTGAGAATGCTATGTCGTCTGTAGCAGCTATTTCCGGAGCTACAGGATCCGACTTTGATAGACTGTCTGAAAAGGCAAAACAGCTTGGAAAATCCACGCAGTACACCGCAAGCGAGACAGCTTCTGCGATGGAGTATATGGCAATGGCCGGCTGGAAAACTGAGGATATGTTAAATGGAATCGAAGGTGTAATGGATCTAGCCGCAGCGTCGGGAGAAGATTTGGCAGGCGTTTCTGACATTGTAACAGATGCGATGACAGCGTTCGGCTTATCAGCAGATGGCACAACCAAAATTATTAAAGATGGTTTTACGAAAGAAGTTTCTAACGCTTCACATTTTGCTGACGTTCTTGCAGCGGCTTCGGCCAATTCCAATACAAATGTTGCCATGTTGGGTGAATCATTTAAATATGCGGCTCCGGTAGCTGGATCGTTAGGCTATAGTGTAGAAGATACAGCCATCGCTCTCGGTCTCATGGCTTCATCAGGATTGAAAAGCAGCATGGCCGGAAGTAGCCTTCGAACTATTCTGACGAATCTTGCAAAGCCAACAGATGATATCAGTGACGCAATGGATTATTTGGGCATATCGTTGCAGAATGGTGATGGCTCGATGAAGTCTCTGATGGACATTGTAACCGATCTGCGCGGTGCATTTGGACAATGCAAAATGCCAATGGATCAGTTCCAAGAGAACCTTGCAAAACTTGACGAAAAGTATGCCAATGGAGAGCTGACAGAAAAGAAGTATAATGAAGCATTAGCAGATTTAACGGAAAAGGCTTATGGAGCAGAGGGAGCGTTAAAGGCCAAATACGCTGCTACGTTAGCTGGAAAAGAGGGTATGTCAGGTCTGCTTTCAATCGTGAGTGCGGCACCAGAGGATTTTGACAAGTTAACCAATGCCATTTATAACAGTGACGGTGCAGCCAAAGAAATGGCAGAGATCAAAATGGATAATCTTCAGCACGATGTCGTGAAACTGCAGTCTGCAATGGAAGGACTTGGAATTACTGCATTCAACCAGGTTGGCGGAAAAATGAGAGGTTTGGTTGGCATCGCAACTGAGACGGTTGGAAAAATTGATGAAAAGCTTGCCAGCGGAAAAGGGATCGAAAAGGCTGTCGATAAAATAGAATCAATGGTTGAGAAAGCAAAACCATATTGGGATATTTTCAAAACGGACGCATTGGAAGCGGGAACGGCGCTGGGCGATGCGGCTTGGGCGATCATAGGAGATATCAAGAAGCTTTCAGGTTCTTTTGGCAGCACAGAAAGTATTGAAAATTTCTCTACCACTTTGGGAGAGGTCAAAGATGGAATTGTAGCAGTTTCGGGATTTTTGGAAAAACATTCGGACGCGATTGCAAAAGTAGCGGTGGCACTTCCGAAACTCTTGATTGCATATAAAGGCTTTAAAATCGTTAAGGCTGTAGCACCATTTGTTGGCGCATTTACAGGAGCTGTTGGAGGGCTGGCAAAGGCTGGACTCGGGAAAATCGCACCTGGGCTATTTGGTGTTTCAAAAGGCCAGGAGGCGGTTGGAAAATCCAGCGGCGGTAGTGCGAAGAAAATGGTAGCGTCTGCCAAGGCTTTTATGATGATGGGCGTTGGAGTGCTGGCGATCAGCGCAGGATTCTACTTGCTTGCACAGTCGGCAATTGCAGTAGCCAATGCTGGTCCGGGGGCAATAGCTGTTTTTGCCGGTTTGATTGGCGTGGTAGTAGGGCTCGCAGTTGGTATGACGAAATTGTTTTCATCTATGTCCGGCGGTTCAAGAAATTAACAGCGATGGCACCGGCGTTTCTGGCGTTGGGAGCGGCTGTGCTAATGATTAGCGCAGGTTTGGCACTTTTGGCATATTCTTCGATTCAGTTGGCGAGTGCCGGTCCGCTTGGCTATTGGCGTAATGGCAGGAATGGCGGTTGCAATTGGCGGCTTGATGCTGGTGGCAAAGAGCGTAGCACCAACACTTTCAGCTGGAGCAGTTGGATTTGTCACATTTGGAGCCGCTGTATTGATTGCGGCGGCCGGAATGGGGCTGTTATCTTTATCGGCCATTAATCTTGCGAGTGCCGGTCCGCTGGCTATTGGCTGTATGGTTGGCATGGTTGCAGCTATCGCCCTGCTGGCAGTAGGCGCTGCCGCTCTCGGCCCTGCATTGACAGCAGGAGCAGTTGGATTTATCGCATTTGGGGCTGCCATTGTTCTGGTAGCAGCAGGAGCATTGATTGCAAGCGCAGCGTTGGCTGTTGTATCCGCTGTTCTTCCTACAATTGCACAGTACGGAGCGCAGGGAGCGGTAGCAATTGCTCAGCTTGGAGCGAGTATGATTGTCTTTGGCACCGGAGCTGCTGTTGGAGGAGTTGGCGCAACCGTGCTCGGAGTTGGTCTTGCGTTGGTCGGCGTAACTGCACTGGCTGCAGCCGCAGGAGTAATTGCATTGTCTGCCGGAGCAGCGGTGCTTGGAGCTTCGCTTGTGATGGCAGGTGCAGGTTTGACGATTATGGGAGCAGCATTTCCACTTGTAGCGGCTGGCGCAAAGGCCAGTGCGGCTGGATTGACGGCATTACTTGGATCTGGTACTGCGGCCAGTGCAGTTTTTGTGATTTTGGCAGGATCTTCTGGCGCGGCAGCTGTAACAGTTGGCGTATTTGCAGCGGCAATGGTGGCCGGAGCCGCAGGAACCGGTCTTATGGTAGTTGCTCTGAAATCAGTAAATTCCAGTATGAAGTCAATCGCCGGAAATGCAAAGAGCGCAGAAAAATCGCTCACGAGCATGAAATCGAGCGTCAATGTTGTAAATTCCGGATTGGATGCATTGGGGAACAAAGCAAAAAACGCTATCAGTGCATTAATTAAGCAGTTTTCTCAGGGAGAAAGCAAGGCAAAAACTTCTGGAAAAGCGGTTGGAAATAATTTCAACAATGGCGTTTCAGCAGGAATGTCAAAGGCGGTCTCTACGGCCGGAACAATGTCAAATTCGATTGTAATTACCATGCGATCATCGGCAGGCGGTGCCTATAACAGCGGCGCATACATCGGAATGGGACTTGCAAATGGTATGGCAAGCCAGGTTGGACATGTAAGAGCAGTGGCGGCACAGCTTGCGGCGGCTGCAGAGGCGGCGATCCGGGCGAGAGCACAGATCCACAGCCCATCACGGGTGACAGATAAACTCGGCAATTATTTCGGTATCGGCTGGGTCAACGGCATTATGGATCATGTGCAGGAGGCGAGGCAGGCCGCCATGGAATTGATACAGGTTCCGGAACTTACACCTGCGCCGGAAATCGGAATGAGCCTCCGGTCTGGCTATGAAGATCTGAACGACGACAGCTACCAGTACAGCAGCAATGGAAAATATACCATCTATGTACCTGTTAATCTGGACGGAAGAGAGATTGGAAAAGCGACTGCAACGTATACACGAGAAGAAATTGAGAAACAGGAGACAAGGGAGAACCGAAAGAAAGGCAGGCGAATAAATGTATAACTTTGTAGATACCACAGAGCGATACCCAGGGCAGAACCTGCCTTCGGAGGCTCTCATGTTTAATGGAAGTTATCTTGAGAACGTAATTCCCGGCTATCGGACACTTTATGTGTCCGGCCGGGAAATTTTGGGTACGGAGATTACAGATCTGGAAACAGGCGTGTCTGACGGTACAAAGTATCGACGAAAGCGTTATCAGCCAAGGACTATTGTGGTGGGATATCAGCTGGTAGCCAAAGATAATGCAGCTTTTCGCAGTGCTTACAACAAACTGAATGCTCTTCTGGATGCAGAACAGGCAACCCTTATTTTTGCAGATGAACCGGACAAATATTATATCGGAACAAAGCAGGGAACGAGTGAAGTGCCGGCGGGAAGAAATGCGATCACTGCGGAGCTGGAATTTTACTGCGCGGATCCATTCAAGTATTCGGTGGAAGAATTTACGGTGAATCCGACTGCGGATGACGGAAAAACGTTCATTGTGTCGTACAACGGCACTTATCGGGCCTTTCCAAAGCTTCAGGCAGTAATGCACAGTGAAAATGGAGTAGTAGGTTTTGTAAATGACTCCAAGAAAATTCTTCAGTTCGGTGATCCGGATGAGTTGAACGGAGAAACATACAAAAAAAGCGAACTGATAACAAGCTATGCTGACCAATATGTCTGGTCACAGGATGCGGCGTGGAAAGATGATACAGGGAGCAACTTCTTATACAGTAACAGCAAGACGGCTGGAAAGCTGGGTGTCATGAGCGTAGACAGCATCAAAGGTCTGTATCTGGCCAGCAGTGGATATGTAAGTCCAAACACAAACGGCTGGAATGGAGCTATGAAATCTATTGATGTGGTAGATTCCAATGGAGCAAAGGGAGCGACGCACCTCTATTGTTACATGAACAGCTGGTTTGAAACTGGTCTTATGGGGCAGACGGGCTGCCAGGCGATTGCTTTCTGCGATGCGAACGGAAAAATGATCTGCTGCCAGGAGATATACAAAACCGATACGATCGGAAACACAGCGCACATGAATATGTGGGTAGGTGGAAACAACCCGCGTATCGTCAAAACATATACTTTTGAACCTTGCCATCGAAAAGATGCAAACCCATACAGCCAAACGTATGGCGCAAGCGACATGATGAAACATGGAGAGAAAATACGTTTTTTCTGGAAGGCAGTTATCCGGAATTTACAGTTCCAGAATTAAAACGATGTGAAAGTGGCAACAGTGAAATTGTATTTGGGACAGTGGGGAAGTCGAAATACAGGAAATCAGCTTGTCACCAGAAATTATTTCCGCGGCATCTTCGTGAGAATTGACAATGTAGAAAAATGGCGTGATATTCCGAATAAATTTTCGGTAAATCAGGTTTTGACAGCTGACTGTAGCAATGGAGAGGTCATGTTACAGGGACTTCCGAGACAGGATCTTGGTGCGTTGGGCAACGATTGGGAGAACTTTTGCCTGCAGCCTGGAATGAATCAGATCCAATGCATTGCATCGGACTGGGCAACACAGCCAACATACACAATGAAATACAGGGAGGTGTTTCTATGATTTTATATTTTGCGGACCGACATATGAATGTCCTTGGGCAGGCAAGCACAGAGCTACCGAAGGGATTGTACATTTCTGATGATCTGAAAACAGAAGAGGTGGAAGCAGGTGTTGCTACACTAGAATTTACGCTGAATTACACGGCGAGCACGCGGAATGATGCGAAACAGTATGGTTCTGTTGGCAATTATATTCTTCGGAAGAATGGCGATGAGCAGGAATTTTATACGATCATTACCAGCGAAGAAAATATTTTCAAACAGGAAGTAGAAATCTATGCCGAGGATGCCGGTATGGATCTCCTGAACGAGACAGTTGGCGAATACAAAGCAGACAAGGCATATCCAGCGAGCTACTATGTTGAAAAATTCAGCGACGATTCCGGCTTTGAAATTGGAATCAATGAGGTCAGCAATCTGAACAGAAAACTGTCCTGGGAGGGGGAAACAACAGCTTCGGAGAGAATTCTGAGTGTTGCCACACAGTTTGACGCGGAGGTATCGTACAGTTTTGAGATCGATCGGCTGCGGATCCGGCACAAGTATATCAATCTACATAAAAAACGGGGAACAGACAGCGGCAGGGAGCTGCGGATCAATCGGGAGATCAACAATATCATTGTAAAGAGTTCTGTGGAAGATCTGGCGACTGCACTGTCCGTTACAGGAGGTTATCCGGAGGAAAGCGAGACGCCAATCACTTTAAAGGGATACAAATACGATGATGGCGACATCTATTTATCCGGCAGCACGCTGTATTCCAGGAGCGCTGTGGCAAAATGGAGCAGGTATCTGTCTGAAAAGGGAAATGGAACAGGGCATATTGTCCAGTCATATTCCTACGATACCACCAGTCAGTCAGAACTCTGCAACCGGGCAGTTTCAAAGCTGAAAAAGATCTATGATGCAGCGGTATCCTATGAGGTTGAACTTGCGTATCTGCCGGATGGAATCCGGATTGGTGATACAGTGAACGTCGTGGACGATGCAGGAGAACTATATTTGTCGGCACGTATCATGAAGCTGGAGTCTTCAGCTGCGAACGATGAATATACCGCTACGCTTGGAGATTACAAGGCAAAATCAAGCGGTATATCAGATAAAATGGTGGAACTGGCTGCTCAGTTCGAAAAACTGGCACAGAACCGGACGTTTTATACCTGGGTTGTTTTTGGCGATTCAGAAACAGGCAGCGGAATTTCACTTAACTCAAGTGGGAAAAAATATATGGGCATTGCCTATAACCAGACGACAAAACAGCCTGCGTTGACAGACCCAGGCATTTACAGTTGGGTAAAGGTTGCTGGCGATCAGGGAATCGCAGGAGCACCGGGAAAAGACGGCCTGACAAGCTTTTTCCACGTAAGATACGCGGACGTCTTAAACCCTGCAGCAAGCCAGCTGAGGAAGGACACTGGAAAATATATTGGAACGTATACGGATTTTACATTTGAAGACAGTACGGATCCAACGAAGTATACTTGGAGACAGTTCCAGGGAGATGACGGAGAAGATGGAGCGGACGGAATTCCGGGTGTAAATGGAACCAATGGTGAGACCAGCTACCTGCATATAGCCTATGCAATCAGCGCGGACGGAAAGTCCGGATTTTCTACAACGAACAGCGTAGATAAGACTTATATCGGACAATACGTGGATTTCGCAAAAGAAGACAGCACGAATCCGGCAAAATACCGGTGGACGAAGTTCCAGGGACCAAAAGGCGACAAAGGAGATCCGGGAACGCAGGGATTGCAGGGAATCCAGGGAGAAAAGGGAGACCAGGGCATTCAGGGTGAAAAGGGCGCGGACGGAAAACACAGTACACGCATATTGCTTATGCGAACAGTTCCGATGGAAAAGTTGGATTTTCCGTATCTGATGCGGCTCGTGATTACGTCGGAATGTATGTGGATTTTACAGCAGCAGACAGCACGGATCCGGCAAATACAGCTGGTCGAAATCAAAGGCAGCAGATGGTACACAGGGAATCCAGGGCAAGCCGGGAACAGACGGAAAACGCCGTATCTGCATGTCGCATACGCCAATAGCGCAGACGGGAAGACAGGATTTTCTGTTTCGAATTCGGCAGGAAAAACGTACATTGGCGTGTACACAGATTATACCAAGGCTGATTCCACGGAACCAACGAAGTACAAATGGACGAAGATTCAGGGGCCGCAGGGAACGCAGGGATTGCAGGGAATACAGGGAGAAAAAGGAGAGCAGGGCATTCCCGGGAAAGACGGAAAGAACGGTTCAACAACGTACTTCCACATCAAATACGCTGCAGTATCTAACCCGACAGCAAGCCAGATGACAGAAGTACCCAATACGTATATTGGAACGTATGTGGATTTTACGGCAGCAGATTCAGCAGATCCTGCAAAATATACGTGGTCAAGGTTCCAAGGCATCCAAGGTGAAAAGGGAACGCAGGGTATTCCGGGAACAAATGGAGTAAACGGAAGAACGTCGTATCTGCACATTAAGTATTCGAATGACGGTGGAAAGACATTTACCGGAAACAGCGGCGAAGATAGTGGAACTTACATTGGAACATGTGTAGATTACACACAGAACGATCCGACCAATGTTAGCGCCTATAGCTGGGCGAAAATCAAGGGCGAGACGGGAGCAAAAGGTGATAAGGGTGATACGGGTGCAAGTGGAAAAGGCGTTAAATCTACTGCAGTAACATATCAGGCAAGTTCGTCTGGAACTACGATCCCTACTGGAGTATGGTCAGCAACTCCTCCGGCGACAAGTGCGGACAAACCATATTTCTGGACTCGTACGATCATCACCTATACGGATAATACAACTTCAACTGCTTACAACGTTGGTAGTACACCGGAAGGAATTGTCGTCGGTGGGCGAAATTTGGCGACCAATACCAATAAAGGAACAACCGGTGGGGTTGGAATATGAAAACGGGTGGCTGTACGAAAACACTTGTGTCTGAAAATGGGGTTGATACATGTAAACTTACCAGAGATTCAGTGGCTCAAACTGGATGGTCTGTAATAGAGTTTTCTTATATTGGACGCACAAAATGGGAGGCTGACACGAACTATACCGTATCCGTAGATGTCAAAGCAAGCGTTTCTACATCGATGGACCCAAGCTTTAGACATAGTGACAATTCAAACATGTTGATACAATCATGTAAAGCCGTAAACAACAAAACAGTTGCGAATGTATGGACAAAACTGGTATGGGTTGTAAAATCAGCAGCACCATTGCCTAGCGGAACTTCACAGAATACATATTTCACTGGAATGAATAGCGGAACAGGTGTTTCCTATCAGTTTAAAAACCTAAAGATCGAAAAAGGCAATATGGCCACGGACTGGACACCAGCTCCAGAGGATTATGTATCTTTTGTTGATGTTGAGTATTATCTTTCAACATCGGCAACATCACTTTCTGGTGGATCATGGTCGACGACAGCGCCGACATGGGTTAATGGAAAGTATATGTGGAGCCGTACGGTAACAACGGACGGAGCTGGTAACAGAACGTATTCGCCGAATCAAAATGGAGTTTGCATTGCAGGAGCACAGGGAGCAACCGGAGCCAAAGGTGACAAAGGAGATACTGGAGGGACTGGTGCAACCGGTAAAGGCGTTAAATCTATTGTAGAACAGTATTACAAATCAACGTCAGCAACAGCCATGTCCGGCGGATCGTGGAGCACGACTTATCCTGGGTGGGAGAACAGTAAATATATTTGGACGAGATCGGTGATTACCTATACTGACAACACGACTTCAACGACAACAGCTGTATGTGTTACTGGAGCAAGAGGTGATAAAGGAGATAAAGGAGCAACTGGTCCTCAGGGACCACAAGGTCCTCAAGGTGTAAAAGGCGATAAAGGTCCTCAGGGAGATAAAGGTGCAACCGGCGCAACAGGTCCTCAAGGTCCACAGGGCGCTGCAGGTAAGGACGCAAATCAGGTAGTGCATACGGTAAATGGAAACGGTGAGTCAAATCTTTATGTCGAATTTGCTACAATAAAGATCACAGGTTCGTATGCAAATCAGCCAACAACATTTAAACTTGGTGGCAGAGGTTTTGAGACAACAGATGTCCAGTTTAGTTTTATCTCTGCAAATAACTCAAATCCTGAATTGGATTTCCTAAGATCTTCAGGCGGATGGTCGTTATGGATTTATAAAAAGACTACTTCAACGTGGGGCCTTATAACAAGATTAAATGAACCGTATGGGCAGCTGAGAGTATTTAACTATACTCAAGGTTCTGGTCCATATACAGTGACGTGGACATCAACCAAATTAGCTTCTTTACCATCTGGTTCAATTAATGCGAATCCTTTACAAGCAGCAAAAACAGCCACCAACTTTATGCAGTTTACTGATGGGACCGGATTGGAAGTTGGTAATAAAACCAGCGGATCTTGGTCTGGCTATCGGACTAAGATTTCAGCATCAGCATTTGAGATTCTTAACCGGGCAGGAACGACACTCGCATATTATGGTGATAAGTTGATCCAGCTTGGAAAGAACGCAAAAGATGCGGTTATTGAGTTATGTGGCGGTGTCGGTAAGATTTTGGTTGAAACAAAATCCGGCAATGCGGCTCTGTCAATCCAGAGCGAATATGTAGATATTAAAGGTGTCCATGAATCTGTATTGGAGACATCAAGTTCTTCTGGAAGCTGTATAGCCGGAGCTGTTGACGATTCTTTTGTTGTAAATACTTACTCGGATGCCAACAACAAAGCAAACTTCGATATTGGTAACGGTAGCATTATTCTTGAATCAAAGAAGAAAGGTTATCAGGCAGAGGTCGAATTTTATGGCTGTGGCTGGTCTGGAGGAGTGTATACTGGAGCGTTCGCACCGACCAAGGCGTACTCCGAAAAGATTATGTTAGGAGATAGTGGAAGAGTATGGGAGCGTTTGATTGTTAAAAACTCCCCACAGGTCACATCCGATCGCCGCGCCAAAACAAACATATTTCCACTCGGTGAGAGCAAGATCAATAAGACGGATATTCATTCAGAGCTGTTCGATCGCTTAAAACCAGTTCAGTATCGGATGATTGACGGTGATGGGCGCATTTGTTATGGATTCGTCGCACAGGATGTCGTAGAAGCCATGCGAGAACTCGGAATCCGAGAAGACGAGCTGGATCTGGTACACCACGACAGGAAGAACACTGAGGATGGCTATATTGATACCTATAGTATGGTATATACCAATTTGATTGCGGTAATAACGCATGAGCTACAGCTCGAAAAAGAAAGAAGATCGAACCTTGAAATAGAGGTTGCGGATCTAAGAAGTGAACTTGAATCCATGAGAGATAATATCTCTGGAGATACAAATTAATTTTTAGGAGGGCAAAACTATGGCAGTAGAAGCAACTTACACAAAGGACATTCATTATTCTGGAATCATCACAGTTGACGGCGAGACCGTTGTGTCTATGGACGCCAATATGGATGCAAAACATCCGGATGTTCCAATCATCAATCGCTACATCAACAACGGTAGAAAGTATCGTGCCAATAAAAAGGATATCGATGATGTTGTTGACAAATTCGAGAACGACATCTGGGATGAGTATGATAAGTACACTGCAGAGCTGGAAGAAAAGGAAAAAACTGAGTAGGGCCGGAAACGGTCCTTCTTCTGCGTTCAATAGTGGGAAAGAGAGACAGAGCAGTGAATGAAATATTAATGCAGACATATACGATAGCACTTCCAGTGCTGCTGGGCTACATCGTCTGGCTCTTAAAAAATCAGAAAAGGGATCGAGACGCGAACAGTAAGGGAACTATGTTACTACTCAGAGTCCAGCTGATTGAGTACCACAGCAAGTACACACAGCTTGGAGATATCCCATCCTATGCATACCAGAACTTCTGCGAGATGTACGAAGCCTATCATGTGCTTGGTGGAAACGGTATGATCACAAAGATGAAGCAGGAAATTGATGAATTACACTTAAAAAAGAAAGGCGATTGACATGGAACAGATTATGAATTATGTAAAACCGGAACTGATCATTGTAGCTATTGTCCTGTACTTCCTTGGCATGGGACTGAAACAGGCACAGGCTGTAAAGGATAAGTATATTCCTCTGATTCTCGGCGGCGTGAGCATCGTCCTGTGCGCCGTTTGGGTACTGGCCACCAGCGAGGTCTGCACCGGCCAGCAGGCGGCGATGGCAGTCTTTACAGCGGTCACGCAGGGAATCCTCGTCGCAGGGCTGAGCAACTATGTGAATCAGATTATTAAACAGACACAGAAACCAGAGTAAGGGCGGCCGAAGACCGTCCTTCTTTTGCGCCGGCGCAAAAGAAACGATACAGGCACGCAAAGATGCGTGTTATTTTTATGCCTTTTTGGGGAGAAAATGCGATGAAAGTAATTGAATATGGGGAGAAGTCCTGTCAGGGTATGCTCCTGACCTCCCCGAAGAAACGGAAGACATGGCGAAAGGCTGTGTCTTATTTTTGTTCGCAGGTAGGGCGAAAAAAATAAAAATACCTCTTGACTTTTTGGGTACACGGTAATATATTTATTGTGTACTCGAAAAGTGAGGTGAGAAATGAATGAGTCCAAGAACAGGCAGACCTAAAATTGATAACCCTAAATCAGAGCAAATTAAAATCAGAGCAACCAAACAGGACAAAGAATTGTTGGAAAAATGCTGTGAGATAACAAACAAGACACAGTATCAGGTTGTCATGGAAGGCATCAAAAAGGTTTATGCCGAAAACAAAAAATAGAGATTCGTCCACACCTACCACAGCCGGACGAATCTCACACCTAGAAGTTTCCTTCTGTAAATATTATAATACAGATAGAAACTTCTTTCAAGAATTAAATTTGAAAGGGGAATTTATCCAATGCGTCGTAAAACCCCTTGCTTCAGCTATGGGGATATAAGACGCGTCCATCGAATTTACGCAAGTAATTGAAGATGGACAAAATAACAATTGTGTTAATTGATAAAATATTGTATCAT
>ENA-OQET01000338-OQET01000338.1-human-gut-metagenome-genome-assembly--contig:-NODE-338-length-25759-cov-4.501756_pt1 | contig 25759 bp, 27 predicted proteins | sample MGYA00242800_ERZ504645 | MGnify/ENA primary metagenome ERZ504645 (study PRJEB26092, sample SAMD00036308) | human gut metagenome | host: Homo sapiens | study: EMG produced TPA metagenomics assembly of... | reverse complement strand
TTTTCCCGGAAGGGTACATCCGCCGCCTGCCATATATGCGTAGATCTCACATTTATCGCTGTTAGGAACAATATCCCACCATACAGTCGGGGTTCCTTTACCAACGTTTTTCTTTGTGTTGTACTCATCAAAAGTCTCAACGGAATTATGTCTTAACGGTGCTGCAAAAGTAGCCTGAACAACAGCATCTTTCAGAAGTGCTTCCAGCTCATTGATATACGGGAAATTTGTTCCGCATTTCAGCCAGAACTGAAGAACACCTGTATCCTGACAGCTTGGACGGTTCAGCTCTACAGCAAGACCCTGGTTCTTTGTCATTGTCTCATAAAGAACCTTTGGAAGTGCAGCTGTTTTCCTGTGAACCAAGCTCTTCAAGTTTATTAACTACGTCATCCGGTAATTTTTTTCCAATGTGGGCAACAAAATCTGCTACCATGTCTGTTAATACTTTAACTCCATTTTCCTTAGTCATGATTTACCTCCTGATATGGTTCGATGGTTTAATGGTTTTTTAGTTACATAGGTTTTTGTTGGTTGTTTCATCATTAATTTTGGCTGATTAATGGTTAAGATGGCTTTTTTGGCTTATTTATCATTTCTCCTTCACTGTATGGTCAGTGCAGAAGGGAATGAACTTAATTAAAAGTGTTGCTGGTCACAAAGTGAACAGTAACTCAAAAGTTTCTCTCCTTACGGATAGAACGGAAACAGGATCGGTAACAGAATCATACAGATCACAAAGGATACCAGGATCAGCGGCAGACCGGATTTCACATAGTCCTTGAATTTGTATCCTCCAAGACCGACTACCATGGTGTTTGCCGGCATACCGATCGGTGTTGCATATGCACAGGAGCCTGCGATAACAGTTGCGATAACAACGGCTCTCGGATCTGCTCCGAGGTTGTTTGCAAGAGATACCGCAATTGGAATCATCAGTGCTGTGGTTGCTGTATTTGACATGAAATTTGTCAGCACACAGGTTACAATAAAAATCACCAGAAGAAGAAGGATCGGACTCGGATCTGCTCCAAGAAGTCCTACGATCTTATCTGCGATCAGTTCTCCGGCTCCGGTTGTATCCAATGCTTTTGCAAGTGTCAGAGAACCGCCGAAAAGAAATACAACCTTCAGGTCAATGGAATTCAGTGCGTCTTTCTCGGAAATAACTCCTGTCAGAACCAGGAGGATCGCTCCGATACATGCGGAAACCTCAATGCTGATGCCGATCTCTTTCTCAAAGATCATTGCAAGGATCACAAGGATCAGTACTACCAGGGAAACAGTCTGTTTCCACTTCGGTACATGACTGAAATCCTGCTGATCTTCAAGAGCTGCACCGGATGCATTCTTTCCATCCGGAAGGAATTTATATCCGATAAGGACAAAGTAAAGGATTCCGATCAGAAGCATCGGAACTCCAACCGGCGCATACATAAAGAAGCTTGTGGAAAGCCCCATCTCCTGAAGTGCATTCACACCCATCAGGTTTCCGGGTGCACCGATAATAGAAAGGTTTCCGCCAAGTGCTGCGGCAAATACCAGCGGCATCAGAAGACGGCTTCTGGAATAGCCGGACTCATCGGCGATTCCACAGACTACCGGGATCAGCACTGCTGCAGTACCTGTATTGGATAAGAATCCGGACATTACACCTACGATCACCATGATCGCAATGATCAGTGTTTTTTCTGTTCTGGCAAATTTCGTGACCAGTCCTCCGATCTTATTTGCCATTCCTGTTTCGAACAATGCCTGGCCTACTACAAACATGCCAACGCAAAGGATTACGTTACTGTTTACATACTGTGAAAATGTTGTTGTCGCATCCACAACTCCTGTAAGAGTCAGACCGATGGCACAGATTGAAGCAGTCAGTCCAAGAGGAATTTTTTCAAGGATGAAACTGATAATGGTAAACACAAGAAACAGCAATGTTATAGTTGTCTGAGACATTTCTGTACTCTCCTTCCATTTGGTTTTTTCCTGAAAAGTATAGGCCATACACGTTTCTTTTGATGATTTTATTATAGCCTGTGTACATACAAAAAAACAAATTAATGAAACATATATCCGCATAAAAAATATTTATAGTATCAGTTTTTAATGATAATTTTTGTATATTACTAACATAAAATCAGCGTATCAGCAAATGAATCTGGCAAATATTATATTTCTATGCTATTTTTATGTAGACACCCAAATACTCTGTCACATCTTTTCCGGACGGAAATGAAAAACTTTACTAAAAAATTTAATCTGACAATACATCGAGAGAAGGTTTATCATGACACTGAATCAACTACGCTATTTCTGCACAGCCAGCCGCTGCCACAGCATCACAAAGGCAGCCGAAGAATTATATGTGACCCAGCCCACCATTTCCATGGCTATCCGCGATCTGGAGATTGAATTCGGGATCAGCCTTTTTTCCAGAAAAGGAAATCAGCTGAGTCTGACCCAGGAGGGAGAGTCCTTCTACAAAAAAGCTACCTATATCCTTCAATATTGTAATGAGCTTCAGGCCGATTACTCCAGCATGTCCAGGATAAAGCCCCCTCTTCGCATCGGGATCCCTCCCATGCTGAGTACCGTATTTTTTTCCGGAGCTGCTTACAGCGTTTCACGAAAAACACCCGGAAATTGCCGTAGTACTGGAAGAATACGGATCTGTCCGTGCCTGCAATCTGGTACAGGATGACACCCTGGATGTAGCTTTGGTCAATATGGAGCAGTATAATATAGATAAATTTCACAACACCGTCCTGGCCAACGACCAGGTGGTTTTCTGTGTGAGCAACGACCACAGGCTGGCAGCAAAAAAAATCAGTCACAACAAAAGATATGGCGAAAGAGCAGCTGATCTTTTTCAATGCTGACTCCGTCCAGAATCAGATCCTGAAAATGCGTTTTGAGATGGATGGCCACACACCCAATATCGTTATGCGGAGCAGCCAGATCTACACCACCCTGCAATTTGTAAAAACCGGAAAATATGGCTGCTTTCTCTACTCCAGCATGACCGATAACTTTTCCACTTCCAATGTTACCGGTATCCCGCTCAATCCACCTGTCCGCATAAAAATCGGCATGGTATGGGAAAAAAAGCAAATATATCAGCGGCGATATGCTGACATTTCTGCATTTCACCCGCATGTATTACAAAGAACATCCGCTGATAGAAAAGTAAATCCCAAAACTTCCAATTATATGTCGATTAATTTTTCTAATAAATGCAAGTTTTTTTTAAAAAACCATTGAAATCCATCAATTCATGTGATACTCTGTGTTACAGTGTTTTTCTACACGAAACGAATGACCGCCACCACCGCACACAAAAGATCCTGGCATCATTCAAAAATAAAAAAACTCAGGAGAGTCTCTTCAAATCAAAAGGGAAGAGCGCCGAAGGTGTACGCAGCACACAAAATGCTGTAAATCTCTCAGGCAAAAGGATGGAGGAAAGAGTAATGTTTACACAAATCAACAACTTTATCACATGGTTTGACGGAGTCGTTTGGGGACTTCCGCTGATCATTCTGATCCTGTTCACAGGAATTCTGTTAACCACTCGGTTAGGTCTTTTACAGGTAAGGCACCTCGGAAAGGCACTGAAATTCATGGTAAAAAATGAAGAAGGCGGCGATGGTGAGGTCACAAGCTTCGGAGCTCTGTGTACTGCGCTTTCAGCAACCATCGGAACCGGAAATATCGTAGGTGTCGCAACTGCTATCGCAGCCGGCGGACCAGGAGCACTTTTCTGGATGATCGTAGCCGCATTCTTCGGAATGGCAACCAAATACGCAGAAGGACTTCTGGCGATCAAGTACCGTACCATTGACAAAGAAGGCCACGTTCTCGGCGGACCTTTCTACTACATCGAAAACGGTATGGGAAAACAGTGGAGATGGCTTGCCAAGATCTTCGCATTTTTCGGAGCAGGTGTGGGACTTTTCGGTATCGGAACCTTTACACAGGTAAACGGTATCTCATCTGCAGTTACCAATTTCTTTGACCCGGATAAAGCACACACAGTAGCACTTTTCGGAAATACATATTCCTGGGCAACTGTAGTTGCATGTCTGATACTTACCGTATGTGTAGGACTTGTCGTTCTCGGCGGAATCCAGAGAATCGCAAAGGTATCCCAGGTCGTTGTACCGTTTATGGCAGTTCTCTATGTTGCACTGGCACTGATCATCGTGATCACAAACATCACTGCAGTACCTGCAGCGATCGTAACTATCGTAAAATCTGCTTTCACAGGAAGTGCACTTGCAGGTGGCGCAATGGGAACCATGGTCGTAGCTATGCAGAAGGGTATCGCCCGCGGTATCTTCTCCAATGAGTCCGGTCTTGGTAGTGCCCCGATCGCAGCCGCTGCAGCTCAGACAAAGGAGCCGGTACGTCAGGGTCTTGTATCCATGACAGGTACATTCATTGATACTATCGTTATCTGTACAATGACAGGTCTTTCCATCGTCATTACAGAAACATGGAACACAGGTCTTGAGGGTGTTGCCATCACAACAGCAGCTTTCCAGAAAGGACTTCCTTTCCCGCCGGTTGTCGCATCCTTCTCACTGATGCTGTGTCTGGTATTCTTCGCATTCACAACCATTCTCGGATGGGATTATTACGGTGAAAGATGTCTGGAATACCTGTTCAACAGAAACAAAGCCGCAGTTACAACATACCGCTGGCTGTACATCATCTGCGTATTCATCGGACCATATATGACTGTAGCAGCTGTATGGAACATTGCAGATATCTTCAATGCCCTGATGGCATTCCCGAACCTGATCGCTCTTCTTGCCCTGAGCGGTGTGGTTGTAAAGGAAACTAAGGATTTCTTCAAAAGACATAAAAATTACGAATTCTGATCCCAAATATCGTAATCAAATGTAAACACACGCAAACCCATGATGATCCCCTAATATCATATAAAAAAAGACGCGAACCTTTTTATCCTCCGATAAAAGGCCGCGTCTTTTTTATTTAAAAGCTTTCTATGCCAGCGTCAGGATCTCCATCTGCTGTGTCAGATCCGCTGCATCCAGAATCTCTCCATTTCGGATATCTTTCTTATCAAGCCGGACACACATTTCCTCTCCATCTGTCATATGGAAAAAATTATCCTCCAGAGTAACATCCGCATCAGTAAATCCAATAGCTGTAAACGGGCTGAAGCAGCTGCTTTTTAAATGGATCACAAATGCATCACCTTGCTCCTCCACCTCGGCAGTGATCTCCGGTTTATCCAGTTCCAGATATTTATACGGAACAAGGGTCTCCACATCACAGAGCACATCTCCGTCAGCAAGTGTCACTTCCGCCTCAAGAAAGATCTCATACTTCTTGTCTTCCCATCCGGAAACATCCACCGCCAGGATCGGAGCGGACTCCTGCACACCCACAGTGCCCGTTCCGGTAAGCTTCTCAAGAATCTCGCATTCCATATTTTTCACATAAAAGACAACCTGATATGACTGTGCGTCCATACTTTCATTTGCCAGATACACCTGCATGATATCCCCATCCATGCACATACTCACCGCCTGTGGCCCATAGAATTTTTTTGCCATATAATGAAGTGCCTTCCAACGGCCAAAGTAGTCGATACTTGCCCAGGATGCCACCGGCCAGTTGTCATTGATCTGCCAGTAAAGGGTACCCATACAGCGGCCTCTGTGACGTCTCCAGTGGTCTACTCCATACTTCATGGCCATTCCTTGAAGGATCTGGCTCACATAGAGAAGCTTGCGGAAATTCTCCGGATAACGGAAATTCTCGGAAAGATAATACAGGATCTTTCCGTTAGCTGCAGGATTTTTCTGGTGGTTCTCCATCACCCTGGAAAAAATATTCCTGTCTTTCTCTTCCGTAAAGCTCTCCACAGTTTTCAGGCACGGAAAAGACTGGAAGCCAAACTCCGAGCAGAAACGAAAATAATGCTTCTGATAATCTGTAAAAGGCTTCTGACCATGCCATACATCCCAGTAGTGACAGTCTCCTCTGTTCTCATCGTCCGGATCATCAAAGCAACCTCCGGAGCTTGGGGAAGACTGCCAGAAAAAGGTCTCGCTGTCTGCCGCCCTCACTGCTTTCGGAACTATGTACTCAAACATTTTTATGTAGTCCGCACGGAGATATTTCGACTCACTCTGTACCTCCGGCCAGTGATCCCAGGCAGACTCCATCTCATTGTTTCCGCACCACAGGGCAAGGGATGCATGATGACGGAGACGTTTTACATTTTCCGTGATCTCCTTCGTGATATTTTCTTCAAATTCTTCTGTAAGATCATAAACATTACATGCGAACATCAGATCCTGCCATACGATCAGTCCCATTTCATCACAAAGATCATAGAAATGATCCGAAGGATAATAACCGCCGCCCCACACACGGACACAGTTAAAATTGGCACGTTTGCAGGATTCCAGAATATACTTCTGGACCTCCGGTGTGATCCTGGAATAGATGCAGTCCTCCGGAATATAATTTCCCCCCATGGCAAAAAATTTTCACGCCGTTGACACAGAACGCGAACTCTTTTCCCCAGAGATCTTTTTCCTGGCTGATGGTAAGGGTACGGAGACCGATGCGCTTCGTTATGGTTTCCAGAACTGTGCCATCCTCGTCCAGAAGTTCCACCTGAACTTTATATAACGACTGATCGCCGTAGCCGTTTGGCCACCAGAGCTTCGGGTTGTGGATCGAGGATGTCAGCACTGCTGGATTATTATTCGCTGATACAGTCTCCCCCACTTTGCATACATGGGTTTCCGTTTTTCGGTCGTTAGCACCTGTTCTATGTCCACAGACGCTCTCTGCATCCTCCTGGATCGTCACCCTCACCTGACACTTATCCACAGCATCTCCGCTTACAGCCACAGTTGTACACACATCCACAGCATTATCCCCATGCACCTGTGTGATCTTCACATCCTCAATTCTCGGATGACTGTATGCTTCCAGATAAATATCCCGAAAAATCCCGGCATCAATGGTCTGGAGGCCCCAGTCCCATCCAAACATACAATGAGCCTTCCGGATCAGCTGGTTTCCTTTCATTCCACCGCAGGGAACATAGTGGATCTCTTTATTATCTTCATACTCATAAGCTTCGATATACTTGAATACCGACCGGAATACGATCCGGATCTGATTCTCCCCGGAATGAAGAAATTCTTTCACATCCAGCTTCCAGGTACGATGCATGTTATCTGCAGATCCGGCTTTTTGCCCATTGATATAAATATCTGCAAGAGTATCCAGCCCCTCACAGACCAGTATTATTTTTTCTTCTTTCAGGATATCCTCTGAAGCCACAAATGTTCTGCTGAATTCATAATCCTTCCGGAACAGTTCCCTTGTCACATCCTCATTTGTCCGGTAAAAAGGATCTTCGATCTTCCCGGCACCATAGAGCCCGGAAAGCACAGATCCCGGAACCTGTACCTCACATAATCTGTCATTTCCTGCTTCCGCCAGCTCCCACTGGCCATTTAACATTATTTTCCTCATAAAATATACCTTCTCCTGTAAAAATCCCCTTTGCACGATCTTATATACAGGGCTGTTGTATCAGCCGTACTTTATTTTCTTTATAGCCTTCCCCCATAATTCCGGTAATTCTCAATATAATCCAGGATCTCCTCCGGGTCTTTCATGAACCGGCACATACCCACAACATCTCTGGACATAAATTTTTCCCCGGCTGTGTATTCCAGGAGTGCCTGCATGCTGTCGTAATATCCCTGAATATTATAAAGAACGATCGGCCTGTCGATCCGTCCCAGACTCTTCAATGTCAGAATCTCAAAAAACTCCTCATAAGTACCAATTCCCCCAGGTACCACGATAGTCGCATCCGAGCGGCTTTCCAGCAGGTGCTTCCTCTCACGCATATTTTCAGTAAAAATGAACTCTGTACAATGCTCATACAACACTCCCGGCTGGTCAAAAAATCTCGGTGCGATACCCAGGATATAGCCTTTTTCTCTGTCAACACCCCGGGCTGCCGCCCCCATCAGCCCCTCTTTTCCACCTCCGAAAACAAGGCCGTGTCCTCGCTTTCCCATCAGCTGTCCCAGCTCTTCCGTTTTCTCATAATAGATCTTTTTCAGCTCTGCGCTGGACGCTCCATAGATACAAATATTCATGCTTCCGTCTCCTTCCCTGCTGCCTCCACAAATGCCCGGAGAAGCTTCAGCTGTTCTGAAGAATCATACATCATCTCCGGATGCCACTGCACAGCTACTGCAAATGGATGATCATTTATCTCTGAATATAACTTTTGCCGGCCTCTGCACATGATACTGGCAAAGACCGGCTTTCCGTCATTTCCGATACATCTGGAATGCATCCGGAAATGCCTGTTATTTTATTATAATCTGACATACACATGGGGTCAAGCAATTGCCGCTGCCTGAAGCTCCCGTTTTATTATACGAGAACTTTTTCTACTGCGTTTTTCCATCCGCTGTATTTCTGGTTTCTTTCCTGCGGATTCATGGAGGGGATGAACTGATTGCGGTTCTTCACCTCGAAAATGCTCTCCATCTATAATTTAGGACTGATCAGTCATACAAGCCATTCTGCTCAAAATCTCTGAACAGGCTGGCTTCTCCATCATCAGCAAATGCATCTGCATCCCCCTGATCGGAATCATCCTGTCCTCCCTGGATATCTGGGATATCTGCATCCTGGGAATCCTGGGACGTGCTATCCTCAGAGCTGTCCTTGCTATCCTTGCTGGAACTGTCATCTTTACCAAGTTTTACAGTGAGTGTCTTCTCCTTATACTCATTGCCATCCAGAACTGCAACCGTCACATCGATCTTTTCCTTCGGCTCATAATACTGAAGCAGCTCAACCAGCTGATCGATACTGGTGATCGTTTTACCATCAAACTCTGTAATGACCATATTCTTGGTAATACCTGCATCATCGGCAGGGCCGCCCTCGGTTACCTTCGAAACAAATACACCCTGCGGGATACCATAAATCTGTACTGCCTCCGTACTTACTGTACTGCCTATGATACCAAGGATACCATGATTATCCACTTTATCTCTTGCCTTGGCATTCATCATGTTCTCAAGAGAATCCGCAACATCAGAAATTGCAATGGCATACCCCATACCTTCAACCTCAGTAGAAGCAAGCTTGGAAGAGTTAATACCAACAACCTCACCATCCATATTCAGAAGCGCACCGCCACTGTTACCGGGATTGATAGCCGCATCTGTCTGGATCAGGTTCACGCCTTTGTTGATACTGCTGCTGTTATCTGTAGAATCACCCTCGATCTGTCCTGATGCATCTGTCTTACGGTTCTTAGCACTGACAATACCAGTAGTAACGGACTGGCCATAGCCAAGTGCATTACCGATGGCAACAACCTGCTCACCGATCTTCAGATCATCAGAGCTTCCGATCTTTGCAACAGAAATTGCATCCATTGTATCATCCGAAACATCCTTCGTTGCAACAGAAACAACTGCAAGATCCTCGCTTTCATCAAAGCCCTTTACCGTAGCCTCATAAGCATTACCATCTGCAAAGGCAACTGACAAGGTATCGGCACCATCCACAACATGATAGTTTGTAGCGATCAGCAGCTCAGAATCTGTTTTTCCGATGATAATACCGGAACCGCTTCCTTCAACTTCCTGCTCCTGGCTCGGCGCATACTGGGAACCAAACATGCTGTAATAATCCTGAACCTCCTGAACGGACTTGGTTGTGATGGCAACTACAGAAGGCATTGCCTTCTCAGCAACATCTGATACATCCAGACTGCCCTTTGTATCGGAGGATTTTGTAGCCTTTGTATCTTCGCTGTCTTTATTTGATTTTTTATCAGACTTCATAAGAGTCAGATTCTCGGAGCTGTCGGTTGCCGCCTGTACGGACTGTGCACCGGAGAAATAATTTATACCTTCATATGCACCAACTCCAATGCCGCCAGCAAGTACTGCACACAGGCTGATGGTTGCACCCTTTTTCATCATTTTCTTTATTTTTAATTTTCTGTTATTGTTCATGGTTAAATCCTCCCTGGGAAAAAATTCTTCTCTGTTTCCTTTTGATGCTTCAAAGTATATGGGTTAATTGTGTTTACTTTGTGGGAAAAATGTGTTTTATTTGTTAAAACTTTTCACTGTCATCACAACTACAAACCACGCAACCTCAAGAAGAACGATCATTCCACCTGGTTTCAGTCCGGCATAATAGGAAAGAAACAGTCCGGCAATGGTGGTACATACCGCCACGATAATGGCACAGATCAGTGTACCCTTATAGCTTTTTGCCATCTGCATCCCACACGCCACCGGAACTACCAGCATGGAGGAAACGATCAGGGTCCCTACTGTACGGGACGCAATGGAAACTGTCAGAGCCGTCAGAATAGTAAAAAGAAAATTAATATTCCGCACGGAAACACCGGAGATCCTTGCCGCATTTTCATCAAATCCGATATAAAATAGTTCCCTGTAAAAAAACAGCACTGCTGCCAGTACCAGCACACTGATCACAACTACCAGCGCCAGCTCTCCTTCACTGATGGACACAATACTTCCGAACAAAAAGCTGTTCAGACTGGCACCGTTTTCCACAAAGCCGGACAGCACACCGGCCAGTCCGATCCCGGCAGACATGACGATGGAGATCGCCACCTCCGAATAACGCGGGATTTTTTTGCGGATAGCCTCAATTCCAAGAGCAGCTACGATGCACATCACTACTGCACCGGCTACCGGATTCACTCCAAGTATCAGTCCCAGCACAACACCGGCCAGTGAAGAATGGGAAAGCGCATCTCCGATCATGGACATCCGTTTCAGAACAATGGTGATCCCGATGCAGGGCGTGATCACAGCCAGAAGGATTCCCACCAGAAAAGCCCTCTGCATAAATCCATACTGTAAAATACTCATACTTCGTCGATCCTCCCCTCTTCCGCTTTAAAGAACCGGTTTGCTCCTTTAAACTCACCGGAATTTCCATGAGTAACCATAAGGATCGTCAGCCCCTGTTCCTCATTCCGCTTCCTCAGAACTTCTGCAAGTGTTTTCACAGAAACCATATCCATTCCTGTGGTAGGCTCATCCAAGATCAAGATCTTCGGTTTTCCTGCCAGTGCACGTGCCAGCATAACCCTCTGCTGCTGTCCTCCGGAAAGATCTCCGATCCTTCTTTTCCAGAACTCTTCCATTTCCATTTCCGCAAGTGCGGCTTTCAAACGCGGGATCTCTTTTTTTGCCCGGAAACGTGCCTTCCAGGAAGAGGAATACACGCCTGTCATCATGATCTCTTCCACAGTCGCCGGAAAATTCTGGTTTCTGCTGATACTGTTCTGTGGAACATATCCCAGATCTCCCTTTCCGAATGTGGCAGAAATATCTTTTCCATTTACAGTGATACTTCCCTCCTGCGCCTTCAGTTCGCCCAGAAGAAGCTTCAGAAATGTACTTTTTCCACTTCCGTTTTCACCGGTAAGGATGGCATAATCGCCATCCTTCACCTCCAGGTTCACCTGATCCAGCACAGGTGTCCCTGTATAGTGAAACGAAAGATTTTCTATCAAAATTCCCATAATTCCTCCTTTTTTGTTACAGCTGCTATCCTGCACCTTCAGTTCAATGCCTTCCTGAGTGCCTCCAGATTCTTCCTCATCACAGAAAAATAATCCTCTCCGGCCTCGATATCCTCCTCACTTAATCCCTCGATCGGATTCAGCACAGCAGTCACCGCATCCACTTCCTTCGCCACTGTCTTCGCCACCTTGGGACTTGCCAGCTCCTCAAAAAATATGGTATGGATGTCGTTATTTTTTCGCATACTCGATCACTTCCTGCATCTTGGCAGGATCAGGCTCTGAATCCGGTGTCAGCCCTTCGATAGCCAGCTGCTTCAGATCATAGGCATTGCACAGATATCCAAAAGCCTCATGCGCCACTATGATATCCCGGTTCTTCGTACCTTTCAGACCATCTCTGAACTCCTGATCCAGCTCATCAAATTCACCGACATATTTCTCATAATTTGCTTCATAATAATCACCGTTCCCAGGATCAGCCTTTACCAAAGCATCCCTGATATTCTTCATTTCCTGCTTTGCACGCATAGGATCAAGCCAGACATGAGGATCTTTTCCTTCATCACCATGAGCATGATCATGTCCTCCATCCAGAAGCTCCACTCCATCCGATGCCTCAGACACAACCAGCTCCTGATTCTCCAGAGTATCCAGTACATCCTCCGCCCAGTGCTCCAGATCCGCACCATTATAGACAAACACATCTGCATCCTCAAGATTCCGGATATCCGTTGCCGCCGGCTCCCAGTCATGAGGCTCCGTTCCCGCCGGAACCATATCCTTTACCTGGATCCTGTCGCCCCTACCTTCCGGGCAAAATCATACATGGGATAAAAGCTGGCCATCACCTTCAGTCGGCCATCCTCCACAAATGGCTGTCCCACCGTTCCGGCCCTGTGCAAGCCATATCCGGTCACACCGCCCACAACAAGAAGCGTCACCGCCAGAACTGCTGCCGCTGTCATCTTCCCTCTGTTAACATTCATTTTTTAAGCCTCCTGCAGCTGTCACAATATCCATAAAAGATCGTCCGGCTCTGATCGATCTCAAATCCGTGTTCATCCAGCACATGTCCCACAAAATGATCGATACATCCACACTGCAGAGGAATCGTATGCCCACATTCCAGACACACAAGCTTACCGTAATTCTTCCGCTCCTCATCACGTATAAAACGATACTGGGCAGGCGCTCCCTCCACAGACGGAACCTTCAGCACCGCTCCCTCCTTCTGCAGCCGCTCCAGTCCTCTGTATACCGTTGTCCTTCCGATTTGGATCTCTTTTCCACGAAGGAGCTCCATAAACTGATCTATGGTATAAAATGTATCTCCATATTCCTGCAGGCATTCCAGAATTATTTTCTGCTGCCTGGTGCTGTATTTCATTTTTTCTTCCATTATATTTCCTACTCTCTTCTATCAACTGCACCTTACATGGCAGATTTGAATTTGAAAACCGTTTTCATATTACATTCAAATAAGAATTTCGTCAAGATATTTTTGAAGGGAAATAATTTTTGGTATGTTCTTATAAAAGCACTTTATCTCTACCTTCTTTTATGATAAAATATAACCAAGACTTAACCAATAGAAAGAAGGTAGACCTCTATGAAATCACAGCGACTGGACATGATCGAAGAATATGTGCTGGAGCATAAGAACGCTTCTCTCGATACATTATGTGAGAAATTCAACGTATCCAAAAACACCATCAGAAGAGATGTCGATATCCTTCTGAAACGTGGCAGTATCATGAAAGTATATGGCGGTGTCGCAGCACTCGAAACTCCACAGACTCTTCCCCTTCTGTCTTACGAAGAGCGTGGCGGACGTTTTCCTGACGAAAAGAAAGAAATCTGCCGCCGTGCCGCAGAGCTTGTGGCAGAAGACGATACCATCTATATCGATACAGGTACAACCTGCCTGAACCTGGTTGATTTTATTGCAGATAAGCACTGTACGATCCTGACCAACAGCCTGCTTATCTTCAACAAGGCAGCCTCCTATCCGAACCTGGATATCATTTCCGTTCCCGGAAAGCTGAACCGCAAGACCCTGTCCTTCACAGGACCGGATATCAATGATTATCTGCAGACCTACAACATTTCCATGGCTTTTATGGCCTGCACAGGTGTAACCATGAAGAGCGGACTTACCAATGCCAGCGACCGAGGAATACATCACCAAAAAAGCCATTGCAGAGAATGCCAACAGCATGATCCTTCTTGCAGACCATTCCAAATTCGGCCGGATCTCGCTTATGACCTATTCTTCCATGGAAAAGCTGGACGCCATCGTAACCGACCAGCCACTTCCTGAAGAATACGACAGCTTCTGCCAGGAGCACGGCATCCGTGTTATGACAATCGATTAAATCGGATATTGGCCCTAAAAAACGGTGCATCTGCCGGAAATCCAGCAGATGCACCGTTTTTGAATATGCTCATTTCATTAGAGGATTTTATCTGAAAGGCAGATCTTACCCGATCTGCCTTTCAGTGTCATAAATTTATTTATGAAGCTTTCTTAAGCCTCAGTACTTCCTTCCCATGTGCCGACCTTTCTCTTTCCGGCAGCTTCATCGAACCAGTGTGTTGTAACTGTTTTTGCTCTTGTGAAGAAACGATAGCCGTCTTTTCCGAGAACGTGCAGATCACCAAAGAAGGAATCCTTGTTTCCGGAGAATGGGAAGTATGCTGTCGGAACCGGGATACCTACATTGATTCCTACCATACCGCCATCTGTCTCCATAGCGAATTTACGGCTGTAATATCCGCTCTGTGTAAAGATACAAGAACCATTTGCAAATGGATTGGCATTCATGACTGCGATGCCTTCCTCGTAATCCTTTACTCGTTTGATACAGGTTACCGGTCCGAAGATCTCACGGTTTCCAACTGTCATCTCAGGTGTTACATGATCAAGAATTGTCGGTCCTACGAAGAATCCGTTCTCATATCCCGGAACTACTACATTACGTCCGTCAAGTACAAGCTCCGCACCCTCATCGATACCCTTCTGGATCCAGTTGCAGATCTTCTCCTTATGGCCTGCATTTACAACCGGGCCGAGATCGGTATCTTCATCATATGCACAGCCAAGCTTCATAGCCTCTGCTTTTTTCTTAAGAAGTGAAACAAATTCGTCTGCGATACTATCCTGTACGCATACAACCGGAAGAGCCATACATCTCATACCTGCGCATCCGTATGTAGAGTTGATGATCGCATTAACAGTAGCCTCAAGGTTGCAGTCCTCAAGTACAAGTGCATGGTTCTTTGCCTCACACTGTGCCTGAACTCGTTTGCCATGAGCTGCTGCTTTGGAATATACCTGTTTACCAACACCTGTTGTTCCTACGAATGTAACAGCCTTTACTCTCTCATCTGTAAGAAGGATATCAGCCTCTACACGGCTGCAGGTCACAAGGTTTACAACACCCTTCGGGAATCCGCCCTCTGTGTAGAAGAGCTCCATGATCCTCATAGCTGTAAGTGGTGTCTGGGAGCTTGCTTTCAGTACTACTGTATTTCCACATACAATGGAAAGCGGAACCATCCAGCCCCATGGGATCATTGCCGGGAAGTTCATCGGAACAATACCAGCAGTTACTCCAAGTGGTTTGCGATATGTAGCTGTATCATATCCTGTAGTTACCTGCATTGCAGCATCGCCCTGGATCATTGTCGGAAGTGCACATGCCTCTTCTGTAGGCTCAATTGCTTTCTGAACATCTCCTCTTGCCTCTTTGATGTTCTTTCCGAGCTCTTTTGCACAAAGTACGGAAAGTTCTTCCTTATGAGCATAAAGAACATCTCTCCATCTGAACATATACTGCTGTCTCTTTGCAAGAGAAAGTGAGGACCATTCCGGGAATGCAGCCTGTGCGGAAGCGATCGCCTCTTCTACCTCATCCGGTGTACAGCAGGGAACCTGCGCGATCACCTCACCTGTACTGGAATCTGTAACATCCATGTATTTCTCTGCCTTTGACTCTTTCCACTCACCGTTTACACAGTAACCCATTTTTTTGATCTCAGCCATTTTAGGATACTCCTTTCGTGCTTACCTTATTTATTCTTAACTTCATAAAAATTTTAGTCATTCTCGCTTTGTTCTGGTCACAGATTATCATTTATCTTTAATTTTGTCAATATAGTATGGTTATATTTTGAGTATATTTTTCAAAATTATGTGTTAATTTATTCACATTTCATGGTATTCCATGTTCCCTGTATAAACTCTTGAAACGTATGCATTTACAGCCATAAAGCCGCATCGTGTCTTGTCGTTTTTTATTCCATTGCGAGAGCAAAAGTTACTCATTTTTTGTTATTTTCATAACACACCATTCCACACACACTATTTATTGCTTCCAGCTACGCTGAGGCTTTTAGACCTGTGCAATCGGATTCACAGACAAGTAAGGGGTATCGTTGTTCTGTTACAATTACAGATTCCTCTGATCCCGGCATATTTCCTCTGTATTTTCCAGGAACAAGGAAATACATCTGTGCGTCCCTTGCGGACGCGCTCATTTTCGCGACCGCTCGCTTCTTTTCACGGCTTATTGCACCTTTACATACAATCCTGCGCCTGCTTATCTGATCTACAGCAATTTCATAAATTACTGCTGCAATCAAAAAAACAGGATACGGTTATCGTATCCTGCCTTAGCTTTCATTTTCTGTTTTTCGCATATTTCTGACTAACCAAATATGGTCTGCACCAGTACCATATAAAAACACCGTTCCCCCTCCTATGCTGAGCAATGTACTCTTCTTCCATTTATGTAATACCACAATGAACAGTATTGCGATCAGCTCCGGCAGTCCGTAATGCGTACTTTCCGGCACATCCTTCAGACAAAATACCACCAGCAATCCGATCACTGCACAGGGCAGCACTTTTCCCAGATAGGTGATCACAGCCGGCGGTTCCTTTCCTTCCGGGAATATGATAAACGGCAAAAATCGCGTTGTCATAGTCCCCAGGACCACTACCACAACCGTTATGATCTGCTGTGTTATTGTCATAGTCATTCCTTATCCCTCCTGTCCGGCTATATCCCAACTGTCATGCCTGATATTCTCCTGACTTCTGTATACGTTCTTTTTTTCTCTTCTCCTCATGCTTCTTCATTCCTAGGAAGCATAAAACGATCGATGCCATTGACGGAAGGATAAACTTCCCGCTTCCAAAGATCACCAGGCAGATCACAGAGCATACAATTCCGACCAGCGCCGGCTTATGATCTTGTGCATCTTCCCACTGATCAATGAACATAACCACAAACAACGCAGTCATGACAAAATTCAATGATGTACGTCCCTTTCTGTTTTACAATTTCCACAGCTGATGCTGCCCGTCCATGGTAACAAGATCTCCCTCATTGATATCTCTTTCATACAGAAGTCCGTCATCATGTCGCAGACTTGTTTCATTTCCATTTTCATCTTCCATCAGCACTACTGACATAAGTGCTTCACCCGGCTGCCGCTCTTCACAGCCGAAATCCATGTCTTCTTCTATCTTCAGAACCTTGTACTGCATGATCAGATTTCCTCCAGCAGCACATCGTTAACGGCCTCATAAGCGTCCTCGAGCGCATCCAGTGCCTCTGTCAGCGTGTCCATCTTCCGGCTGTCCGCATTTTCTTCCTCATAGGCTTCTATCACTTCAGCCATTACATCCTTCAGCTCTTCCAGTGAATTTGCAATGTCCTGCAGCTTCTGATCTTTATCCTCTTTTGATGTGATATTTACGATCTTACTCATGATCCTTCCTCCTGTCGCTTTACTCTCATTCTTTATTCTGATCCTTTATCCTGCATATATCATGCTTTACATGTCATACTCCACATTTACCCATTGTACCATATCCTGCGCGCAGATGCATCGGATATGTTTTCTATCTGCTTTATATAATACCACCGAATTCATAAAAAATTTGGTAAAATCTTACCAAATTACCCGTCTTAGTCTGTTTATACTGATTTTTCCACTCCGGTCTGGTATAATCGATCTAAAGGAGTTTTTCAATTTACAAACCACTCCTTTCCCATTACAAGGAGGCATATTGCCATGAAAGAAAAAACCGAAACCTTTAACCAGGGAAAAAGATATTTCTTTTATATTCTGATGTTCGCCATCCTTGGCTGGTTCATTTTTATGCAGATCTTTGGTGCGGATGAACGTTCTTCCGACACCTCAGCAGCCTCTGTGATCTATTCCGGTACCGTTACCTGGCAGAAACCGGATGGAACCACCCAGGAAATCTCCGTTCCGGGCACCTACAAGGTTCCCGTCGGTGACACGATGGTCCTCACCATCCAGCTTCCCGATGATCTTACAGATACCTGCTTTGCCATCCGTTCTTCCCTGCAGGATGTGGATTTTTATGTAGGGGACAACCTCAGGACCAGCTACTCCACGCATAAAACAAGGCTTGTGGGCAAAAACTCCGCCAGCCGTTATGTTTTCTGCCCGGTTTATGCTTCCGATGCCGGCAAAGAGCTCCGTATTGAACTGACCACCTACACCTCCAATTACACCGGAGTTGTCAATCCTGTTTACTGCGGAAACAAGGCAGATATCTGGATATATATTTTCAGCAGATACGGACTGGAAACCTACATTGCTTTTTTTATCCTGTTTGCCGGAATCGTCACGATCCTGTTCAGTTTCGCTCTGGGATTGGTCTATCATACACGATTTGACATGGAATATCTTGGATGGTGCATGGTTATGGGCGCCGTCTGGATGCTGGGTGAATCCAAGCTCCGTCAGTTCCTGGTCCCCAACGCTTCCGCTCTCGGATCTCTGTGCTTCGTTATGATCCTTTTGTGTCCACTCCCGATCCTGTTTTTTGCGGACAGTCTCCAGAAAGGGCTGCATCACAGATTTTATGTCTGTCTTGGAAGCATCGCAATGATAAACTTTGCAGTCTGTACGATCCTCACTGCTGCAGGTATCGCAGATTATATCGAAACCATGCCTGTAAGTCACGGAATCCTAGCGATCACCGTTGCCACAATATTTGTACACCTTTTCCAATATATACGCACCGAAAAAAACAAGACCGACCGGCTTTTGCTCATTGGTCTGCTGGCAGCGATCCTGTGTATTGCCGTTGAAACAACCTCCGTATACTTTGTCACATTGATGTCCGGACTGTTTGTGGGCGCCGGCATGCTGATCCTGCTCTTTGTCAATATTGTAAGAGCCATCAAAAATGTCCAGGATATAGAACTGAAACGCCAGCAAAGCGAAATCCGCAAAAACCAGGAACAGAATGAAAAAATGTCTCTGCAGATGATACAGACCCTTTCCACCACCATTGAGGCAAAGGATGCGTACACCCGCGGTCATTCCTACCGGGTTGCACAATATGCAGCCCTGATCGCAGAGGAGCTGGGCTGGACACCGGAGGAAATCCTGAATCTGAAACGGGCTACTCACCTTCACGACATCGGAAAGATCGGTATCCCGGATCCGTTCCTGAACAAACCTGCACAGCTGACCGATGATGAATACAACCTTATAAAAAAAAGCACACCGTCATCGGTGCCGAGATCCTAAGGATATAACCCATGATCCCGCATGCGGCAGAAATCGCAAGAAGTCACCATGAGCGTTATGACGGAAAAGGCTATCCGGACGGGCTGGCCGGAACAGAAATCCCCATCCATGCCCGGATCGTGGCTGTTGCCGACTGCTACGATGCCATGAACTCCCGCCGAATCTACCGTAATGCGCTTCCACCGGAGGTTGTTTACGAAGAATTCCGCAAAAACCGTGGTACACAGTTCGACCCGGAGATCACAGACATTTTTCTGAAACTGCTCAATGAAAAACGGCTGCCTCAGTGGGATCCTTCCCAGGAAGAACCGGACACCTATAACCTTCCGGATATGCAGCTTACCGTCAGCAAATTCATCTCGGACATAATGGCTACCATAAAAAGCCAGGAAGACGCAAAAAGCTATGATTTCCTTACCGGTCTTCCCATGCGTAACCTGGGCGAACGTCTTACCGCGGAATTTATGCAGACACATGATGGATGTCTGGTATTCCTTGATATGGACAACCTGAAAAAGATCAACGACATCTATGGCCACAAAGCCGGCGACCGTGCACTGAAATGTCTTGGAAAGCTGCTCCAGAAACGGGCAGATCAGGGAATTTCCTGCAGACTTGGCGGAGATGAATTCCTGATGTTCCTTTCGGACACAGATCCTGATTCCCTGTCTCTGCAGATGGACGATCTGTTCCAGAAATTTCACAACATCACTACCGATGATCCGGAACTCCGGTTTGCCACACTGTCCGCAGGCCTGTGTCTGTGCAGCACCGATGATTCCTTTGAAGACTGCTATTCCAAAGCAGATAAAGCTCTGTATTACGTAAAACAAAACGGCAAAAACCAGTTCTTTTTCTACCAGCAGATCGACCGCAGCACTCTTGCGGCATCCGGTTCCGGAAAGGATCTGGAGCTTGTGGCAGAGTCCCTTCAGAAAAGCGGTATCTATGTAGGTGCTCTTGATCTGAATTACCGGGATTTCGCACGCCAGTATGAATACATGAGCCAGCTTGTCACACGCAGCCAGTGCAGATGTTATCTGGCGATGATCACCATCGAGACACTTGTGGATACAGTTCCTGATATCGAATCCATTGAGCAGGCTCTGGAGTATATGGAACAGGCCATCCGGCAGAATATCCGCCGTGTGGATATCTGTACACGCTACAGCTCCCTGCAGTATCTCATCATACTGTTTGAGCCTGACGAAACGCATATCCCGGACATCATAGAACGTATTTTTACCCAATATTACCGTCAGTGTGACAGCAATGATTTCCAGCCATCCTATGAATACCTGGAAATATCTCCACAGGAGTTATAAATACTCCCATGACATGATAAAGCCATAACAAAAAAGAGGTCGTACTTGACGGCCTCTTTTTTGTTAAAGTTTTGCAAAATATCATTAAGACGTGGCTCTGGAATTTTCCTGCATGAAACTTTTTCCGTATGTTCGATACAGATAAACCGCCATGAAAATAGTCACGGCTTCTGCCAGCGGCATCGTCATCCAGATGCCTGCAACCCCTATAAGCTTTGGCAGGATCAATATGAACACAGCCACCAGGATCAAAGAACGCATTGATGAGATCAATGCCGAAATAAAACCATTTCCCAGCGCAGTAAAATATCCGGAAAGAAATACATTTAAACCAATAAACAGGAAAACCGGACTAAACAGCTTCAGGCCATCCCATGTCAATGTAAATACATTTCCCTCCCCAACGAATAAATGGATGATCTGTTTTCCAAATACAAGTGATACCGTGAGGATCAATACTGAACTGATGGCAATCGTAATAAAACTATATCGTGTTATTTCTCTGATCTTGTCATGATTTTCAGAGCCGTAATTATAGCTTATGATCGGAGCCGCTGCAACGGCAATTCCCATATAAAAAGCGATGAAAAAATAGTAAATATACATAATGATCGTCACAGCCGCAACTCCATCTTCACCAAAATATTGCATGATAATAAGATTAAATAAAAATGTAGTGATCCCGGTAGACATCTCCGTCAGCATTTCACTGCTTCCATTGGTGCAGGATTTCAGAAGAACACTCATGTCGGTCTTCGGTCTGCAAAACCTTATATGGCTGTATTTCAGAAAATAGATAAAGCCGATCAACATGCTTACTGTAATGGAGAGAAATGTTCCCCATGCAGCTCCAAGCGTTCCCAGTCTGAATACAGCCACAAAAATATAGTCGAAAACAATATTAAAAGCCAGACCGGTCAGAGACATGATCATTCCGATGTACGATCTCCCATCCGTCCTCACAAGATATTCGAAAAATAGCTTGAATGACATAGGAACCGATCCTAAAAATATGACAAATGCGTATGGCACCACATGCTCCATCAGGCGCTCACTGCTTCCTAAAAAAATACAGATCGGTTTCAGAAAAAGGATTCCCACAGCTGTAAAAGCAACCGAAAGTACGAACAGCACGATCGTTATAAAAGTAAATATCTCATTTGCTTCCTGTTCTCTTTTTTGTCCCATCCTCTCTCCTATGATGGCACCTGATCCCGTTGCAAGCATGACAGACGTTCCAAAAATAACACAGGTGATCGGAATAACAATATTAATCCCTGCAAGCGCGTCAGAGCCTGCATACCGTGATACAAAAAATCCATCTATCGTTGTATAAAATGATAAAAAGATCATAGTCAGTACCGATGGGACCAGATATTTTAAAAACTGAGGATAAGACATTTTTGCTTCAAAATATTTCATTTTTTTAGTCTCCTGCTTTCCCCCCATGATCAGTCAAAATCTCTGGTAATGTTCGTAAGCCATTTATTTCTGAAATAGTGGATAAACACCACAGGCATTTTTTCGAATTCATCCAGGGTCATTATAAAATATACCCAGACAGGCGGCAGTTTTAACACATATGCGGCAAGGAAGGTGAGAGGAACTGCAACAAGCCACATAAATATGGAATCTACGATCATTCCGAACCTGGAATCGCCACCTCCTCTGAAGCATCCGCATATAAGACAGGTATTGATACCCTCTCCTACAAGACGCCAGGTTGTCATGATTACAAAAATACCAAGATAATAAATGGCTGTCTCTGTCAGTTTATCCCGGTAGAAGTCCAGTATCATAGGGCGGACTGCCAGAATAATGGCACATCCGATGAGACTTACGATAATTGTTATTCTCAGCATACGTTTCCCATATTCTCTGGCTGTATCCTTGTGATCTTTACCAAGCTCCTGGCTGATAATGATGGTAGTAGCGTTGGCAAAACCGCGACAGGCGATGGCACCAATGTTTACCACCATAACAGCAACTGCATTTGCAGCAACCATATCATCGCCAATGTGGCCAAGGATCGCTGCGAATGCTGAACTGGCAAAGCTCCAGACAACATCATTTATCACAGCCGGAGAAGCAATTTTCATAAAGTCCCTGAACAGAATACCGGATTTCGCACAGAAATATTTTATCCGGAATCTGACATCGGAGCTGTTTAATGAATAGATGAGACAGATCAATACCTCTGCGATCCTGGCAATAACAGTACCAAGGGCAACACCGGTAACACCAAGCTTTGGAAGTCCAAACAGGCCAAAGATAAAGGTGGCATTACAAAATACATTGACGCAAAGCGATACAATGTATGTAACAGAAGGCAGCATTATTTTTCCGACACTTCGAAGGGCACTCATGAAAACCTGAGAGAATCCCATAAACATAAAGGAAAATGAGATCACCTTCAAATACTCGCTGCCGGCAGCAATCGTATCCGGACTGTTTGTAAAAATCTTCATGATCGTAGTCGGCATGGAAAAGGAGATAACGAAAAATACAAGAGAAACGATCAGTGAGATCCGCTCCGCCAAGCCGAGAATCTTTTCTACTGTCTTTTTATCACCCTTTCCCCAGTACTGGGCACATAAAACCGAAGTACCTGTAGCCATGCCATAATACAAACAGAAAAGAATAAATGTGTACTGGTTGGCAAGAGATGAAGCTGACATGGCAGTCTGGCTTACATATCCCAGCATTACAGTATCCGCAACATTTACTAATGTTCCGATCAGATTTTGGATCATGATCGGAAATGCTAATTTTGATGCATATTTTAAAAAATCTTTTTTATTCAGCATCGGTCAGATCCTCCGTGAATTCCGATAAGATATTTACTTATAAAGAATAGTATATCATATACCCTACAAAACCGCGAGGTTTTTTCAGTATTCTTTCCAATATAATCCTCAATTGTATACTATATTTTACCCTCTGGTCATATTTCCATTGTACATAAAAAAACAATATCACTTTAACGCAAAAAATCATTCTATTTTTCACTTCTATGATATAATATTTTATTGTGAAACTAATAAAACGAGGTGAACCAGGTGAAGAAAAAAACAATTGTACCTCTTATCGTTTTTTTACTGGGCATATGCCTTGTTGGTTTAATTGTATACAAAATAGACTCACATGAAACTGAACAACAACACATAAAAGCACAATTAAATGCAACAACCTACGGCGAACGTATAAAAAATGAGATTACAAATGGAATTGCGATCACAGATACGCTAAAGCAGGTCCTGATCAGTGAAAACGGAAAGATCAGTCAGTTTGACACAATTGCGGAAAATATTATGTCTGACGTTATTGAAAGCATACAGCTTGCTCCGGATGGTAATGTAACAGATATTTATCCTTCTGAGAGAACGGAAGCGAGTAAGATCGATCTGCTTCAGGATAAAGATTGCAGCAAAATTTCCTGTTACGCAAGAGACAATCACGTGATCATTACACAAGGTCCTTTCGATTTAAAACGGGGCGGCTGTGGAATTGCTGTCCGCAATCCAGTCTACCTGAAAGATGAAAACAACCAGGAATATTTCTGGGGATTTACCATTGTTATCCTGCGTGTTCCTGACATTTTTTCAGATGCGATCAGTGCACTTTCGGATTTCGGATATGAATACAGACTCTCAAAAACCGACGCTCCCTGGAGCGATACTTATAAAGTTGTTTATCAGTCAGACGACCAATTAACTCATACTGTTTCTTATGGTTTTACGATAGGGGAAGAGAACTGGAAATTAGAAGTAGCTCCTGAAAGCGGATGGAGAGACCTTAGATTACTGATAATCGTCGGCGGAATGTTTACTACTGTCGTTTTACTTTTCTCAGGTCTTACCCGGGTATGGTTAGTATCGAAAGAAAATAAAAACAAATTTCAAATACTGGCACACACAGATTCTCTCACCGATATTTACAACCGCTATGGATTTGATGAATTAGCCGAAAGGATGGTCACTAAAAATCCAAAAACGCATTTTGTGGCCGCACTCCTTGATATTGATGACTTTAAGTTTATTAATGATATTTACGGACATGTCTATGGAGACAGGGCACTAAAGAGTCTTACAGATAGCATGAAGGCTTTTTTCCCAAAAAACACATTACTGGGAAGAAACGGTGGCGATGAGTTCTGCATTCTTCTGCCGGATCATACCTATAAAGAAGCGGGAGAACTGCTGCTGCAATTTACCAAGCTTCCAAAGACATTTTCATGTAAGGGAAAAGAATATCCGTTTTTTATTTCTCTCGGATATGCAGAATATCCAACCTTTGCATCCAGCCGTTCACAGCTTATGCGCTGTGCAGATGCAGCACTTTATGAAATAAAGCTTCACGGAAAAAACGGATGTATGGCTTACAGGGAGGGGCTCCGGTCAGGAGTCCGCAAACAGCTCGGATTTGCATTCAAAGATATCTCTGAACACCTTCCGGGTGCATTTATCATATACAGAGCGGACAAAGATGATGATGAACTCCTGTATGCAAACCATGAGTTCCTTCAAATGACCGGATATAAAAATATAGATGAACTCTTCAGCCTCACAAATAAAAGCTTCCACAACCTGATCCGTGAGAATGAACAGCAGCAGATAGAAGCAAGCATCTGGAAACAGATCGATGCCGGCAATAAAAATGATTATTACATCCACTTTCATCTTCGAAAAGCGGACGGCTCTTACCTTTCTGTTCTTGATCACGGAAGGATCGTGGACAGCCAGCAATACGGAAGAGTATTTTATGTAGTGTTTATGGACTGGGAAGCCATGCATGTTCATTACAGTGATAAATTTTCCGGCTAAGATACAGACTTCTCAGTCTGTGTCTTAGCCGACTGGTTTTTTCTCTGGGCGGTTCAACCATCTTATAATATGTATTCCATCTGTCTTTCATTTTGTCCGCATTCCCATTTTTTCATAAAATTTCTCTGCTGAAGTATTTCCCGCCCATACATTCAATGTCACTTCATAACATCCCAGCTGCTTTGCTTTATTTTTTATATATTCAAACAGACTTTCCCCAATATGCCGGCCTCGTGCCTCCTGATCGACACACAGGTCATCTATAAAAAGAGATTTAAACGGTACCATATTATTTGAAAAAGGCTGTTCCTTTAATTGACAAAATGCATACCCCACACAAACATCAGCCTCATCCGCTGCAACATATATTGGCTTTTCTTCATTTTTCAAAAGCTCTGTCAATTCGTCTGTCGTATATT